>ENA-OWPL01001740-OWPL01001740.1-human-gut-metagenome-genome-assembly--contig:-NODE-1740-length-12168-cov-9.337406_pt1 | contig 12168 bp, 10 predicted proteins | sample MGYA00248263_ERZ651844 | MGnify/ENA primary metagenome ERZ651844 (study PRJEB26924, sample SAMEA4378256) | human gut metagenome | biome: human gut; feature: human-associated habitat; material: faeces... | reverse complement strand
GCATTGAGGTTTTCAACGATGAACGCGTGAAAATTCGTTTTACATTTGAAGATGTGCTGGCAGGCTATGCAGAATGAGCCGTAGCCAGAATCAATGTGGTAAGCGGAAATTTTCTTGTAAGAACACGAGATTCATGGTATCATAGAAGCAATGAAAAGTCTGTGCATGGCTACGCGAAAGGAGCAGCAGAGATGAAAGAAATGAATATTCCCGTTGGAGTTTCGGATTTTGAAGAAATTCGTAAAAATGGGTATTACTATATTGATAAATCGGGACTGATTGGAGAACTGATCAGTAGAACCGGAACGAAAGTGACGCTTATTACTCGTCCTCGACGATTCGGTAAGACGTTGGGCATGAGTATGCTGGAAAGCTTCTTCGACATCCGCAAGGACAGCAGAAAACTGTTTGAAGGGCTGGAAATTACAAAAAATCAAGCATTGTGCGATGAGTGGATGAACCAATATCCTACAATTTTTGTTTCGTTTCGGCAAGTAGATGGACTAAATTTCACCGGGGCATATGATATGCTCACAATGGTGATAGCAGATTTGTACAACAAACATCTTTATTTGCTTGATAGTGAAAATGCTACAGAGTTCCAAAAAACAGCGTTTGCGCATCTTGCACATGGCAGTGGCTCCATAAAAGAAGTTAAGAGCAGCCTTATGCTTTTGACAACGATGATGCAGAGCTATTATGCAAAGCCTGTGATTCTTCTTATAGACGAGTATGATGTACCCGTAGCAAAAGCGAACAACAATGGTTATTATGATGAAATGCTCGATGTCATGAAAGGACTGATGCAAGCACTGAAAGACAATCAAGCACTTCGTTTTGCAGTTGTTACAGGTTGCCTGAAGATTGCGAAAGAGAGTATCTTTACAGGAACCAACAATTTTGTATCGGATACTATCACAAATTCTCGTCTGAACGAGTATTTCGGATTTGTACAGAGCGAGGTTGACCAGCTGCTAAAGGATGCCGATTTGAAAGAGCAGGCCGAAAACATTAAAAAATGGTATGATGGCTATCATTTCGGTGATTTTGATGTTTACTGCCCGTGGGACGTAATGAATTACATGCTGGAATTGCAGCGCGATCCGAAAGCAAAGCCTATCAGCTACTGGAAAAACACCAGCGATAATGCCATCATCCGTTCCTTTATTGACTATGCAGGCAGTACCATCACAAATAAACTTGAAACGCTGATGGCTGGTGGCTGCATCGTTCAGCGTGTAGATGAAAATCTAACCTATGATTATCTGCATTCCTCAGAAGACAATCTTTGGAGTACGCTGTACTTGACAGGGTACCTGACCAAAGCTCGTGAAGGCGATTATAAAGGCGAATTGCCGGATGGCATGGTTGCCCTTATGATTCCTAATGCAGAAATCAAAGAGATTTTTGAAACAACAGTCATCAAATGGTTCGATGACAGTACGAAGAAGTGGAATCGAAATGCTTTGTTCGATGCAGTCTGGAACGGTGATAGCGAGGGCATTACCAAGGAAATGAATGCTCTGCTTCGGCGTACCATCAGCTACCATGACTATCGGGAAGACTTCTATCACGCTTTCCTTGCGGGCATCTTCACAGGTGCCGGATATATGGTGGATTCCAATAAGGAGCATGGAGAAGGCCGAAGTGATGTGGTCGTTTACGATTCCATCAATGCCCGCGTTGCAATCTTTGAAGCAAAGTACACGAAGGTTTTGGAAAATCTGGAAAGTGAATGCGATATAGCCTTGCAGCAAATTGATGATCGGATGTATGCAAAGGAGTATGAGGATGATTACGATCAGATTCTTTGCTACGGTATTTCGTTCTTTAAGAAACGCTGCATGGTAAAGAAAAAGTGATTCACAGTAAATCTTAACTTGAATTCTGTATTATAACTTAAAATGAGTTAAAATACAGAAAAAGAATTATAAGAGGAGCTCGCATAAACCACAGACAGCACCCAAGATGATTCGAGGGTGCGTCTGCGGCTTATGCGGGCCTTTTTATTTTGTGATTTTAATACGGATGGATGTTAAATTCCAAGGCTGACAAGAGTGGCCTTTAACTCCTTCGCCGTGCGGATAATGATTTCCTGCTCAGTTTCGTTGCAGTCCAATAACAGACGATGCAATTCGGTGTTGGAAGTTGAAACGGAATAGTGAAGACTGTCTATCAACAAATCATCAACGGAAATGCAGAGGGCGTCGGCAATATCGACCAGAGTGGCAACGCTGAGGTGTTCTGTGCCTTTTTCAATTTTGGCCAGAAATTCACGACTGCGATTGATTTTAGAGGCTAAGGCTTCCTGGGTGATATTACCACACTGCATTCTGAAATAACCAATACGTTTTCCCAAAGCAACATAATTGACGGGCATAAGTAAATCTTCCTTTCGAATGCCCGCATAAGAGTACTTTTATTATCTGGCCTATGGAAAAACGAATCAAGAAGAACGAAAAGAGCAGCCAACATATGGTACGAAAGGCGCTGGAGGTGCAAATCGGGCTGGCTGAGCAGGCTTTGCACGAATTGCAGGAAAGTGGGCGCAAGGCAATGGCACGCTTTTCCGTACTGGAACGGCAGGGAGAGAAGCTGAGCACAGAAAAGAATGAAATCGTAAAGCAGCGGATAAACCTCTATGAGCAGTATGCGGACGGCGAGATGAGCAAGGCGGAGTTTGTCCACAGGCGGGATGCTTACCGAGAACAGGAAGAAAATTTGATGCAGCAGATCCAATGCCTGCGAGCAGAGAAAGAACAGCTGTTCCAGCCTATGCAGAAAGAAGCAGGCCAATTGCAGGAGGTCGTTGATGCTGTCCACGATGCGGGTGATGTAATGCAGCTGTCCCAAACAGTGGTGGAAACCTTTATTGAGCAGATCGAGGTTTTCAACGATGAGCGGGTTGCGATTTACTTTACCTTTGAGGATGTGTTGCAAGGCCAAACCGAGAGCGGAACTATTGCACCGTAAGGGAGATTTTTCTTGTATCGGTGTTGATTTCATGGTATCATAAAGACAATGAAAAGTCTGTGTAACGCTATGCGAAAGGAGCGGCAGAGATGAGAAATTTAAGTATCCCAGTGGGGGTTTCTGATTTTGCTGAAATCCGCAGAAATGGTTATTATTATATTGATAAATCAAGGTTGATTGGAGAACTCCTCGGTGCAACGGGAACAAAAGTGACCCTGATTACCCGTCCCCGGCGATTTGGCAAAACGCTTGGCATGAGTATGTGATTCGCTGCTTGACTTTGTATTGCTGTTATTTTACTCGTAAGATACTAACTCATGAGTCAACAATTTAAAATTGAACGAAATCGGCCAGTGGTGTGGTCTTATGGAAAGTATTTTACAGTATTGCTCCAGAATACTATACGAAATTGAATACGATCTCTCGGAGAATGAGTGGTTTGAACTGAACACTGGAAACTGGAAACATTTGCCATGAACGTTGGGGACGGTACTGTGTGACGATGCTCTTGAAGCCTTTGTCAGAGAAGATTCCGTATATCGTTTTCAAGGGCGGTACATCGCTTAGCAAATGCCACAAAGTCATTAAGCAATTTTCGGAAGAGATTGATATAACTATCGAACAACGCTTTCGCAGGGATAGAAGAAAAAGGTAAAACAGGCAATCATGGATTCGGCAGATGAACTGGTTCAAAGAGTAAACGAACAGGGAGGTAAAATGCCTACATCAAGTATCTTTATAAATAAAGAGGTGGTGTGTCAGGATGCCCTTTTTGAAACGAGAAAATTAGTTGGTGAAAAATTGAAAGCCTGTATTCGGAGTAAAAGGGTTACAAAAGTGAACATCTGCAAAAAGGCAAAAATATCTCGTCCCATATTAGAGGAACTTTTGAATAGTGAGATAGATAACAAGAGTGTATTTGATGAACACTTGTATAAAATTCTTGACTCCTTAAAAATTACGCCAGATTTCTTGATGAAGGCCTTGCCGGAAACACAGCAGCCTGATGAAATGTGCTTACAAGCTGTATTTGAAAATTATCAAATGAGTGAAGAAGCAATGAGAGAGTATGAATTGCTTCAAGATATTTTGAATCTTTGTAGTATCTATTATTAGATGAAATGGCGAAAAAATCGGCCTTAGTCTGGAAAATGAGGCGCATTCAGTCAAGTGGACAATGAAAAAGAGTTCTGCAAAACTTAAAGCAACTTATTTTTGGTGTAAAAATGAAATGGGCGCAAAAAGATTAAAGCAAAATGACCTTTTATGACCTATTGCGCTTTTTGATGTGCAGTCAATTTGAGCATCATAGAGATGAAAGTTATACCCATATAGGCGATAAAGTCCGATTTCGTTTAGAGTATCCTCTGGCAGAAAAGTCTCACCCAATACAGTCAGTGACTACGTAGAGGCGTTGATGGAGTCGTTCATTTTTTATCCGGCGGAGAGATTTGATATCGTTGGAAAACAGCTGTTAAAAGTAAACAAAAAAATGTATATGGTCGATTTGGGACTGAGAAACCATATTCTTCCAAGAAAACGGTACGATTTAGGGTTCTCTGTTGAAAACATTGTTTTCTTTAAGTTGCTGCGAAGAGGATATCAAGTTAACATTGGAAAGCATGGATCTACAGAAGTTGATTTTGTTGCACAAAAGCAGGGAATTCTCACCTACTATCAGGTTACAGCGGATATGACCGCCGAGGAAACATTTGAACGGGAAATGCGACCGCTGAGAGGGATTCAGGACAATTATGAGAAGGTTGTTTTGACACTGGATCGCTTCTCACTCGGCAACTATGATGGTATAAAAGTTGTAAATGTGATGGACTGGCTTTTGGAATAAAGTGTTTTGTACGGGATGCTTCCGAAATTGTGATGTGAATCACTATATAAGCCTTTCTGAATTTGAAATTATAATGTTTCAGATTCGGAAAAGGCTTATTTTTTTGTGAATTTTTGTTTCTTACTTGACAACCGCATAGAATTTAATGATGAACACGGTAAAGAAAACTATAAGCAATATCAATGCTGCTGAGGAATAAAACACGAAAGGTTGTTGAATTTGCTTGACATTGACGAATTACGTACTTACAATATAAGCACGGAAGATTGGTTCGAATTCAAAAGGAAATACGAAAATGCTTCAAGTTTATGCTTACAATGCGGGGAAAGGCGACTGTATTCGGCTGCACTTTGCAGATACGCATAATATTTTCATCGATACAGGCGTAAGCAGGTTTGCACCTATGTTCGAGCACTTATGCAATCAAATAAAGCAATCGGGTGAAACACTGGATGCGCTGATTTTGACTCACATGGATGATGATCATATCGGGGGTATTCTTGCGTGCCTGAGAAAAAAGGTATACCAATGTCCGTTTCGCGAAGTGTGGATGAATCATTCTGGCAATTCTTTTTTTGAAGACCGTCAACTTTCCGTGCGGCAGAATGATGAGGTGTATGGTCGGCTGAAGAATCAGGGGGTTCGGATCTGTACGGCCCATAAAGGAGATTGCCGATATTGTGCAGGAGCAAAAATAGAAGTGATTTGGCCGGAAACGGACCCATCGGATGCGAAATGTCTTCGTTATCAGGAAGTGCAACTGGCGCGCCATAGCGATTATCATATTTCTCTGTCAGCACTGGCAGAAATGCCACTGCTCAAACATGATACCAGCCAAAGCAATAAAAATAGCCTTGTATTTACGTTTGAATTTGAGAATCATAGACTTCTCTTCACAGGCGATGCATGGGCAGAGGATGTGGTCAAAGCCCAAGGAACATATGATTTGGTAAAGATTCCACATCATGGATCTGCAAAGAATATCTCGAAGGCATATCCGGAAAGCATTCAATGCACGAATTTTCTGATATGCACAGATGGTGTGAATCATCCAGACAAACAAACGATTGCAAAATTGGAGCGTTGGTACGGAAAAATCAACATCTATAGCCCGTCGGCATGGTGGAAAAATGGATATTTTATAGGGAATGATAAACAGCACGAGATCAGCTATTGCCAGAAAGAAGGACTTGTGATCACATGGTAAATGATAGTACAAGAGCTTACAGCGTATATATCTCGGATGAAAATAACTCCGTTCAGGGGAGTGGTGTTCTGTTCTATGCTGGCGGAAAGTCGGCTTTCGTTTTTACGTGCGCGCATGTGGTTGACGGCCTCGAAAAAATCAGACTATTTATTTTGAAGGAAATCAACGCAGCGTGTGATCGCTACGATGTATTCTGCACAGAGATCTCTTCATCTCAGGTTGTATATTCCCCACTGGATGAGGTCAGGACAGATGACACAGGAACGAAAACTCACACGGAAGATATTGCGATTATCCAGCTTGGCAAACCTGAAAGTCTGGAGATTCCTGTAACAAATTTCTTGATAACTGAAACCTATAGAAATCGACCTGTTTATGTGCAGGGCTATCCAAATGGTGTACCTGATGGGAGAAGCCCTATCGAGTATCTCGATTGCCTTCACGGTTGTGTGGTTGTAAATCCAGCGGATAGCAATCGTTTTACGATTCGTATGGATAATACATTTATAGATGCAGGTTCAAGAGTATACGAATTGCAAGGATTATCGGGTGCACCAGTATGGGAAGATAGCGAAGAAGTCAATGGGTTGCTGGGCGTGTTTACCAGCGCATATGGGGCAACAGCTTTATTGTCCAAAACATTTGTGACAAAAGCACAACAACTCCGTTCCATTATGAAGGAACGATTTGGAATCGTAATGAAACGAAAGCTGGAAGGTATCCCGGAGCAAGATGTAGCAGGTAGCAGCGGTGATCCAATCGTGTTTAATGGAGAAATTCAAACGGAAGAAAAATCCGAAAATGAAAAATGGATTGAGAATCAGTTGGTTGGTTTGCGCTGTATCATTGAAGACTTGAAGTTGCAAGATGCAATCGACCGGGCAAAAGAATTGATTGCGGATTCCAAATTTGCAAGCCTTAGCAAGGAATCACAGAAAAAAGGAAAACAGTATCTTTTGTATTGCTATGAAATCGCAGATATGGATGCGGAATTCGATGAACTGGAAGCAGATATGAGGGAAAGTGGCCTCATTAAGGAACATGATGTGCTCCGGCAGCTTACACGTTCTTTTATGCAAAAGAAATTCCAGGAAACAGTGGTGGCGGCACAGCATTACATCGATACAGAAGATTCCACTAAATCAAAGACGTTATTGTCATTTGCAAAAGCGTTCCTTTTACTAGCAAAAGCATATACGGAGCAGCTCCCTATTGAGGAAACGATTGGTGTGCTTCTGAATGAACAGGAAAAATTCATATACCCGACGGATGAAGTGGAAGATGAAGCACTTGTATATCAAATGATAGGATATGTGTACGGAGAACATTATCACGATAATGTGAATGCGGTACGCTTTCTTAATCGATCCTATCAGATAGGGTATGATAATATCGTATTGGAATCACTTGGAGCGGCTTATTATAATTTGGCGGTTTATGATGCAACAGATGAGAATGGCAAGATTCCGGATTTCCGGAAAATTGACCAGAAAGCACTGTATAAGGCTAGAGAATGCTTTTTGATCATCAAGGAAAAAGCAGATGCACTGTTCTGGGCAGGTACGATGCGTAGAATTGGACTTTGTGTTTATAATACTTTTGTTTTTCTACACGACAACTACCGTATTCTCACAATCTACCCGGATGTGAAAAAGTATCTGACCAAACTTCCTGCCGATGCATGGCGGGATGTGGAGATGAAATATGCCAAGGTCAGTGCACAGAAGGGTGAAATCGATGCAGAAGAGTTCCCGCATATTACAGAAAAAGATAAGAGCCTGCTTGAGGCAATCGCTAGGTCGAGCAAATGCATGAGCTTGATAGAGGATGTTACTGCCAATGTTCCGACAAAGCAAATTAGGGGACTTTTGGAAATCGCTAACGAAATCACAGATACACTCAACTTCCTTGAAATTGCAGTTGAGAAGATTGAAAAAAGCGAGCGAGTTCCCGTATATGTACAGATGATAAATCTGTATGGACGCGGAATATTGATGTTCGGATGGAATAAAAAGCATAAAATGGAAAGCATCTATAATTGTATTTCTGACTGCGATGATACAAATCTGTTGGAATATATGAGAAATTTCATTTTTGAAATGGATGCGCCGATAGAAGAAGCAATCAATCGCTTCAAGAAAATGTATGAAAGCCATAAGAATATTATCACATGGCAGGAATTGAATCATTTGTATATCCGGCATGGCATGTTTGACAAAGCAGATGCGATGTATAGGGAGCTTTTTTCGGAACATAAGGAGCTGATAGCAGAAGGGCCGGAGTATGCCTACAGAGCTTTTATTGATTATGTGATGCTTTATAGGCGAGATTTAAAATATGCACTGCAATGTTATCTTGATGCCAAGGAATCTTTTAAGGATACAGACATTGAGGGATTCTGGGAATTAGAATTGATGTTTTATGTCAATTCTTTCAATGATCCGGAACGCTTTGAAACGGAAAGAAAGCACTTTGTTGAGAAGGGTCTTGTGACGGAAGAAGCGTATCATAGGATAGCCTTTATTGCGTATCTGACAAACTTGAACAATGCGAAAGCGTTGGAACACTATAACTATATCCGGCAATATCCGCATTGGCAAGATTCAGGAACAGGTATGGTAGTTGCGAAGAAAGAAGAAATATACTTTCTGAACTGGATGGGTGTGCTTAAGCCAGGCTGCCGTCCGTCGCTGGATAGTATGGGGGAAGAGAAAGCAGGGGAGGTGAGAGAAAAATATAAAACAGAAACTTGGCACTCTGTGATGGACAGGCAGTTTAAAAACCAATTTAGAGTAAAAAAGAGCATAGCGATGGATGCATGGAGCCTTTACCAGCTTGCTGAAATGGATGCGCTCGATGATATACAATCGCTCGACTATGTTTATGTGAGCCATATAACCGTTACCCGTTTGCTTGAAGAATTATCGAAAACAAATAATCTGAAAATCAGAATTATTTTGGAGTATATACAACTGTCGGATAACATTCACATCTATACTGCTGGGTTCAAATCGCAACTGGAGGTTCGGAATGTGGCACAATATTACGAGTTTGCATCAACTGTTGCAGTGGCAATTGAAAAAGATTGTGTAGCTGTTTACGGGGATCCAATCGTGGATGACTCGATAATAGAACATTTCAGAAATAGGATCGTCCGTGTGAACGACTTGGAAAGTTTGCTGGCAGAAAGATGACGCAGTGCTACGGCAAAGGAGAATATGCAAAACGCACAGTACAGCAAAAGATCTTTCGTCAAATGTTTCTGATGCGAATCCGGGTCTTCTGAAACGGCAGAATGAGTGGGATGTAGTTGTATTCTGAATTGGTCCGTAGAAAGTAGACAATAGGCAAAAGCCTTTCTGAATCTGAAGCAATGATAGCTTCAGATTCAGAAAGGCTTATTTTTTTGCAAAAATTTTGTTCCTTACTTGACAACCGCATAGGGTCAACCAAGAAAAACCACGATAAATAAAGGGTTTCGACGGCTCGACTCGTTCAACAAAAGTATTTATTTGCTGACAGGCTGCGGAGAAGCTAAAATCCAGAGGTTATAAGTGGGAGGCTTTGGTGCAGCTCTGTTTTGACCCACAAAATGAGCAGCAAGTAAAAAATTAAGGAGAACGAATCGAGCCTACGGTGGATTGCCATTGAGTGATCCGCCGTGGGCTTGTTTGCTGTTTTATCAAATGAAAAATTAGTGAGGGAGAACAGAACTATGAAAAATTATAAAATCGCTGTGGCCGGCACGGGATACGTCGGACTTTCGCTGGGAGTGCTTCTGAGCCAGCATCATCAGGTAGTTGCAGTCGATATTGTGCAGGCTAAGGTCGATATGATCAACAACAAGAAATCTCCGATTCAGGATGATTATATTGAAAAATACTTGGCAGAAAAAGACTTGAATTTGACCGCAACGCTGGATGCAAAGGTTGCATACTCGGATGCGGATTTTGTTGTAATCGCGGCTCCTACCAACTATGATAGCAAGACCCAGCACTTTGATACTTCTGCGGTTGAGGCTGTGATTAAGCTGGTTATGGAATATAATCCGAATGCCATTATGGTCATCAAATCTACTATCCCTGTTGGATATACCGCTTCTGTGCGTAAGAAGTTCAATACCAAGAATATTATCTTCAGCCCGGAGTTCCTGCGTGAATCTAAAGCCCTTTACGATAACCTGTATCCTTCCCGTATCATCGTTGGTACTGACCTGAACGATGAACGTCTGGTGAAAGCCGCACATGAGTTTGCTGGTCTGCTCCAGGAAGGTGCAATCAAGGAGAACATTGACACACTGTTCATGGGCTTCACTGAGGCCGAGGCGGTCAAGCTGTTCGCCAACACTTATCTTGCCCTCCGCGTGTCCTATTTTAACGAACTGGACACCTATGCGGAACTGAAGGGACTGGACACGCGGCAGATCATTGACGGCGTATGTTTGGATCCGCGGATCGGAACGCATTATAATAACCCCAGCTTCGGCTACGGCGGCTACTGCCTGCCCAAGGATACCAAGCAGCTGCTCGCCAACTATGCCGATGTGCCGCAGAATATGATGTCGGCAATCGTAGAATCCAACCGGACACGAAAAGATTTTATTGCTGACCGCGTGCTGGAAAAGGCAGGGTACTATGATTACAGCCAGAACAATGACTGGAATGCCGGCACGGAAAAGCAGGTTACCATTGGCGTGTACCGTCTGACTATGAAATCCAACAGTGACAATTTCCGGCAGTCCTCGATTCAGGGCGTGATGAAGCGTGTCAAGGCAAAGGGTGCTACAGTCATTATCTACGAGCCGACATTGCAGGACGGAGCAACGTTCTTCGGCAGCGTTGTGGTCAACGATCTGGAAAAATTCAAGGCGGCGGCAGATGCGATCATTGCCAACCGGTATGATGCCTGTCTGGACGATGTGGAGGACAAAGTCTATACCAGAGATATTTTCCGCAGAGATTGAGGAAACGCTGCATAAAGCCGTCAGGCGGGCTTTATGCAGTGTTTCCTTAACGACGAACGGGGAAAAATCACCCCAAAAGACACGTGTCAGGCTTCGTGTCAACACACCCGAAAACAAAATCGAGAAACAGAATGGCTTGGATTCTCCGGAATTTGAGCCATTTCGATTTTTTCCCAAAAAATTTGAAAAAAGGCTTGACAAGTCGATCAGGAAGTGATATAATAAAAGCAATCTCAAATTCGAGGAAGGAATGCGAGAGAAGGAATATTTATTTAAAAGTAGAATGACGTGATGAAACCCTAGTGTAATTACGGGGTTGTTATATCTGCTTTTAAATAAATATTCCTTTTTTTTATTCCTTCCTGCATCTTGACAATTGCATATCACGCCTCAAACACCCAAAGATTTGATGCAGCAGATAGTATGCATTGCGGTCACCAGACTTGCGTACCTGCTGCCGAAATTGTGCACAGCATAAGAGAAAATCCCGCTGGAAACCTTGGAAAACGCTGCATCAAGCCCGCCTGACGGTTTTGTGCCGTGTTTCTCTTGTCAGAACGATGCTTACAGCAATATTTTATAAATGTTGTTTATTTTATTTTTGCTTTTGCGTCATTTTTATGATGCAGCCGTATGGCGTTTTTTTGCGATTCCCTTTACAATGAAATAGATGGGTTCTCCGTCAAAACAGCATCGTGGACAAGTTTCGGCATTGGGTGACGTTCCGATAGAAGTAAGCCAGGCACAGCCATGTGTATTATCATTTTCAAAGGAGGATTTTACATGAGAAAGAACAGCAATTGCAAGGTGATCTGCCGCAACCAAGAACGCGGCACAATGCAGTTTTACCTGCTTGTAGGTGCAGAGGAATTCTACCTGTTTTCTACACGGTATTATTCCAAGAAGATCTATCAGGAATTCTCCGGCGGAAAGCCGCTGGACGTTATTTTCCGCAACAGTCGGGACACGCACCGGCAGAAGATTCAGGAGCGAATCATTCTGATGCTACGGTATCTGGAAGCGGAACACGGCATGCAGTTGCTGGAGAAAACCAAACTGAAAGCTCAGAAAAAACAGAAGAAATATACCGACACTGCTGCACTGTGTGCAGCTTAAATTATCGCTCAGAACGATGCTTACAGCAATATTTTATAAATGTTGTTTATTTTATTTTTGCTT
>ENA-OWPL01001730-OWPL01001730.1-human-gut-metagenome-genome-assembly--contig:-NODE-1730-length-12216-cov-4.135104_pt1 | contig 12216 bp, 12 predicted proteins | sample MGYA00248263_ERZ651844 | MGnify/ENA primary metagenome ERZ651844 (study PRJEB26924, sample SAMEA4378256) | human gut metagenome | biome: human gut; feature: human-associated habitat; material: faeces... | reverse complement strand
CAATGTGTACTGGTTTTTCTTTTTCGGTGCGGAAGAGGACTTGAACAGGGCGGCGGCGCGCAGCGCCGTAAGCAATCAGCCCAGTGGGCTGTTGCTTAGCCCGCGGGTCCCAATCTTCAGGAATGTCTACCGTGGTTACTGCCGCTTCGTTTGACCCGTACGGGAATCAGAGCAAAAATCACCCCCGCCTGCACCATCCGGCAGGCGGGGGTTCGTTATGCAAGGAAGCAGATGATGTCGTTTTACGGTCTCTGGCCCATGCCGCCTTCCAGCGTCAGGGTCTCGCCGGACATATACTTGAAATCCGGCATGGCCAGCTGGACGCAGACACGGCCAATCTCCGTCTCAGCGTTGCCGTAGTGGCCCATGGGGGGCATCTTGACGTTGGCCTTGAAAGCGTCGGGGTAGGCGTCCCTGAACTGCTCGAGCTTGGCCGTCCATGCCAGCGGGCAGACCACGTTGACGTTGATGCCGTCTTTGCCCCACTCGGTGGCGGCGACGCGGGACATACCGCGGATGCCCTCCTTGGCGGCAGCATAGGCCGACTGGCCGAAGTTGCCGAAGAGGCCAGCGCCGGAAGCGAAGTTGATGACGCTGCCGTGAGACTCAGCCAGATAGGGGTAGCAGGCTTTCATGTAGTAGAAAGCGGCGTAGAGGCCGGAGTAGATGGCCAAATCGAACTGCTCGGTGGTGTGCTCGGCCAGCGGCACGCCGGAGGCCGAAGCCTGTGCATTGTTGATGAGCACCTGAATGCCGCCGAAGGTATCGACAGCCTGCTTGACCACATTTGCCACAGTGGCCTCGTTGTCGCAGCCCGCGCAGACATCGGCCTGCACGGTCAGCACCTTGATGCCGTAGAGGCTTTCCAGCTCCTGCTTGGCTGCTTCCAGCTTCTTGACATTGCGGCCTGTGATGACGAGGTTCGCGCCCTCCTTGGCGTATGCGGTGGCGATGCCGTAGCCGATGGAGCCGCAGCTCCCATCCTTCAGGACAGCGCGCCCTGCGCCGGTAATGATGGCGGTTTTACCCGTTAAAAAGCCCATAAGTTGCAACCTCCTGTTTCGATGTCCCTCGGTGTTCTGCCGGGGGTCGTTCTATAGCCCGAGTATAGCAGAAAAGCGGAAAATTGTAAAATAGCTCTTTTGAATCATTTTTTCTTTGCTTGAGGAATGGCTCAGCTGCTCACTCGCGGTATTTTTCCATCAGTCCCTTTTGTTTTTCAGTGCTGGTGGAGATACGTCAGAATATCTTCCGGCTTTGCGGCCAGAGCATCGGCACCGGCGGCGGTCAGCTCTGCTTCGCCCCGGAAGCCCCAGAGAACGCCCAGAGCGGGCAGACCGGCATTGTGTCCCGTAAGGATGTCTACGTCGCTGTCGCCCACGAAAAGGGTGCTCTGCGGGTCTGCGCCGAGGTCAGCCATCAGAGAGTAGACGCCAGCCGGGTCGGGTTTGGTGGGAACACCGGGGCGGCTGCCCCGCACCAGCGAAAAGCTGTCCGAGCCGAAGTAGTGCTCGATGATCTTTCCACAAAAAGCGTCCGCTTTGTTGGAAAAAACGGCGGTCTGGACGCCCTCGACCTTCAGCGCGGCCAGCAGTTCCAGGATGCCGGGATAGGGGGCCGTTTTGTCTTCCTTGTGGGCGTCATACCGGGCCGAGAACTCGGCCAGCGTGGCGGCAAGCTGTTCGGGCGTCCTGGCGTTTTCCGGGGAAAAGCGCTCTACCAGCTTCGGGATGCCGTTGCCCACGAAGTGCTTGTAGGTCTCTACTGGAAAGGTCGGCCAGCCGTGCTGGGTGCAGACCCAGTTGGCCGCGTCGGCCAGGTCGTCGATGGTGTTCAGTAAGGTGCCGTCCAAATCGAAGAGAATGGTTTTTATCATGAAAATCAGACTTCCTTTTGTTTTATATTTCCTGCTCCAAAGCGTTGAGACAGGGCGCAGCGTCCCGCACGGGGATGCTGCGCACCTTGAGCCGCACCTGCCCGGGCAGAGCCAGCGTCAGCGTCATGCGCTGATAACGTGCCGCCCAGGGCGATTGGAAAGTGCGCAGGCAGACATCTGGGTGGAACACACAGATGCAGTGGAGATAAACACCCTTCTGCCGCCGCAGGGTGAACCGGCCCTCCCGGAGCCAGATGCCCTCTTTCAGCCAGCCCATCAGCCCGCCCGCCAGAAAGACGGCAAATACCGCTGTCGGGATGAGCAATGTCCCCGTGAGGGCAGGCAGGACGCTGCGGGAGACCAGAACCAGCAGAAGGCACAGCCCGAACGGGATGCCGGCAGGCGCAAAGAAAACGGCGCTGCGGTGAGTGAGGTCGTGCCGGGTGTCGGGCGGCATCCGGAATTCGGGCAGCAGCTCCCGGAACAGCTCTTCCTGCCCGGAGCGGTAGACGAAAAGCGGCAGTTCCGGGCGGCAGCTGCCTGCCACCACGAACACCGGCCAGCGCTTCATGAGCCGGGCGATGGGGGAGACGCGGACGTCCGCGTAGCTTATCTCACTGCTCCGCACCCGAAACTCGAACCGGGACAGCCAGCCGCCCCGGCTGCCCAGCTGGTCGGCAGTGTGCCAGACCGTATAATGGACGGTCTGGACAAAACTGCGGGCCAGACTGATGCCGAAGAGCGCCCCGGCCAGCACCAGCATCCACGCTGCACCGGCGGGCAGCCAGTGGGCAGCGAACCGGACGAGGACGTTCAGCCGGGAGAGGGCCACGGCCTCGGCGGTGAGGGGAAATGGCCGGCTCTGCCGGATAGCCAAATAGGTCAGCGCCAGCGTGGACAGACCGTTGGCACCCAAAACCACCAGCGCGGCCCGCTCGCCCCCGGCAGGGCGGTGGCAGACCGGGTCCCGGACAGGCATCAGGCGGTCAGCAAGCTCCTGCGCGTCTTCTTTGTGCAAATAAAGGGTGACAGCTCGCTTGGCAGGCTGGCCCACCGGGTAGAGCACCACCCGGCTGGCCCCGAGCAGCCGAAAGAAAAGCGGCCGCTCAATGGTCAGTGCGGCCAGAGCTTCGCCCCGGATGATGCGCTCCCGCTTGGAGATGAACGCCCACCGCAGCCGGAGCACACCGGCCTCATCCAGCGCCCAGCTGCTGGCTTCCAGCAGGATGGAGCTGGCCCCGCAGAGGAAGAGCAGAAGCGCGGCGTCCTGCCGCAGAGCTGTGAGCAGAGCGTTCAGGCTGAACTCCAGCAGAGCATTCGCCAGCGGCAGCAGGCAGACGACGACCGCCTTGCGCAGGAAGCGGAGGGCGGCGAGGGGATGGTAATGCCGTTGTCGGGTCATGGTGCATCCTCCGCCAGAATGTGGGCCAGAAGCCCGGCCTGCTGGGCCGGGATGGCGGGCAGAAAGAGCTTCGCGCCCGGGGCTGCCACGATGAGCAGCGAGACGCCTCCCAGCCGCAGCAGGGGTGTCCGGAGCAGCCGGACACTGGTAACGGCCCGGCGGGGAAGCACCTGCCGCACCGGCAGCGCAACGCCGGAGTAGACCGTTACGGTCCGTTCCCCCAGCACAGCAGCAAAGCTGCAGGCCCGCGCCCAGAGGCAGTAGACCAGAAAGCCCCAGAGCAGGCAGAAACCCGCCCCGGCGGCAATGCTCTGCCAGAACACGAAGGGCGCAGCGAACAGCCCCGGCACCGCCGCCCAGACGCAGAGGACGGCCCGGCCAGTGGGCGGGATGATGACGGCGGTGCGCCGCAGCTCCTGCTCCGTCACTTATCGCTGAGGCCCCAGGCCTCGGTCAGCTCGTGCAGGCTGTCGTCACGGGTCAGGCAGAGGATGTGGTCCCAGGGCAGCAGGATCGTGCTGCCGTGGGGGATGATGAACTCGGTGTCGCGGGTGATGCTGATCAGGATGGTGTCGCCCGGGATGGGGATGTCCATGATGGCCTTGCCCGCGTAGAGGAAATTCTCGGGCAGCAAAATTTCATTCAGGCTGGCCGTGCCGCCGCCCAGAGAGAGGAGCTGGCGGATGGTATCCGTCTCGATCTCCCGCTCGAGAATGTGGCTCAGGTTGTCGGTGCCGCAGACCACGGTGTCCACGCCGAGAGTGTGGAGCAGTTCGCGGTTCTTGGGGTTGGAGGCCCGGGCCACGGTGCGGTCTACGCCGAACTCCCGCTTGGCGATCTGACAGGCCACAAGGTTGTCTTCGTCAGAGCCGGTCACAGCCACAAAGGCGTCGCAGCTGGCGACGTCGGCGGTGCGCAGAGTGTCCACGCTGATGGAGTCGCCGCAGATGACCGGGATGTCCAGCATATCGGCCAGCATCCGGCACTGGCTCTCCACTGGCTCGATGATGACGATTTCGTGGCGGTTGGCCAGCAGGCTCTGGGCCAGATACCGGCCCACACGCCCGCCGCCGGCAATACAAACTTTCATAATGCTACCTCATTATACAAATGGTATCGGTCATTTGGCGAGAGAACGGAACACGGCCTGCTCGGTGAGGACGGTGGGGCAGATGGTGTCCAGTTCGTAAGCCTTGTGGTAGAGTACCTGCAGGTGGGGGTCGGAGACACGGCAGATGACCTTTTCGCGCTGAAAGAGGCTCTTGGCGATCTGCGCGGCCATCAGGTTGAGGGAGTCGTCCTCGCTGACGGCGGCCACGGCGTCGCAGTTCTCGATGCCTCCCTGACGCAGTACATCGGGGTCGGTGGGGTCGCCCACAAGGGCGTTGCCGCTGAAGGTATAGTCGTCGAAGGCGTCCAGACGCTTGAGCTGTTCGGAGTCCTTTTCGATGATGGAGATGTCGTGGCCGATGCGCTCCAGGTCCCGCACCAGCGATGCGCCCACCTGGTCGCAGCCGATTACAAGAATGTTCATGGAATTACCTCGCTGTAAAATATATATGGAACTTCGTCTCCGATAAATCTACATCCCAGTATAGCATATTTTCCCCCGCAGATAAATAGAAAAGCTGTAGGGGAATCCAGAGATAAAATTTTTGAATTCCTGGTGCGCAGAGAGTCGGAATATGGTATACTGAAACAGCATGACGATAAGAATCACAAAAGCCCGTGCGCCCGGCGTACGGCAGGAGGAGTGCTTATATGTTTCTTGAGATCATCAAAGCGATTTTGATGGGCATCGTGGAGGGCATCACCGAGTGGCTGCCCATCTCGTCCACAGGCCATATGATCTTGCTGGAACAGGTGGTAAAGTTCAACGCCAGTGAAGAGTTCATGTCCATGTTCCGCGTGGTCATCCAGCTGGGTGCCATCCTTGCAGTGGTGGTGCTGTTCTGGGGCAAGCTGTGGCCCTTCGGCCTGCGGCATGGCCGCGTCATCTCCAAGCCCAGCGTCTGGCAGCTCTGGTTCAAGGTGGTCGCCGCCACACTGCCGGTGCTGGTCATCAGTCCGTTGGACGACTGGATGGAGGCTCACTTCTACAACTACATCACCGTGGCCGCAATGCTCATCCTCTACGGTGTGCTGTTCCTTGTGGTGGAGAGCCGCCGCACTGCGCCCCACGTCACCCATCTGGAACAGATCACTTACCGTGACGCCCTCATCATCGGCGTCTGGCAGATGCTGGCCATCATCCCCGGCACCTCCCGTTCCGGCGCGACCATCGTGGGCGGCCTGCTGCTGGGCCTCTCCCGTGCCTGCGTGGCGGAGTTCACCTTCTACCTCGCCATCCCGGTCATGGCGGGTGCATCTCTGCTCAAGGTGCTCAAATTCGCCGTCTCCGGTGTCGCCATCACCGGCACCGAGGTGGCTGTGCTGGCGGTGGGCTGCGTGGTGGCCTTCGTGGTCAGCCTGGCGGCTATCCGCTTCCTGATGGATTACGTCAAGCGCCACAACTTCACCTTCTTCGGCATCTACCGCATCGCCCTCGGCCTTGTGGTGCTGGCCGTGGCAGTGGTGTCTGCAATGGTGTAAAATTGAACTCGGGTCTTCTAAGAGGCTGTTGCAAAATAGCTTCATGAAAAAATAATACACAAAACCCGGAACCTTTTCAGGGCCAAAACGGCTCAAAAAGGGTTCCGGGTTTCTGTTTTTGCACTATTTCTTTGTACAAGTTGCTATCGCACTTTTATTTTGCAACAGCCCCTTTTTGCTGTTATTCGAACCGGTATTTCACCAACTCACAGTTTTTGATGCCGGCGGCGGAATACTCCTCGTTGGTCATGTCGTGGAAATAGGACTCCACTACACGGGCGATGCCGTTGTGGGCCACGAGAAGATAGGTCTTGTTCTCATCCTGCCGCAGCTCGTCCAGCAGATTATAAATGCGCTGGGCCAGCTGCATCATGCTCTCGCCGCCGTCGTAGCGGTCGGCAAAGTGGGTCTTGGAGATGCGGAACTCTTCGCCGTCCCGGGGCGTGCCCTCGTAGCGGCCAAAGCACTGCTCCCGGAGCCGGGGCTCACACCGGGCAGGAATGCCGGTGGCCTCCGCAATGGCCCGGGCGGTGTCGGCCTCATAGGCAATGCCTACCGTGGTGGAAAGCCGCCGCACCGGCAGTACATTATAGTTGATAATATTCCCGGCCGAGAGATTCCCGTTGGGAATGGTGATGATTTTGTTATCGGCCATGCGCAGCGTGGTAAAGAACAGCCCGATCTCCACCACCGTCCCTTCGATATCCGAAACAGTTTTGATGTAATCCCCAGTCTTAAAGGGGTGCAGGAACATGAGAATGAGCCCGCCCGCAAAGTTGGAAAGACTGCCCTGCAATGCCAGGCCCACCGTCACGCCGATGGAACCCAGCAGCGCCACAAAGCTCGCCGTCGGCACGCCCAAAAAGTCCGCAATAAAATAAATCAGCAGTGCCCACAGCGCTACCCGTACCAGCGAGCGCACAAATTTGGCCACGCCGGGATCGATCTTTGTTTTGTTATCCAGCAGCGCCACCCGGCTCAGGAATTTCTCGATGAGCCAGCGCCCCACAAAAAAGATAACCAATGCCAGCGCAATATGCCACAGTGCGTTCAGCACCACCGGCGAGGCGGTTTTAATGAATTTCTGGATCGCGGTCAGCGATTCCTGAATATCCGGTACCTCCGGCAGGTCGGCCGTAGCGGTCGTCAGTGCAAAAAATCTCATGGTTCTCTCCTTGCTATATTCAACCTATATTACAGCGTTTCATCTTCGCCGGTCCACTGGTGCCGGGCCATATCCACCCGCCCGTCCGGCAGAAAAGCGACTCCTTCCGCTTCCAGCAGCGCCCGCTGCGCCCCAGGCCCGCCAAAGGCAAAGCCCGGCGCCAGGCTGCCATCCCGGAATACCACCCGGTGGCAGGGCGTTTTGCCGGGTTCGGGGTTGCGGTGCAGTGCCCCGCCCACAATGCGGGAAGCCCGGGGGCTGCCCGCCAGCATCGCAATCTGTCCGTAGGTAGCCACTTTCCCGGCCGGGATACGGCGCACCGCCGCATATACCGCCCGGTAGAAATTTTCCTGCATTTCCGCTTGCCCCCTCTTGGAATAATATCTCATTATATCACGCAGCTCCTCCGTTGTCGAGAAAATGCGCGGCATTTCCTTGTCCGGTTTCTGCAGCATCCCGGCTGGGGCCCGCAGGGCCGAGAAGCTTTGCCCCTCGTGGGCGGCCTTCGGCCGCCCCAAAGCCGCCTGCGGCGGCCTGCCCTGCGGGCCCCTCCCTCTGCGCATCCCCTCAGCCCCCTTGCAAATCCCCGCCGAACGCGGTAGAATAGGGCCGTAAACACCGAACAAAGCAAAGGGAGAACATTATGAGGATCGTAATTGTCGGAATCGGAAAGGTCGGCCGGGCCCTGGCGGAGCATCTCTCCCGCGAGGGCCACGATGTCGCCGTCATCGATAACCGCCCCGGCATGGCGGAGCGCCTGGCGGAGGAACTGGATGTTTTGGGCATCGAGGGCAATGGCGCCGCTTATACTGTGCAGCAGCAGGCCCGGGCCAGTCAGGCGGATCTCGTCATTGCCGCCACCAGCGAGGATGAGGTCAATATGATCGCCTGCATGACCGCCAAAAAGCTGGGCGCCAAGAATACCATTGCCCGGGTGCGCAGCGTGGAATACGAAAGTCAGCTGCGATTCATGCAGCAGGAGATGGGGCTTTCTCTTTCTATCAACCCGGAGCGGGAGACTGCCCGTGATATCGCCCGTATCCTGCGCTTTCCGGCGGTCGCCAAGGTGGAAACCTTCGCCAAGGGCCGGGTGGAGCTGGTGGAATACCACATTCCGCAGGGCAGCCTGCTGGATGGCATGGCCCTCAAAAATGTCGCCGCCTCCCTGCAGGTCAAGGTGTTGGTCTGTGCCGTCCGCCGCGGGGAAGAGGTCGTTATTCCCGATGGTAACTATGTGCTGGGCGCGGGAGATTGCATCAGCGTTACCGCCAAGCCCCAGGAACTGGAGAACTTCTTCCGGGCGCTGGGCGTTTTCCGGGACCATGCCCGCAATGTCATGGTGGTCGGGGCCGGGCGCATCACCCGCTTTTTGGCGGAGCAGCTGAGCCAGATGAAGATGCGTGTGCGCGTGGTGGACCGGGATGAACAGCGCTGTGTTGATCTCAGCGAGGCAGTCCCCACCGCTTTGGTTATCCACGGGGATGCCACCGATGTGCATCTGCTGGCCGAGGAGGGCCTGGATGATTCCGATGCCTTTGTGGCACTCACCGGCCTGGATGAACTCAATATCATGCTGGCCATGTATGCCCGCTGCCACAATATCGAATGTTCTGTGGCCAAGGTCAACCGCAATTCCTTCACCGAGCTCATCAATAAAACCGCCATCGTGGAAAGCACCGTTTCCACCAGCGTGGTTACCGTCAGCCGCATCCTGCAGTATGTCCGCGCTATGGAAAACAGCACCGGCGGTGGGGTCATTGCCCTGCACCGCATGGTAGAAAACCAGGTAGAAGCCCTGGAATTCCACATTACCGCCGGCTCGCCGCTCATCGGTGTGCCGTTTAAGGACATGGCCACCCGCCCCAATGTGCTGGTGGGCTGCATCACCCGCCCCAATGGCGAGGTCATCATCCCCTCCGGCGGCGATTCCCTCCAGCCCGGCGATTCCGCCATCGTCATTACCACCCTTACCGGCCTGCGGGATATCCAGGATATTCTCGCCTAAAATATTGTTTTTTCAGGCTCCGTTTCCTCCGGGAAGCGGGGCCTTTCGTTATCTCTGTTATTTTTATAACGATTTTTCGTAAAAACCGTGTAATATTGTTTGTATCCCGCCGATAAATGTATTATAATAAACTGTGTATAGCTATTTTGCATGTCGCTGCCGCATAGCAGTTATGCGTTGTCGCCCGGCGGCGGTGAAAATGGGTGCTGGCTGCGTGGCCGCCCTTGACAGGCATCAGCCTGCCTGCGTCAGGCAAGAGCCTGCCTGCGGCCGTCCGCTTGCCATCCCGACATTTTCCCTCGCCGCCAGCTTTCATCATAGAAAGGGGTTTTACCCATGCCGCACCAGTATACCGTCCCGCTTAAAAAGCTCATCAAGGACCTGAACCTGCAGATCCTCTATTATCCCAAAACCGAGGAGGAGATCCTGGTCAGCCACGCCGAGCTGATGCGCCCGGGCTTGGCCTTCACCGGGTTCTTCCAGGGCTTTGTCCCGGCCCGCATCAATATGATCGGCCGTACCGAGCTGGCCTATCTGGAAACTTTGCCGCCCCACCTGCTGCGGCAGAGCCTGGAGGGCTTCCTTTCCCGCAGCCCCAAGGCCGTCATCATCACTCAGGATTTCTCCTTCCGCCCCCTCTTTTTGGAGCTGGCGGAAAAGTACTGCGTGCCGCTGATGCAGTCTCCGGAAAATACCACCCATATGGCCGCCCAGCTCAATGCCAAGCTGAGTCTGGAGCTGGCGCCCCGTACCACCGTCCACGGCGTTTTGATGGAGATCTACGGCGAGGGTGTGCTGCTTACCGGAGATTCCGGCGTCGGCAAAAGTGAGACCGCCCTGGAGCTGCTCAAGCGCGGCCACCGCCTCATCGCCGATGACGCCGTGGAGGTCCGCCGGGTCTCCAATACCACCCTGGTCGGCTCCGCCCCGGATAACATCCGCCACTATATGGAGCTCCGCGGGGTCGGCATCATCAATGTCAGCCGGCTGTTTGGCGTCGGCTCGGTCAAAAATACCGCCAATATCAATTTCGTCATTCAGCTGGAAACCTATGACCCCGAAAAGGTCTACGACCGCATCGGGCTGGAGGAGGAAACCACCAATATTCTGGGCATGAAGGTGCCCGCCGCCACCATCCCGGTCCAGACCGGCCGAAACCTCGCCGTTATCATCGAGGTGGCCACCATGAACTACCGTCAGCGCGCCATGGGCAATAATTCTGCCAAGGAGCTGATGGAACAGCTGGGCCTTACCGATGATGTGCAGCCCTGACCGCCGAAAGGAGCAAACCCCATGAATCTACTGGAACAGCTGCAAAATGCGGGCATCCCCTATACCGAAAATGAACCCATGAGCCGCCGTACCACCTTTGGCATCGGCGGGCCGGCGCTGCTGCTGCACCCCCGCACCCGTACCCAGCTGCAAACCGCCGTTTCCCTCTGCCGGGCGGCGGGGACCGACCCCTTTATTTTGGGCCGGGGCAGCAATCTGCTGGTCAGCGATAGCGGCATTGCCCGCCCTGTCATCCAGCTGGATGGCGACTTTACCGCCATCTCCCGGCAGGGCAATACCCTGCGCTGCGGGGCCGGGGCCTCTCTCATCGCTACCTGCCGGGCCGCTGCAGAAAACAGCCTTTCCGGCGTGGAATGGGGCTTTGGCATCCCCGGTTCTTTGGGCGGGGGAGTATACATGAATGCCGGTGCCTACGGCGGCGAGCTCCGGGATGTCCTCACGGAGGTCACCTTCCTGGATGAAGCCGGGGAATACCGCACCCTGCCTGCCGCGGCGCTGGAACTTTCCTACCGCCACAGCATCTTTGAGGAGCGTCCGGGCTGCGTCATCGTGGAAGCGGTGCTGACCCTCACCCCCGGCGAGGAAACCGCCATCCGCGCGGCCATGGAGGACTACATGTTCCGCCGCCGGGAAAAGCAGCCCCTGGAATACGGCAGCGCCGGCTCCACCTTTAAGCGGCCGGCAGGCAACTATGCCTCCGCCCTGGTGGATCAGTGCGGGCTTAAGGGCCTTTCCGTCGGCGGGGCCGAGGTCAGCCGAAAGCATGCCGGCTTCATCATCAACCGGGGCGGTGCCACCTTTGCCGACATGACGGAGCTGATCCGCCAGGTGCAGCAGCGGGTACTGGTGGAAACCGGCGTCACGCTGGAGCCGGAGGTCAAAATCGTTAAATAAGCGGGTGAATACATGGAGATCCTGATCATTTCCGGCCTTTCCGGTGCAGGAAAGAGCCGGGCCGCCTCTTTTTTAGAGGATATGGGCTTTTACATTGTGGATAATATGCCGGCGGCCATGATCCTGAAATTTGCGGAGTTCTGCGCCGGTGGCAGCCAGCGCTATGACAAGGTGGCGCTGGTGTATGATGTCCGCACCGCCAACAGCCCAACAGAGCTGTTCGACGTGCTGGACGTGCTGAAGCACAGCAGCGGCGCATGCAGCCTGCTGTTTTTGGAGGCGGAGCCGGAGACCATCATCAAGCGCTACAAGGAGACCCGCCGCCGTCATCCTCTGATGCAGCAGGCGGATTCTCTGGAAAAGGCGGTGCGGACCGAGCAGGAGATGATGGAACCTCTACGCCAGCGTGCGGATGTGGTCATCGACACCACCCATCTTTCCACAGCCCAGCTCCGGGGTGAGCTGCTGCGGCATTTCGGCAGCGATACTACGGAAAAGGGCGGTATGAGCGTCACCATCACCTCCTTCGGCTTCAAATACGGTCTGCCGCTGGAGGCCGATCTGGTCTTCGACGTGCGGTTCCTGCCGAACCCGTACTATATCCCGGAGCTGAAGCACCAGACCGGGCTGGACGAACCGGTCAGAAGCTTCGTGTTCAAATACCAGCAGACGCTGGATTTTGTGACAAAAACCGAGGATCTGCTTTCCTTCCTGCTGCCCAACTATCTGGACGAGGGCAAAACAGATCTCGTGATCGCCGTCGGCTGCACAGGCGGCAAGCATCGGAGCGTCTGTATCGCGAAGGAGCTGTTTGAGTTCGTATCCAAAAAGGGCTACGCGGCCACGCTCAGCCATCGCGATATGGGCAGAAGGTGATTGCTATGACGGATTTTACAGAACAGATCCGGCTCTATGAGCCGCACCGCAGGCAGCCGCGCATTGCGGCCATCGGCGGCGGACACGGGCTGTCCGCCATGCTGCGCGGCCTG
>ENA-OWPL01001728-OWPL01001728.1-human-gut-metagenome-genome-assembly--contig:-NODE-1728-length-12229-cov-2.676606_pt1 | contig 12229 bp, 10 predicted proteins | sample MGYA00248263_ERZ651844 | MGnify/ENA primary metagenome ERZ651844 (study PRJEB26924, sample SAMEA4378256) | human gut metagenome | biome: human gut; feature: human-associated habitat; material: faeces... | reverse complement strand
TATAATAAGTTCGTATAACTTAGGGCGATGCGACCATACATCGACAACTGCGCAAGCAGATATTTATATTTATGGAGGTTAATAATTATGGCATTAGTATCAGCAAAAGAGATGCTTCAAAAAGCAAAAGCAGGACATTATGCAGTAGGACAGTTCAACATCAACAACCTTGAGTGGACAAAAGCAATCCTGTTAACAGCAGAAGAATGTAAATCCCCAGTTATTTTAGGTGTATCCGAAGGTGCGGGCAAATATATGACAGGATACAAAACTGTTGTAGGTATGGTAAACGGAATGTTAGAAGAGTTAAACATTACAGTACCAGTAGCACTTCATCTTGACCACGGTTCATATGAAGGAGCTAAGAAGTGTATCGAAGCTGGATTCTCCAGCATCATGTTTGATGGTTCTCATCTTCCATTCGAAGAGAACGTTGAAAAGACAAAAGAATTAGTAGCAATCTGTAACGAAAAAGGAATGTCTATCGAAGCAGAAGTTGGTTCTATCGGTGGAGAAGAAGATGGCGTTGTAGGAATGGGCGAATGTGCAGATCCTCAGGAATGTAAAGCTATCGCTGATCTTGGTGTAACAATGTTAGCAGCAGGTATCGGTAACATCCACGGAAAATACCCAGAAAACTGGGCTGGATTACAGTTCGACGTATTAGATGACATCCAGAAATTAACTGGAGAAATGCCTCTCGTATTACACGGTGGTACAGGAATCCCAGAAGATATGATTAAAAAAGCTATTTCCCTTGGCGTTTCTAAGATTAACGTAAACACAGAATGCCAGATTTCTTTCGCAGAAGCTACACGTAAATATATCGAAGCAGGCAAAGACTTAGAAGGAAAAGGATTTGACCCTCGTAAGTTATTAGCTCCTGGTGCAGAAGCAATCAAAGCTACTGTAAAAGAAAAGATGGAAATCTTCGGTTCTATCGGAAAAGCTGAATAGTTAAATAGGAATTTTCTATAGACACGGGATACGCTCCCAAAGAAAGAAGAACCCCTATATTTGTGACTCTATCGCTGTGGGTTGAATGTTCGCATCAAGGCTTGCATTCAATCCTCGCTCTAAGGCCACAAATATAGGGTTTTTCTCTTTTGAGGAGCTGTTTTCTTCAATTCAATTAATTCAGTCGATCATATATTTTGGTTTCTTCATAGAGCCAGTCTGCCAGTTCATTATTATAATCTCCCGGCAGGCATCGCCATGTCCAGTTTCCGCCCAGCGTAGAAGGTGTATTCATCCTGCCTTCCACTCCAAGTCCAAGAAAATCCTGCATCTGCATAATCGCAGTATTGGCAACACTTGCCCAGGCACAACGCATCATACCAATATGATAACCTTCTTCTTTTGTAAGACGGAGGTAACGAATAGCATTGTTTTGGAATTCTTCCGGAGCGGTTTCAAACCAGCCAAGAATGGTATCATTATCGTGTGTTCCTGTGTATACAACGCAATTATTTGGATAACAGTGTGGAAGATAACCAGAACCAGTATCTCTGCTGTCAAAGGCAAATTCGAGGACTTTCATTCCTGGAAATCCAGTAGATGCCAAAAGCTGTTTTACGGAGTCTGTTAAGAATCCGAGATCTTCTGCAATGATAGGAAGTTTACCAAGTTTGTTCTCAATCGTAGTGAATAAATCCATGCCAGGACCTGGTTTCCAATATCCATTTTTGGCGGTGGAATCACCGTATGGAATGGCATAGTATTCATCAAATCCGCGGAAGTGGTCGATGCGGATCACATCGTAGATTTTTGACTGGTAAGCAATGCGGTTTACCCACCATTGATATCCAGTTTCTTTCATGTAGTCCCAGTTGAAAAGAGGGTTGCCCCAAAGCTGGCCGTCAGCGGAAAATCCGTCGGGTGGGCATCCGGCAACTTCGATTGGACAAAGGTTTTCATCAAGCTGGAATTCTTCCGGGTGTGCCCAAACGTCAGCACTGTCGTAAGAAACATAAATAGGAAGATCACCAATAATTTTTATATTATTTTCTTCTGCATATGCTTTTAATTTGTCCCATTGATAGAAAAACAAAAACTGAACCTTTTTCCAGAACAGGATTTCATCGGTAAGTTCCTGGCGGATGGCTTCCAGAGAATCTTTTTCTCTTTTCTGGAGAGTTTCCGGCCACTCCTGCCAGGATTGACCGCCGTAGTAATCTTTAATCGACATATACAATGCATAATCATTTAACCAGACGTTCTGTTCTTTACAGAAAGTCTGAAAACGTTCAGAAAGTACCCCGGATATGCGGGAACATGCTATTCTTAAGATAGAAAATTTATGGCTGTAGAGCAGGCTGTAATCTACTCTTGCTGGATTATCACCCCAGGAAATAGAAGCATATTCTTCTTCCTGTAATAGTCCTTCTTTTTTTAAGTCATCAAAGTCAATCATATATGGATTGCCGGCATAGGAGGAGAAGGACTGGTAAGGGGAATCCCCATATCCTGTTGGACATATCGGAAGTATCTGCCAGTATGTCTGTCCGGCACGATGTAAAAATTGTATAAAATCACACGCACACTGTCCCAGTGTTCCAACCCCGTAAGGAGAAGGGAGGGAAGTGATCGGCATTAATATTCCTGCGGTTCTCATAAGAGACCTCCCGTTTTGTTTATATTTTTATTGTAATGTTAAACATAGTGCTACACTATCTTTTATTGTTTTATGAAATTGCTATAGTGTTCTGTCTTTTGAATTGGAAAATAATATTTATTTATCTCCGTTCAATTCCATAACACTTTCACCTTCAATCAAATGAAATGGTGTTGTTTTATGTGTTGCATGATAAGGATAATTAATTCGCTGCAGCATCAGGTCAACTCCCTTTTTAGCGAGCTGTGTTGTGTCCTGTTGTACAGTTGTAAGGCGGGGTACGCAGTATCTGGAAAGTGCGATACCATCATATCCAACGATGGAAATGTCTTCTGGTACTCTTTTTCCCATGTCATAGATTGCACGCATTGTTCCAAGGCAATTAGATCACTCATTGCAAAAATAGCAGTGATAGCAGTATTACGGTTTAAAAGCCGCATAGCTGCCTGATAGCCCTCTTCCATGGAGAAGCGGCAAGGCTCATATTGCAGTCGCTGGTTAAATGAAAGTTTGCTGTTTTTAAATCCCCATTTTGCACCGGTAAATCTGCGGAAACTGATTTCTGTTTCGGTCAGATTACCGCCGACCACACCAATAGAGGTATGTCCCTTTTTAGCAAGATACTCAATGACGGACTGGGCAGCTTGTTCATCACAGGTTGTCACAGAAGAAAGATTGTCAAAGTCCAGATCACTGCTGTTGTTGGTCAATAAAAGGCAGGGGATGTGGATGTGTGCAAAATCTTCTTTAAAATATTCTAAGTTACCACCTAAGAAAACGATTCCCTTTGGGTTGCGGTCGCGGCAAAGCTGGATCGCATAGTTTACTTCATTGGCATCTTCATCTATATAATAGGTAGAAACATTTTCTCCATTCTTTAAGAAGAGAGACTGCATCTGTTCTACAATGTCAGCAAATAGCAGGTTAGAAGTTCCTTTTACAATAAGAATCACAGAGGAACTGGACTGCATTTTCAGATGTCGGGCATTACTGTTTGGCTGGAAATTATTTTCTTCAATCACGCTCAATATTTTCTTTCTGGCCTTTTCGCTGACATCTGGGTGATTATTTAAAACCCGGGATACGGTTCCAATACCGTATCCCGATAAACGAGCAATATCTTTGATTGTCATACGCATTACCTTCCAAATAAATGATATGTAATATATTACCCTTTAACTGCTCCGGCCGCAACACCTTTAATAATATATTTCTGGCAGCTTAAGTAGAATACAATAACAGGGATAACTGCCATAATCAGGCATGCCATGATGGCACCCATATCTACTCGTCCATAACTTCCCTTCATGTACTGGATGATGATGGAGATGGTTTTGTATTTCTTAATATCAAGAATCAGGTATGGAAGAAGGAAGTCGTTCCAGATCCACATTGCTTCAAGAATACCTACAGAAATATAAGTTGGTTTCATAATTGGAAGGACAACAGAGAAGAAAGTACGGATAGGATTACATCCGTCAATCATAGCTGCTTCCTCGATTTCAACAGGGATGGACTTTACAAAGCCGCAGAACATAAATACGGCAAGTCCGGCACCAAATCCCAGATAAACAATAATGAGTCCCCATGGAGTATTTAATCCAAGTGTATCAGCAGTTCCTGATAAAGTGAACATAACCATCTGGAAAGGAATTACCATGGAAAATACGCATAAAAGGTAAATTAATTTTGTAATCTTGCTCTGTACGCGGGTAATGTACCATGCACACATGGAACAGCATACGAGGATAACGATAACAGAGAGAACGGTAATAAATACGGTCCAGCCGACTGCTTTGATAAAGTCATATTTTGTGATACTGGTTAAATAGTTCTCAAGACCTACATAACTTTTTTCATTTGGAAGTTTAAATGGCTCTAAACTGATGAATGCCTTCTTTTTAAAGGAGTTCATCAAAACGATTAAAATTGGTGAGACAAATAATATGGAAATAAGGGTAAAAAATATAGTTGCAAAAATACCACTTGTTTTATTTTTCATTATTGCTGTACCTCCTTGCTCTTAGTAGCATAAAGCTGAATCATACCGATAGCGACAACGATGATAAAGAAGATAACCGCTTTTGCCTGACCGACACCCTCATATCCGACACGACCGTAGAAGGTATCGTAAATATTCAGTGCCATCATTTCTGTCTGATGCATCGGTTCACCGCCTGTCAGGGACAGGTTCTGGTCAAAGAGTTTAAATGAGTTTGTAATTGTTAAAAATGTACAGATTGTAATGGAAGGCATCATGTTTGGAATCGTAACATGGATGAGACGCTGCCATTTGTTTGCTCCGTCAATCATGGCAGCCTCATTTAAGGAACCAGGGATTGCCTGAAGTCCGGCAATGTAAACAATCATCATGTAACCAATCTGCTGCCAGCATATTAAAATGACAAGACCCCAGAAACCAAGCTTTGCACTTAATTTCAGTGCCAGGTCAAATTTTTCAAAAATACCATCAAAGATTAACTGCCAGATATAACCGAGTACGATACCACCGATTAAGTTAGGCATAAAGAATATAGTACGGAAAATGTTTGTGCCTTTGATTTTCTGTGTCAGTGCAAGTGCGATAGCAAAGGCAAGAACGTTGATTAAAACTAAAGTTACAACAGCAAAAACTGCTGTAAAGCCAAATGCATGAGTAAATGTATTGTCTTTAAATGCTTCTACATAATTAGATAAGCCCACGAAAGAGGCATCTCTGATTGTAGTAAATTTGCAAAATGATAAGTAAATACCTTCGATGAAAGGAACGATGAAGCCGATGATAAATGCTGCGAATGTAGGAAGTACAAAAATCGGCCAGTATTTTTTAATGGACTTTTCCATAGTAGCAATAGCCTCCTTAAAAAATACAGGGAGGACGGTATGTCCACCCTGTATCTGAGATATGTTTATAAGTTTTTGTTTTAATTTGTTTCGAACTGTTTCAAATAGAGGAGTTTAAACTTGTTATAAAAAGTTATTTTGTAGCGGCAGCGGCTTCTTTAGCCCATCCGTCAACAAATGCATTCTGTACTAACTTCCAGTTTGCGTCTGTCTGATCTGCTGCATAAGTAGTAAGTGCAGAACCTAAGTCGTTCTTCCACTGTTCAGATGGCATTGTGGAGAATGTCCAGTCTACAGGAGTATAACCTTTTTCCATGTAGTCGTTTGCGATGTTAACCAGTGGGTTTTCAGATTTTAAGTTGTTTTTGAAAGGAATAACGAATCCCATTCCGTCTGCGCTGCACATCATCTTTGTACCTTCTTCAGAAGTTACGCACCAGTTCATGAAATCAAGTGTTGCCTGAATATCTTCTTTGCTTGCATTTTTATTTACACACCAGTAATTCTCTGTACCAGTACAAAGTCCCTGTTTCTCTTCGCCAGGAGCACCAATATAAATAGGAAGCATTCCAAGATTATCATCTCCGATATCAGCGATATCACCATATGCCCATGTACCATTCTGATAGAACACAGCCTGCTCTGTTGTGAATTCAGCTACAGCGTCATCACCAGTTTTCTTGCTTAACTGTTTTGCATCACATGTTGCATTGTTGATGTATAAATCCCAGATGTTACGGTAGTTATCAAGATAAGTACCTTTGATTGCTTTTGTATCTGTGATTCCATCTTTCTGGTATTCATAGTAAATAGGAAGGTTTGCAAGATGTGTTTTAAATCTCCAGTCAGAAGAACCGTCCATACCAGCGGAAGTAAATGCGGAGAATCCTAATTCATCTTTTCTCTTTGTGATATCTTCAGCAACTTTCTTTAAATCTGCGAAAGATTTGATATCATCCTGTGCGTAACCAGCTTTTTTAAGAAGTGCTTTGTTGTAGATTAAACCGTAAGTTTCTGTACAGTAACCAATACCTGCGATTTCATCGCCGTTCTTTAATTCAAACTTATCACTTGTAAGCTCGTTTAAAATATCAGAACCTGTTAAATCGTAGCAGTAGTCTTTCCAGGAAGCAAGACCTACAGGACCGTTAACCTGGAAAAGAGTAGGAGCTTCGGATTTACCCATCTCACTCTTTAAAGTAGTTTCGTACTGGTTTGCTGCTGCTGTTACTACTGTAACTGGAACACCAGTTTCGTCTGTGTATTCTTTTGCAAGTTCCTGCCACTGTTCATCTGCTTCTGGTTTGAAGTTAAGATAGTAAACAGAACCTTTGGATGAGTCCTTATCAGAAGATGCTTTCTTATCGGAACTTCCGCTGCCACATCCGGTGAGCATGGAACAAGCCATGATTGTTGCTAAGCCTGCTGCAAGTAATCGTTTCATTTTTCTCATAATAATGAATCCTCCTTTTTAAATATCCTTGCGTGTCTTGCGACTTAAGAGTATGTAACTATGTACTGGAACCGTTTTCGGAAATGTTTCCAGTTGTTTGATAAGCATATTATATAACTTATATGAGTAGAATTACAAGTATTTTTTGTCGAATACAAAAATTTTGTTAAAAGTGATTGAAAAATATAACAAAAATTATACATATTGAACAAATGATTTGCCTGCAAAATAAAATTTTTTTTAAAAGGGTATGGACAAACTGAAAAAAGTAGTGTATACTCAGCCTTAAATTACAGGAAAATCCTGTAAAATTAGAATTTTTATTCCCCCCTGAACCGTCTCACTCCACTTTCTGAACGGTCAGGGCAAAGAAAAGGAGGATAACCGTCAGACTTGCGGTGCGGCAGTGTGGAGACCTGTCGTAATGTGGCGCGGAAGTAATCGCCGGCTGCGAGGTGATATCGTGCGGAGGCAGTATCACTAAAGTCTAAGAATATGGCAGAGGTAACATTAAAACATATTAAAAAAGTTTACCCAAACACAGAGAAGAAGAGCAAAAAGGGCCAGAAGAAGAGCAATCTTATGGTTACAGACGAAGGCGTATTAGCAGTTCAGGACTTCAATCTTGACATCAAGGACCGCGAATTCATCGTATTAGTAGGTCCATCCGGATGTGGTAAGTCCACAACACTTCGTATGGTAGCCGGTCTCGAAGAAATCAGTGGCGGAGAACTCCTCATTGATGGAAAGAGAATGAATGATGTAGCTCCAAAGGGTCGTGATATCGCTATGGTATTCCAGAGCTATGCGCTGTATCCACATATGACAGTTCGCGAGAACATGGAATTCCCATTAAAACTTCGTAAGATGCCAAAAGACGAGATGAATAAGAGAGTGGACGAAGTGGCAGAAATTCTTGATATCACACAGTATCTTGACCGTAAGCCAAAGGCATTATCCGGTGGACAGCGCCAGAGAGTTGCCATTGGTCGTGCGATTGTAAGAGAACCGAAAGTTCTTTTAATGGATGAGCCTTTATCAAACTTAGATGCCAAGCTTCGTAACCAGATGAGAGCAGAGCTTATCAAGCTTCGTCAGAGAATTGATACAACATTTATTTATGTAACACATGACCAGACAGAAGCCATGACACTTGGTGACCGTATCGTTATCATGAAGGATGGAATCGTACAGCAGGTCGGAACTCCACAGGAAGTATTTGACCATCCAGCGAACATCTTTGTAGCAGGCTTTATCGGTATGCCACAGATGAATATGTTTGATGCGAAACTCGTAGAACAGTCTGGGAAATACAGTGTAGAATTAGGTGGTGTTTCCATTATACTTTCCGAAGAAAAACAGGCAGCACTCGCTAAAAATAACGTAAAATCACAGGAAATCACCCTTGGAATCCGCCCAGAACACATCGCTTTAGCTCAGCCAGGCAAAGATGCCATCACAGGCAAAGTGGACGTATCCGAGATGATGGGAAGTGCGATTCATTTACATGTCAATGCCTGTGGAAGAGATACCATTATCATCGTACAGACGATGGATTTAACAGGTGGAGAAGATTTATCAATCGGAAGTGAAATCTCTTTCGCATTTGGCGGAAATGCAGTCCATGTGTTCAATAAAGAAACAGGGGAGAATTTAGAATTCTGATTTGCTGAGGACTGTGTTTTGGATGGGGAGAAAAATAGAATTTACTTTTCTTCTCTAAGTCTCTCCAACGAATTCCCTGAAGTTGCCAGCAAACAGACCTCCCGAAGATAGATAAAGCATATTTTGCGGCCTCGGAGCGAGTGTTCGACACTTACTCCGAGGCCACAAAATATGCTTTATCTGTCTTTAGAGTGTATTTGTTCATTTTTCAACTCCATAAATTAAATATTGACATGTATATACAAGTATGATAATATAAAATCAACATGAAGCTCAGTTATTTAAAATCAAATTTTTATTATAGGAGGAGAAAGGTATGTTAAATGTAACGTTAGATTCCCTTGGATTAGAAACAGTACGCGGAGATGAGAGTTTTGTTTCGAGAGTACAGGATATGCCAGTTAGTAAAGAAGAGTTTTTCGATTTAACAAAAATGGCAAAGTACATAGGTGTAACAGAACAGTTTAAGGATGTTATCAACACATTCCATACACCGGATGGGGAAACTCCTGCAGGTTTTAAGCGAGAGCTTGTGATGGAAAAAGACGGTGTTGTAAAGGTTGATCTGGTAAGAGATATTTCTTATGATAAGAATGGTATATTAAGACCAACAAATGTATTGTTTTCTGCAGACAGTGCCAATCCATATGAAGTGGAACCGATCAGCCCTTTAATTTCCAATTTGACCTGTAACCCAGGAATCATTTATGATTTATTTATTAATAATCCAAAGGCTAATGTTGGAAATAAATATAAGAACCGTGATGAAGTTATGGCAGAAATCGGAAGAGTACTTGGTCCGGGATGTGATATCAGTGTGGAGCTGAACAATCCTTTTGAGCAGGATTTCAATAAGATTCTTGAAGAGGCAGAAAAATTTAGAGAAATGTTTTCTAAATATCGTGTAGTTATTAAAGTCCCTCATACAGGGGCCGTTACACCACAGAATGTAACCCAGCTTCTCAGTGGAAATAAAAAGCTTGACAAGAGACCGGATCAGGTTGGAACAGAAGATGCACTTCGCGGGCATAATCTTGCATTGAAGCTGCATGAACATGGATTCCGTGTAAACTTTACATTAATGTTTGAGCCGTTTCAGACTATGCTGGCAATGCAGGCAAGACCATACTTTATCAATACATTTTTAAGACATCGTCTTTTACAGTCTCAAAATATTAAAAAATATGTTGATATGTATGAAGTTTCAAAGGATAATAAGATTTTAGAGACATTAAAAGACTACTTTATCTCCTGTGATTATTATACAGAAGCAGATAGGGATATGGCATTGGGAGATGTTCTTGCATTTGGTAAAGATCTTCTTAAATACAGACATTTTGAAGATGAGCAGGGTCAGGATGGATTAGATGGTATGCGTCATAATCTGCGCGTATTAAAGAATTCCAATCTAAAAGACACACGTCTTATTGTGTGTTCTATGGAAGGCCCTTACAACTATCCAGATATTGATAAACTCCTTACAGAACCAGAATTCCAGGATATGAATCACAAAGTCGTAATTACAGCAGAACCAAATTATCTTGCAAGATTTACATCTACGAATCAGGTAATCAGTTATCAGAGAAGATTTATGAATGCTGCAAATGGACAGAGCTAAATAGAAATCATATTTTTTTAAAACAAGATGTATATACATGATTGGATATATAGGAGAGGGGGAAAGTATGGGGAAGGCAGTTATTTTTGATTTAGATGGTACATTATTAAATACTTTAGATGATCTTGCAGATAGTGTAAATCATACCTTAAACTATTTTAAATATCCGGAACGAAGAAAAGAGGAAGTAAGAAGCTTCATAGGCGGTGGCGCAAAAGCTTTAATAAAAAAATCTTTGCCAGAAAATGTAACTGCAGAAAAATACGAAGAAGTATTATCCTATTTTCAGGCTTATTATAAAAAGAACGCTGATAAAAAAACAGGTCTTTATCCAGGGGTAAAAAAGCTGGTAAATAAGCTTTCTGATGAAAATTATTCTATAGGAGTTGTTTCTGCGAAAGGTGATATTGTAGTAAAAGAATTGGTAGAATCATTTTTAGGAGACAAAGTAAATGAGACTTTGGGAGAAAAAGAAGGCATAAAAAGAAAACCAGCCCCGGATTCTATCTTAATCATGATGGATACGCTAAAATGCAAACCAGAAGAAACTATTTACGTTGGAGACTCTGAAGTGGATGTGGAAGCAGCCGCCAATGCGGGAATTAGATGTGCTTCTGTCACATGGGGATTCCGCGATAAGGAAGACCTTGAGAAGATTAATCCATTGTATATAGCGGATAATGTACAGGAACTCTATGAATTAATAAAGGGATAATTCTGAGTTGCTGCAGGTAAAGTAGACGCACCCAAAGAGAGAAGATACCCTATATTTGTGACTCTATCACTGTGGGTTGAATGTTCGCTTACAGGCTCACATTCAATCCTCGTTCTAAGGCCACAAATATAGGGTATCTTCTCTCTTTGGGTGCTGTCTTTGGCTGTTGAAGTAAATTCAGAATTGGGAGTTTTAATTTCGTAAATCAGGTAAAAATTTAAATTTCTTTCGGCGTCTCCTTTGCCATTCAGCAAATCAGAATCTTATGGTAATTTTCATGAAATTAGAAATTTGCTTTTACCCCCGTAGCCTTGCTAAAATTATGTTTATGAAAAAAATCACGGGAGGCTGTAATGAGGATTATGAGGAATAAGAATGATTGGATGCAAAAGAAGAGCATTATTATTATATTAGTGGTTCTTTTATTAGTAGCAATTTTAGCTGTGGCGGCAGAACTTGGAATGAAGAGTGGTGGCAGGCCGAATAAAATAATAGAAAAAATTACGAATGGAAATGAAGATAATTCTAATTCGGATTCCAATAATATGAAAGAGAAAGATAGCGAGAAAGAATTCGAGGATGATACGAACAGTGAATTGAATACGGGATATGGCTATGAGATGGATGTACTTTCTGATAAGAATAATTCAACGGAGGAAAAGACTGTCTATGAAAAAGGCTATGATCTTCCAGTAGATAAGCAGGAAGATAAAACAGCAAAAAAAGAATTACATGAGATGATGCAGGCTGTCTGGCCTATTTATGATAAAAGCGAAAAAGGTGATACCAGCAATGTAGTATTACCGAGTAAGACTATAAAAAAGATATTAGATAAAATAGAAAGATGTTCTGTTCCGGCATTTTTTAGCGGAAGAGAAGAACATATGCGGAATGCAGATAAATTTGATGGATTTTTAAAGAATGCACAAAAAGGAGAAAAGGATAGTATCATAGTATATGAAGTTCACGAAGATGGCGGTGTTGGACGGAATAAATATACATTTGATGGACAAAATATGTATGTTTTATATGTCGGCTCCGTCTGGAACAATGATGAAGATGTAATCAGTATTGACACAACATATACGAGAATAAAAGAATGGAACTACACAAAAGATGGCTGGTTTACTGGAGAATTCTGCGTACCAGAACCACCGGAAAGATCTGAAACGGTAGATGGAAGGTTTAGGATTCTGGTTTAATTCAGTAAACAGATAGACGAAGCCAGGAAGCAAACGAATCTATATTTATGACTTTAGTCGCGGCGTGTTGAATGCTCGCCTTCGCGCTCGCATCCAACACTTGCTCCGAGGTCACATC
>ENA-OWPL01001723-OWPL01001723.1-human-gut-metagenome-genome-assembly--contig:-NODE-1723-length-12242-cov-2.732748_pt1 | contig 12242 bp, 9 predicted proteins | sample MGYA00248263_ERZ651844 | MGnify/ENA primary metagenome ERZ651844 (study PRJEB26924, sample SAMEA4378256) | human gut metagenome | biome: human gut; feature: human-associated habitat; material: faeces... | reverse complement strand
CGACCTCCATGTAGGCTTTTCCGCCCGACAGGCGGACCCAGGCTGTTTCCGGTACGCCGGTAAATGGCTTACAATACACGCTGCGCTCCAGATACGGGATGCGCGATGCCTCCGTGCGCACCAGCTGCCGCCCATTTGCGGTATAATCCCGCACCGGTTGGTAAAAAACACTTCCGTCAAACGACGTGACTGACAAAATCTCCTCCGGCTGATACAGCAGTGTTCCGCCGGTCGGTCGCCCGTCTTTGTCGGCGGAAAAACAGACCGGCTCCCGATAGACAAATGTCCCGTCCCAAATCGGCTGCAAAATCCCCATAACGGATGCCTCCTGAAATTTTATGCGTTTATCATAGCAGACTCCGACAGCGGGAAAATTGTACCTTTTTGATCTGTTTTTCGAAAGCTGCCACTTTGAATTTTTTCGTATTTTGTATATGATAGAGAAAACGGCTCGAAAGGCGGATCTGTATCATGAAAGTGCTGCACAGCTTTACCGCACGGATTCTCGCGATCATGGTGGCGCTGCTGCTTCTGTTCTGCGCAGTCAGTACACTGGCGTGGTATCGGAGCTTCACACGCGAGGCGGTTGAGACCGCGCAGGCGCATCTGGATACGGTCATTGAAACGCTGAACGAAACGTTTGAGGAAAGCCTGCGCGAAATCGACTATACGACCGCGTTTATTTCCAACAAGGTCCGCTCCACGCAGAACAACTGCGTTGTGCAGTTTCTGACCGCGCAGGAGTCCAATGCGCAGATTGCCTCGTTACAGCAGGCGCGGAGCTATCTCTTCAACCGCTGCAACTTCAAGGCATATCTGAACGGTGTTTCCATCTACGGCTTCGACGGTCGTATCTGCACCTATGGGATCACAACGCCCTATGACGAGGTTTCTCAGACGGAGTGGTTTTCCCAGATACAAAGCGGTCAGGCGGATGTCGTTTATCTAACGCCGCACGCATATACCAGCAAGCAGCCGTCGCCCAAAAGCAGCTACGTCTTTTCCATCGTCCGCCCGGTGCTGAACAACGGCACGATCATCGGCGTGATCAAGGCGGATGTGAAAAGCAGCCTTCTGGAAACGATCTTTGACATTCAGGAAATGCAGGGCTATGCGCTGTATGTGTTTGACCGGGACACCGGCGAAGCCGTCTATGTGCCGGAGGGCGCGGACACTCTGCCGCTGACCCGTTTTCAGGATTCCGTCCCGCGCGGGCACGGAAGCTACACCGATCAGATCGGCGGCGCGGACTGTCTGGTCGTCTATACGACCTCTGAGATTACACCCTGGCAGATCGTCGGCGTCGTCCGGCAGAATACGGTCATATCGGGCTTTTTACAGGTCCGAAACCGTATGCTGCTAATCGTCTTGCTTTGTGCGGCACTGTTTGCGGTCATCGCATTTGCGCTGGCGCACTATCTGACGAAGGATTTACGGAGGCTGACGCGCGCGGTGGAGCAGACCGGCGATGAGGCGCTGGAGCTTCCGATCCGTATCACCCGGCAGGACGAGGTCGGCATTCTGTATCAGCGCATCTGCGCCATGCTGGCGCGCATCCGCACCCTGATCACGAACATCCGCTGCGCCGAAGCGGAAAAGCGCACCTCCGAGATCGCGATGCTTTCCATGCAGATCAACCCGCATTTTCTCTATAACACCCTGCACACCATCAAGGTGCTTTCCATCATGCAGGGCGTTGAGAATATCCAGACGGTCACAGACGCGCTTTCCCGGATGATGCACCTCAATCTGGACACACGGAAGCTCATCAGCGTTGCAGAGGAAGAAACCTATCTGCGGGACTATCTGCAAATTCAGCAATACCGGTACGCCGGCAAATTCACCTACAGCATTTCCATCGAAGCGGAGGCAAAAGGACATTTTCTGCCGAAGCTGCTCGTACAGCCGGTCGTTGAAAACGCATTACAACACGGGATCGCAAAGGCGCAGGCGACCGGCATCATACAGATACGAATTTTTCTGGAGCAGGAACGGCTGCACATTCTGGTGCGCAACAGCGGACCGGGCTTTGCGCCGGGGCTGCTGGATGGGCAACACTACTGCGGCGGAGGCTCCAAGCACATCGGACTTCAGAATATTGACCGGCGGCTGCATCTGCTTTTCGGCGATGCGACGGAGATGCGGATCTTCTCGGGCGAGCAGCTGCTGACGTCCGTGGAGTTGATTTTGCCGGAAATTACAGAAAGCGAGGCGGAGCAGGATGCGGATTTTGATCGTGGATGATGATTTTTTGGTTCGTTCCAATCTCAAACGGCTGATCGAGACCTCGCCGCTTTGCAGGCAGCAGGGCTTTTCCGTCGCGTGCGAGGCGACGGACGGAGAACAGGCAATGCAGATGATTCCGTCGGCAAGGCCCGACCTTGTGATCTCCGACATTCGGATGCCGCAGATGGACGGGCTGGAATTGCAGGAGGCGCTCAAGTGCGCCTATCCGGATATTCTGCTGGTCATGCTCAGCGGATATGACGAGCTGGATTATGTGCGGCAGGCGCTGAAAAATGGGGCGATCGACTATATCCTGAAGCACGAGCTGAATGCACAGGTTTTGGAGCAGACACTGCGCACCGCGCAGGAGCGGATACAAAAGCCGCACACGCCGGAGGATGATTCGACGGATAGCCAGCTGGCGCTCAAGCGTGATTTTGTGATGAAGCTGATCTCCGGCTGCTATCGCAGCGAGCAGGAGATCACCGCACGCGCGGGTGTATTGGAGTTGAAGCTGGGACTCAAAAGCATTTCCGTCATTCTTATGCAGGTCCAGCCCCAGAAGGGGAATATGATCGCGGCATATCTGCTGGAATACTCGATTTTGAATATTGTGGACGAAATTTTACAGGATTACCGCGCCGGTATCTGCTGCCACGTTTCGGACGAAAAGTATGTATTTCTGCTCTGCTATGAGGGCACCAACAGCAGCCGGGTACGTGCGGAGATCTACCAAACGCTCTGCGCGCGCATCCGCGCCTGCCTGCAAACCTATCTGAATCTCTCGGCAGAGTTTTATGAGGGACAGACTGTACCAAGCGCCGTACAGGTCCCTAAATCCTATCTCTCCGCGGAGCAGAAATACGAAAACCGCTTCTTTTCGGATGCGGCTTTCAAAGAAACGACCGCACCGTCCTTTGACATTCTCTCCGTATTTGACGCGGCACGCGAAAAGCAACTGGCTGCGGCGATTCGCCAGAATCAGCCCGCGCGGACGCATGAGCTTCTGAACGATGTCTTTGCGCAGCTTTCCGGGATGCAGCCGTCTGCGGATGCCCTGCAAAATTTCTTTATGGATCTTCTCAGCACGCTCAGCCGCGCGTGGGTCGAGCGTGGGGTCGATCTTGCAAAGCTCTATCAGCCCGCAGACCCGCAGCGGGTGTTTCACAGCTTCCGGAATCTGACCGCCGCGCGGGCGTGGTTCGGCGAGCTGAACCACCGCGCGTTTGAAGCCGCGGGCAAGGGCAAAAGCCCGGACTCGCCGTATGTCGAGCAGGCAATCAGTCTGATTCGCAGACATTATGCCGAAGATATTTCACAGGGCACCGTTGCGGAGTTCATCGGCATCAGCGCGGCGTATCTCAGCCGCCTGTTCCGCGAAGACTTGAACGTCGGCTTTGCCGATTATCTGTGCTCCTACAGGATCGAAAAGGCGAAGGAGCTGCTGCGCGCCGGAGGCTACAGCAACAAGGAGGTATCCCGGCTGAGCGGCTTCCGTGACGACGCGTATTTTGCCAGAGCGTTCAAGCGCTGCACCGGTATGACGCCGAAGGAATACCGGAAAACGCAGAAATAAAAAGTACCGTTATTTCAAAAAAGAGTACAATTCCGCCCAAAGCCCCTCCAATTATAATAAGGGCATGAGAGAGATCCTCTCAGAACAACGAAACAGGAGGAACCATCATGAAAAAGATTCTTGCATTGTTGCTTGCGCTGATGATGCTCGCATCGCTGGTCGCTTGTAGCACGAAACAGGGAACGCCCGCGCCTGGCGATACGCAGGAGCCGGCGCAGAGCGAAAATGCCGGGACGGAAACGCCCGAGCAGCCCGCGCAGCCGGAAACTCCGGCGGAAATCCCGACCGTCACGATGCTGACCTTCACGGACTGGTACAAGTCCGGCTGGGAAGCGCTGACCGCGTACATTGACGAGCACGCCGAGGAGCTCGGCTTCCGTCTGAAGATTGACATCATCGCCGGCGGCGGCGAGGGCGAAGAGCTTGTCCGCGCCAAGTTCGCGACCGGCGATCTGCCCGATCTGCTTCAGACCTACGGTCCGAAGTGGCTCGACCACAATGCGGGCGTGCTCGATCAAATCGTGCCGCTTCAGAACGTGGATATGTCCGAGTACAGCCAGGATCAGCTGGAGGAAGGACACTACATCTACGGCGGTCAGCTCTACGCCGTTCCGATGGACTCCACCTCGCTGGTCGGCATCTTCTACAACAAGGACGTCTTTGCAGCTGCCGGCATTGAAGCTGCTCCCATGACCTGGGACGAGTTCTTGGACTGCTGCGAAAAGCTCAAGGCGATCGGCGTGACCCCGCTGTACTATTCCGGCGCCGACACCTGGACGCTTCAGTGCATCACGCACTTCGGCTTCAACGAGGACGTTGTGGAAAGCGGCTTGAGCTATACGGAGTTCTGGAACGAGATGAACACCAACAAGCGCCACTATTCCGACGCCATCAATTTCAAGAACGCCATCATCATGTCCAAAGACATGGTCGAAAAGGGCTATGTCAACAGCAGCTTCCTCTCCGACACCTATGACATGGCGCAGACCGCGCTGGCAGAGGGCACTGCGGGTATGTACTGCAACGGCACCTGGGTCTACGACGAGATTGCCGGGAAGTATCCGGAATCCGCCGACAAGATCGGCTCGTTCATTCTCCCGCTGTATGAGAAGAACTACACCTGTTCCTCCATGCCCGGCTCCGTTGTCATGACCGCAGCCTGCAAGGATCAGGCGCTCGGCGAAAAGGTCCTGAACTTCCTCGCCTCCTCTGAGGCGCAGCAGATCTACGCGACCGCGCAGCCCGGCATCTACCTCAACCAGAAGGTGACCTGCGAGCTTCCCGAGGCATATCAGACGTTGTATGATGAAATGCTCAAGGGCAACAGCATGGAGGTCTGGCAGAACGGCAACGTCTACCACTACGGCGACTATCATATCCACGTGCAGGACTATCTTGCCGGAGGCATGGACATCGATCAGGTCATCAGCCTGCTCGACAGCGACACTGCCGACAACGCCAAGGCTGCAAACGACCCCAACTGGAATTAAGGCCCACAGAAGCTGAATATTGATGAATAAATGGAGTGCCTGCACTCCATTTATTCATATCCGTCAAAAAAGGAGCGTTCCCTTGAATCAGACCAAATCACTCAAATTGCGGATGAAAAGCCCGTATCCCTATTCACTTGTGCTGCCCGCGCTGATCGTTTACGGTGTTTTGTACGTGCTTCCAGCGGTATCCGGCTTTCTTCTGTCCTTTTTCAACGTGAAAACGTTCAAAATTTCCTCCTTTACCTTTGCGGGGCTGGAAAACTACGCAACTGTCCTGCGCAACCCCTATTTCAGCGTCGCGATCAAAAACACCCTGCTTTTTTCCATTGTCACGACGCTCGGAAAGGTCGGCTTCGGGCTGGCGCTGGCGCTGCTGGTAAACAACCGCTTCCGCGGTGTAAACTATATGCGGACGGTTTTCTTCCTGCCTGCCGTGCTGAACAACGTCGCCGTCGGGCTGGTGTTCCGCTCCATGATGCACCCGTCCGGGCTCATCAACCGCACGCTGACCGCAATCGGGCTGGGTGCGCTGACGCAAAACTGGCTGACCAATCCGAAAATCGCCATCTTCTCCTGCGCCTTTGTGGAGATCTGGAAATGGACGGGCTATACGATGGTCATCCTGCTTGCGGGGCTTCAGGCGATCGACACGACTTACTATGAAGCCGCAGAGCTCGACGGTGCCAGCCGCTGGCAGCAGTTTCGCTCTGTGACGCTGCCGCTCATCATGCCCGCATTCAACAACGCCGTCGTCATCAGCATCGTCGGCGGGCTCAAGGTCTTCGATATTGTGCAGGCTTTGACCAACGGCGGTCCCGGCAATGCGACCTCCGTTTTCGGAACGCTGATCTACTCCTCGTTCAGCAGCGGAAGCTATGGACGCGGGTGTGCCGCCAGCATGATCCTGACGTTCTTCGTGCTGCTCATTGCCCTGCCGACCAATCGCTTCCTGTCCGGAAAGGAGGTCGAGGTATGAAGCGGCGTACACATTTTCTGCGCACGGCGGTCGGCTTCCTGCTGAGCCTTTTCATGCTCACGCCATTTGCCATGATCGTTCTGAACTCCTTCAAGACAAAAAAAGAGGCGGCAGAGCTTGGACTGGCACTTCCGAAGCAGTGGAACATCCTTGAAAACTACCGGGCAGTGATGGAGACTGGCGTACTGCACGCATTTCGCAACAGCTGCATCGTGACCTGCCTTTCCGTGCTGCTGATCATCCTTCTGTCCGCGCTGGCGGCGTTCATATTGCAACGCCGGAACACGCGTTTCAGCCGGAAGCTCACAACCTTTTTCGTGCTGGGGCTCATCGTGCCGGGGCAGATCATTCCGACGTATATGCTGTGCAGCTACCTGCATCTGAAGACATTTGCAGGTGCGGCGGCTGTCCTGACGGCGGCAAACCTGCCGCTTGGAACATTTCTGTATCTGGGTGCGCTCAAGAGCATTCCCCGCGACATCGACGAGGCGGCAATTCTGGATGGCTGCGGCTCGCTGACGCTCTTTTTTCGCGTCGTTTTCCCGCTGCTCAAGCCCATGACGGTGACGCTCTTTATCCTGACGTTTATGAACATCTGGAACGATTTCGGGACAACGATCTATTTCCTGAACACGTCTGAAAACTATACGCTGCCGCTTACCATCTACAATTTCTTCAGCACGCACAGCTCCGACTGGAATCTGGTCTTTACCGACGTGGTCATCGTCTCACTCCCGGTCGTGCTGCTGTATTTCTGCGCGCAGAAGCAGATCATGTCCGGCATGACCTCCGGCGCGGTGAAGGGGTGAAGCACATGAGAATCTTTCCAACATCGGATGCAGATTCCATTTCTTATGCGGAAAATCTCCGTGATTTCCGGACGCGTGGCGTGGAGTCACACAGCGCATGGTCCTCCGGGCTGGCGCGTTCCTCCTATTGGCGCTTCTTCGCGGACGGAGCAGAGCTTCCGGTCTATGACACGCCGGTCACGCACGGCGGACCGCAGAGCTTCGTGGTCATTCCGTTCGGCGCATCGGAGCTGACCGCGACGTCCATTCCACCGCTGCGCAGCGCGGAAATTTTACCGGAATCGCTGCATCTGACCGGAATGCTTTGCGGTCAGGCGCTGCGCTTTCCCGCTCCGGAAGCGGACAACCTCCTCATTGAGGCGAACGGCAGCCACCTGCACCCGCTGGCAGTTTTCCGCGCAAATGATGCAGCCGCCGCGCCGGAGCCTGACGATGATTCCGTCCTGTTTTTTGGACCTGGCATTCACCGTATCCGCACACAGGAGCTCAAAAGCGGGCAGACACTGTATCTTTCGCCCGGAGCGATCCTCGTACCGGAGCAGCCGGACGAATCGGAGTCTGTTCTGGAAGCACACGATTGGGCTGGAAAGCCGAATTATCAGGATTTTATCCATGCGGAGGGACAGAAAAATATCCGCGTCTGCGGTGCAGGCATCATCGATCTGACCGCGCTGGACTGGCACGCGCGGCGCAGCATGGTCTTTACCAGCTGCGAAGACGTTTCCATATCCGACGTCATTTTTGTCGGTGCCGCGCATTGGACGCTCCCGTTTTTCGGCTGCAAAAACGTTCATGTTGACCGGGTGCGGATGCTCGCCTACCGCGAGAACAGCGATGGAATCGATCTGGTTGACACACAGCATGCGCTGGTGGAAAACTGCTTCCTGCGTACCGGCGACGATGCCATCTGTCTCAAGAGTATGGCGCTCACGCCACAGACCGGGACGCACGATATTCTTGTTCGGCGCTGCACGGTCTGGAACGACAAGGTCCGCGCCTTCGGCGTGGCGGGAGAATCGCGCTTCGGCATCCATGATGCGGTATTTGAGGATTGCGATGTGCTGCACAGCATGGCAGACTGGACGACCGAGGTCGGCGCGCTGGCGGTTTATATCTGCGATGCGGCGGAGGTGCACCATATCACGTTCCGAAACATCCGCATCCGTCAGGAGAGCAATTACGCCATCTGCTGCGTGATCACCCGCGACCGTTGGTCCACGGACCGGGAAGCCGGGCAGGTGCATGATATTACCTTCGAGGAGATCACGATGCCAGAAAACTATCTTATTTTCCTCTCCGGCTTTTCTGAAAGCAATCGTCTTTATCATATTTGTTTTAAAAACGTATCAACATGGTGGAATAGTTCAAAATCTACGAATGACATTTTCTATGAACACTTGGAGCAAACAAAATTCGTAAGCATAACAGAATAAAATGGGAGATGATTCTAACAATGCCTACGGCACTACAATCTGGGACGCAAATATTGTATACAATTTCTACAGATCATATTAGAATCCGTGACCCATTCGTCGTTGCAGACCGCGCCTCCATGCAGTACTATCTGTTCGGCACAACGGATGCGGACCCATGGAACGGCGTCGGCATCGGTTTTCAGGTATACCGCAGCCGGGACCTGAAGCTCTGGTCGGAGCCGGAATACGCCTTTCGCCCGCCGGAAGGCTTCTGGGGAACGAAAAACTTTTGGGCTCCGGAGGTTCACCATTACGAAGGCAGCTGGTATCTGATCGCAAGCTTTTATGCAGAGAACCGGCACCGCGGCGTACATATCTTCCGTTCCGGGCAGATCACCGGACCATACGTTCCCATTTCGGGGATTCCCGCAACACCGGAAGATTGGGACTGTCTGGACGGCACGCTCTATGTCGAAGAAAATACGCCCTGGCTGGTTTTCTCCCATGAATGGACGCAGATCCAGAACGGCGCCATCTGCGCACTTCCGCTGGCAAAGAACCTCTCCAAGGCGACCGGAGCGCCGGTCACACTGTTCCATGCAAAGGATGCTCCGTGGAGCGTACCGGACACCGGCGACGTCGTGGTTGCGAAGGGCGAAAACTATGTAACGGACGGTCCGTTCCTGTTCCACGAGGATGGGAAGCTGAAAATGCTGTGGTCGAGCTTCGCGGCAGACGGCTATGCGATCGGAATTGCGGAAAGCCGGACCGGGAAGCTCACCGGACCGTGGACACAGCAAAAAGCGCCCGCGTTTGATTTTGGCGGGCACGGAATGCTGTTTGACGCATTCGATGGGACACGCTATCTTGTGCTTCACGCGCCGAATACATCCGGGCAGGAACGGCTGCGGTTTGTCCACTGGAACTGAGAATCATGGTCTTGCTGCGGCCACGGATATAGAGATTATTATTTTCGTCCAGCTTTCCCAAGTCACCGGTACGCAGCCAGCCGTCTTCGGTAAAAACTTCCTTCGTGGCTTCCGGGTTTTTATAATATCCTGCCATTACATTTTCGCCTCGCACTTGTATCTCACCAATTTCAGCTTCCGGATTTTCTTTATAAATCCGGGCTTCCATGATGTCGAGTACACGACCGGAAGAAGTTGGGATGAATTCGTTCCAGGGAGCGTAGCTGATCAATGGTGCACATTCTGTCATACCGTAACCGATAGTGAACGGAAACTTGATGCGGTGGAAGAACTCTTCCACTTCCGGGTTCATGGCAGCTCCACCGATAATGATTTCTTTGAAACGTCCGCCCAGGGCATCTACCAGTTTTTTACGGATTTGCCCGTAGATTTGTCCATCGAGTAAAGGAATGCTGAGTGCCCACCTCATAGTTCTCTTATTGATAGTGGGCTGGATAACATTTTTATAGATTTTCTCGATAACAAGCGGTACGGTAATAATGAGATTGGGCTTTACTTCCTCGAAAGCTTTCATCAGTATCTTGGGGGAGGGGACTTTACCTAGAAGTGTGACATGGGTTCCCACAGCAGTGGCAGTGAGAAAGTCGAAGGCACAACCGTAGGCATGGGCTAAAGGTAAGAAAGATAATACTTTGTCTCCTTTCTTTAATAGCTCGGTGCGTATACCGAAAGTGACATTTCCTGCCAGATTGTTTCCTGTCAGCATAACACCTTTACTGAAACCGGTGGTACCCGAAGTATAGTTCAGCAGCATCACCTTATCATTAGAGAGGGTTGTATATTGCACGTCTTCCCGGCGGAAACCTTTCGGATAAGTTTCATGCATTTCATCATCCAGATGTTTGAGGAAACGGTTGATTGTTTCACCGTCACGCTGGTGAAGACAACGGAAATCGGAAAGGGAGAACACGGCACGCAGTCCGGTCAGCCGTTCTTCTTCCAGATGGTCCCAGATGGCATCGCTGGTAAAGAGAAAAACAGATTCGGAATGAGTGACGATATGATGTACATCGTTCGGATTAAAATCTTGAAGGATGGGGACAACGATGGCTCCATAAGTGATGGTTGCCATATAAGCAATGCACCAACGGGAATTGTTTTTGCCGATAATAGCTATTTTGTCGCCCCGGCGCAGACTGCAATGTTTGAATAGCAAGTGCAATTTAGCTATCTCTTGCGCCACTTGTCCATAGGAATAACTCTCGTCTTCACCGTAATCGGTATAGCAAGGAAGATCCCAGTTCTCACGGAAACTCTGCTCGTAGAGTTTGATAAAGTTCTCTTGTATCATTGCACGAAAATTGATGATTTGTGCAAAAGTAGGAAAATTCTAAGAATTATATGTAACTTTGTGGCAGAAATGTGTTTAGAATAGATATGATTGATACCAATATATTTCAAAATAAGACAGCGGTTTACTATACGTTGGGGTGTAAGTTGAACTTTTCGGAAACCTCTACTATCGGTAAGATTTTGCGGGAAGCAGGCGTGCGTACGGCACGTAAGGGAGAGAAGGCGGACATCTGTGTAGTGAACACTTGCTCGGTGACGGAGGTGGCAGATAAGAAATGCCGCCAGGCTATTCATCGCTTGGTGAAGCAACATCCGGATGCTTTCGTGGTTGTGACCGGATGTTATGCCCAGTTGAAGCCCGAAACCGTTGCAAAGATTGAGGGGGTGGACGTGGTACTTGGTGCCGAACAGAAAAAGGACTTACTTCAATATCTCGGTAATTTACAGAAAAATGAGTCGGGAGAGGCGTATGCTTCAGCGTTGAAAGATATCCATTCATTTGCGCCGTCCTGCTCACGGGGAGATCGTACTCGCTATTTTCTGAAAGTACAGGATGGTTGCGATTATTATTGTTCCTATTGCACCATTCCTTTTGCTCGCGGACGGAGCCGCAATGGAACGGTTGCCTCTATGGTAGAACAGGCACGTCAGGCTGCAGCCGAAGGGGGAAAGGAGATTGTGTTGACCGGTGTTAACATTGGCGATTTCGGCAAGAGCACCGGAGAGACTTTCTTCGACTTGGTGAAGGCGTTGGACGAGGTAGAAGGTATTGAACGTTATCGCATCTCTTCCATAGAACCTAATTTGCTGACTGATGGGATCATAGAGTTTGTTTCGCATTCCCGCAGTTTTATGCCTCACTTCCATATTCCATTGCAGTCCGGCAGTGACGACGTTTTAAAACTGATGCGCCGTCGGTATGATACGGAACTCTTTGCCTCCAAAGTGCAGAGAGTGAAAGAAATGATGCCCGACGCTTTTATCGGTGTGGATGTCATAGTGGGTACGCGGGGTGAAACGGATGGATACTTTGAGCAGGCTTATGAATTTATTAAGAGTCTGGATGTGACCCAACTTCACGTGTTCAGCTATTCCGAACGGCCGGGTACACAGGCTTTGAAGATAGACCATGTGGTAACTCCGGAGGAAAAGCATCGTCGCAGTCAGCGTCTTTTGGAACTTTCGGATGAAAAGACGCATGCATTCTATGCCCGCCATATCGGACAAACTATGCCGGTATTGCTGGAACGTTCCAAGCCGGGTGCACCGATGCATGGCTTTACGGCTAACTATATCCGGATAGAGGTTCCCCATAATGATACACTGGACAATCAAGTGGTATCTGTACGCTTGGGCAATTTCAATGAAGACGGGACGGCGTTGCAGGGAACTTTACTATTATAATAAGGTATAAGAAAAGTATGAAATCGAAACTTATCTACTGGCTGACTTACGCAGGTATGTG
>ENA-OWPL01001722-OWPL01001722.1-human-gut-metagenome-genome-assembly--contig:-NODE-1722-length-12243-cov-3.387840_pt1 | contig 12243 bp, 10 predicted proteins | sample MGYA00248263_ERZ651844 | MGnify/ENA primary metagenome ERZ651844 (study PRJEB26924, sample SAMEA4378256) | human gut metagenome | biome: human gut; feature: human-associated habitat; material: faeces... | reverse complement strand
TCCAAAGACGGAACTTACAAGATGCAGGCGGCAGCAGTATCAATTGATAACAACAGCGGATATGTTGTGGCAATCGTGGGCGGCCGTAAGCAGGATTCGGATAACTATACGTTAAACCGTGCATATCAGAGTTATCGTCAGCCGGGAAGTTCGATTAAGCCATTGCTGGTATATACTCCGCAGCTGGAGCGCGGGTATACTCCGGATACCGTTGTGGATGACCATAAACTAAAAGACGGACCATCCAATGCAAATAATACATATGCCGGAAAGATTCCGCTCAGATATGCGGTTGCACATTCCATTAATACGATTGCCTGGCAGCTGTATGATGAACTGACACCAAAAACAGGTCTGCAGTATTTAAAAAATATGAATTTTGCACAGATTAAGGACGGAGATTATACCCTTGCCACATCTCTTGGTGGATTTACCAAAGGTGTTTCTCCGCTTGAGATGGCATCCGGGTATGCAGCGGTTGAAAATGACGGACTTTACCGGGAACCGACCTGTGTAAAATCAATTGTGGATTCTGATGAAAATGTAGTCTATACGTCCAGCCTGGCGGAAAAAACAGTTTATAAGCAGGATGCGGCGCGGATGATGACGGATATCATGACATCCGTTATGGACAGTGGAACCGGACGTTCTGCAAAGCTTGCCGATATGCCGTGTGCCGGAAAGACGGGTACAACAAACGATCACAAAGATGGATGGTTCTGCGGATTTACCAGATATTATACAACCGCAGTCTGGGTGGGATGTGATTATCCAAAAGCCATTTCCAATCTGAGTGGAAGCACATATCCGGCACAGATCTGGAAAGCATATATGTCTGCGGCCCACGAGGGATTATCTTCGCTTGATTTCCTTCCTTATGCCCAGCTTTCGGATGATTTTAAAAATCAGCAGAAGAAGGAAGAGGAAGAACACGACAAGATGCGCGAAGAAAACCAGACGGAGGAAAACCAGACGGATGACCAGCAGACTTCCGAGAGCCAGCAGAAAGATAATACAACGGACGGAAGCTCCGAAAATGATAACCAGCCGGACAATAACGACAGCAATGCCGGTGATCAGAATAACAATTCCAAACCGGAACATAGTGGGGACAACGATTCCGGAGAAAGCGGAGGAAACACTGATACACCGGAAAATGGAGAAAATACCAATAAACCGGACAATAGCGGAACCACGGATAATGGCGGTGATACCGGAGAGAGTGGAGATACCGGTGGTGGAAACGTACAATAAACATATATAAAACAGTGCAACCGGTGTATTTATGGATACATCGGTTGATTTTTTTTATCGATACTAGGCAGAAATTCCGGAATATGGTAGAATACAGATACATGGGGTAGAAGAAAAATACATATCACATAGATCAAGGAGGAATCAGGAATTGAAGAAATATGGATTTGGCGTAGACGTGGGAGGAACCACCGTAAAAATGGGATTTTTTGAGACAAGCGGAGGGCTTCTTGACAAATGGGAAATCAAGACCGATACCAGCGATAACGGAAAGGCAGTACTGCCGGATATTGCACAGGCGATTGATAACAAACTGGCGCAGGAAGGCATCAGTAAGAGTGATGTAGAGGGCGTGGGAATCGGTGTTCCGGGTCCTGTGCGGAGTGATGGCGTTGTTAACGGATGTGTCAATCTCGGCTGGGGAGTGATCAATGTTGCGGAGGAACTCGGTGCACAGACAGGTCTGAAAGTAAAAGTTGGAAATGATGCGAACGTTGCAGGTCTTGGCGAAATGTGGCAGGGCGGTGGAAAAGGAAGCAAAGATGTCATCATGGTAACGCTTGGTACCGGTGTCGGCGGTGGAATCATTGTAGACGGTCATGTGGTTGCCGGATATAACGGTGCAGGCGGAGAAATCGGACATATTACCGTAAACCATGATGAGATCGAGCCTTGTAACTGTGGGCAGTATGGATGTCTGGAACAGTATACTTCGGCAACCGGTATTGTACGCATGGCAAAACGTAAACTTGCCAAAACACAGGATGCGACAAAGCTTCGTGATTATAAGGATATTACTGCAAAAGACATTTTTGATGTGGCAAAAGAAGGCGATGAAATAGCTCTTGGACTGGTAGATGAAGTAGGAGAAATTTTAGGGTCAACCCTTTCGAATATTGCATGCGTGACCAATCCGGAAGTTATCGTGATCGGTGGTGGTGTGTCCAAAGCCGGACAGATTTTAATCGATACGATCCAGAAGCACTTTAAGGAAAGCTGCTTCCATGCATGTCGTGATACCCGCTTTGAACTGGCGCAGCTTGGCAATGATGCCGGAATATACGGGGCAATGCAACTCATTATCGGATAAGTTCAAAAAACAGAACCATATGCACAGCAAACATTTTCGTGTAGGAAGAAAGTGTTTGCTGTGCTTTTTTGTACTCTTTTATCATTACCCTGTTGAAAAAATATCTTGACAATCAAACTATCTTTGCATATACTTTGACTAAGAAACTGTTTGACAATCAAACTATTTCACAATCAAACAAAATTGAAGACAGTAAAAGGAGAACCCATTATGTTAGAAAAGTTAAAAGAAATCATTGCAGACCAGTTAAACGTAGACGCAGATTCTATCACCGCAGAGTCCCGCTTCAAAGAGGATCTTGAGGCAGATTCCTTAGATCTGTTTGAGCTGGTTATGGCTTTGGAAGAAGAGTACGGTGTAGAGATTCCTTCTGAGGATTTAGAGAAGATCCTTACCGTTCAGGATGTCATTGATTATATGAAAAATAAGGGTGTTGAGGCATAAGCTATGAAAACAAGAGTGACAGAGCTTCTGGGAATCGAATATCCGATCATTCAGGGCGGTATGGCATGGGTCGCAACACATGAACTGGCCAGTGCGGTATCCAATGCCGGCGGACTTGGCATCATCGGAGCAGGTGGAGCACCGGCTTCCTGGGTGCGTGAGCAGATTCAGGCAGCAAAAAAAGAAACCGACAAGCCGTTTGGAGTAAATCTCATGCTGATGAATCCGGAAGCGGATGAGATTGCAAAAGTAATTGTGGAGGAAGGCGTTAAGGTAGTAACAACCGGCGCCGGCAATCCGGCCAAATATATGAGCATGTGGAAAGAAGCCAAAATCAAAGTGATCCCGGTTGTGGCAAGCGTGGCATTGGCAAAGCTGATGGAGCGTGGCGGTGCGGATGCACTGGTCGCTGAGGGAATGGAGTCCGGTGGACACATCGGTGCCCAGACGACGATGACACTCGTACCACAGGTAGTAGATGCGGTATCCATTCCGGTCATTGCAGCCGGTGGAATTGCAGATGGACGTGGATTTGCGGCAGCTATGATGCTTGGCGCAGAGGCAGTACAGATGGGAACCCGTTTTGTTGTTGCAAAAGAATCCACGGTTCATGAAAATTACAAGCAGCGCGTGGTCAAAGCAAAAGATATTGACAGTGAAGTGACCGGCATGTCCACAGGCCATCCGATTCGCGTTATTCGTAACAAAATGACCCGCGAGTACTTAAAGAAAGAAAAAGAAGGTGCACCGTTCGAAGAACTTGAGCAGATGACACTCGGAGCACTGCGCAAAGCAGTTGTCGAGGGTGATGTCATGTACGGCAGCGTTATGGCAGGGCAGTCTGCGGGGCTGGTAAAAAAAGAAGAGACCTGTGCGGAAATTATCCGGGATGTTATGAGTGGTGCCGAAAAGTTATTGGGACAGAAATAGGAGAAGACAGTGAAGAGAGTATTTATGTTCCCTGGACAGGGATCTCAGTATATTGGTATGGGAAAAGAGTTTTACGACGCCATGCCGGAAGCAAAAGCGGTCTATGATCTGGCAAATGAAGTGACAGGTCTGGATGTGGCAGCTCTTTGCTTTGAAGAAAATGATAAGCTGAACATTACAGAGTACACACAGATCTGTATGCTCACAACCGAGGCGGCTATTTATACAGCATTAAAAGCAGCGGGAATTGGCTGCGACGTTACGGCGGGATTAAGCCTTGGTGAATATGGTGCGCTGATTGCATCCGGAGCGATGACAATGCGGGATGCATTTGCGGTTGTCCGCAAGCGCGGTATTTATATGGAACAGGCATATCCGGTAGGCGGCGGTATGTCTGCAATTCTTGGACTGGATGCGGAAAAGATCGCAGCAATCTGTGAGGAAACCGCTGCAAAAACAAACAAAGTTGTTTCCATTGCAAATTACAACTGTCCGGGACAGATCGTTATCACCGGAGCAGCAGATGCTGTAGGTGAGGCAGGAGATGCCTGCAAGGAAGCCGGAGCAAAGCGCGTGGTTCCGCTTAAAGTCAGTGGCCCGTTCCATTCTGCACTTTTAGCAGAAGCAGGAAAGAAACTTAAAGAGGCACTGGAAGATGTAACGATTCAGCCGATCACCATTCCGTATCTGACCAATGTGACTGCAGATTATGTCAAAGATCCGGCAGACGTCAAGGATTATCTGGTACGTCAGGTTTCTTCTTCCGTGCGCTGGCAGCAGACAATTGAGCGCCTGATTGCAGACGGAGCAGAGGAATTTGTGGAGATCGGACCGGGACGCAGCCTTTCCGGATTCATGAGAAAGATCAATCGCGAGGTTACCACATGCAACATCGACAAAATGGAGGATTTCAATAAATATGTTAACCGGTAAAAATGCACTTGTTACAGGTGCTTCCAGGGGAATCGGAAGAGCCATTGCGCTAGAGCTGGCAAAACGCGGAGCATTTGTTGTGGTGAACTACAATGGTTCCGAAGATGCTGCAAATGAAACGGTTGCAGCGATCAAAGCAGCTGGAGGAGATGCCGTGAGTGTTCGCTGCAATGTCTCTGATTTTACAGCCTGTCAGGAGATGATTGAATCCCTTATCAAAGAATATAAGCATATGGATATTCTGGTGAACAATGCCGGAATTACAAGGGATGATCTGCTGATGCGCATGAAGGAAAGCGATTTTGATGCTGTGATCAATACCAACCTGAAGGGAACTTTCAATACAATTCGTCATCTGTCACGCTATCTGTTAAAACAGCGTGCCGGAAAAATTATCAATATTTCTTCGGTATCCGGAATCCTTGGAAATGCGGGACAGTCAAACTATGCAGCCAGCAAGGCGGGCGTGATCGGTCTGACAAAATCTGTTGCAAGGGAGCTTGCATCCAGAGGAATCTGCGTCAATGCGGTTGCTCCCGGATTTGTGGAGACAGAGATGACCGCAGTATTGCCGGAAAAGACCCAGGAAGAATTAAAAAAGCAGATCCCGCTTGGCAGAGCCGGACAGGTACAGGATATTGCGAATGCAGTCGCATTTCTTGCATCACCGGAGTCGGATTATATTACCGGACAGATACTTTCCGTAGACGGTGGTATGGCCATTTAAGGAACCTGATAGAAAGAAAGGAAAAGGAAAATGAGAAGAGTCGTTGTGACGGGAATGGGAGCAATCACACCGATTGGTCTGAGCGTGGAAGAATTCTGGAAAGGAATCCATGCCGGACAGATTGGATTTGGTCCTATCACGAAGTTTGATGCAAGTGAATATAAAGCACATCTTGCGGCAGAAGTCAAAGGTTTTGTCGGAAAAGAGCATATGGATTTTAAGGCAGCAAAGCGTATGGAACTGTTTGCACAGTACGCAGTAGCAGCAGCCAAAGAAGCCGTTGCGGATGCAGGGCTTGATATGGAAAAAGAGGACGCTTACCGTTGCGGTACAGCCGTTGGATGCGGTGTTGGAAGTCTTCAGGCAATCGAGCGCGAGTATACAAAGATTGTGGAAAAAGGACCGGGCAGAGTCAATCCGATTTTCGTTCCATTGATGATCTCAAACATGGCAGCAGGAAATGTCTCCATCCAGCTGGGATTGCAGGGAAAATGTACCAATGATGTAACTGCCTGTGCGACCGGTACGAATAATATCGGTGATGCGTTCCGCAGCATTCAGTACGGAGAGGCAGATGTCATGGTAGCCGGAGGAACCGAGGCAGCCGTATGTCCATGTGCGATTGCCGGATTCGGTGCACTGACGGCGCTTTCTCCATCCGATGATCCGGAAAAATGTTCCCTTCCTTTCGATAAAAACCGCAGCGGTTTTGTATTGGGTGAAGGTGCCGGCATTGTTGTTCTTGAGGAACTTGAGCATGCGAAGGCAAGAGGCGCAAAAATCTATGCAGAAGTTGTGGGATATGGATGTTCTGCAGATGCTTACCATATTACTTCCCCACTCGAAGACGGTGCAGGTGCAGCACGCGCTATGCAGAATGCCATCGAGGATGCGGGGGTAGACAAAAACGAGATCACGTACATCAATGCGCATGGTACTGCAACGCATCACAACGATCTTTTTGAGACCCGTGCCATTAAGTTACTGTTTGGGGATCATGCAAAGGACATTAAGATCAATTCTACAAAGTCCATGATCGGTCATCTTCTTGGTGCCGCAGGTGCGGTTGAATTTATCACCTGTGTCAAAGAACTGGAAGAAGGATACATTCACCGTACAGTTGGTTATGAGACACCGGATGACGAGATGGATCTGAACTACTGTAAAGAAGAATACCACGAGTCATTTACCTATGCACTGTCAAACTCTCTTGGATTTGGCGGACATAACGCAAGTCTTCTGGTTCGCAAATACGAGGAGTAGAAGCTATGAGTATGACAACACAGGAAATTATGGAAATCCTGCCGCACAGACATCCGTTTCTGCTGATTGACACAGTGGAAGAAGTAGAGCCGGGCGTGCGCGCAGTGGCAAAGAAAAATGTAACCTTCAATGAACCGTTTTTTGCCGGTCATTTTCCGGGAAATCCGGTTATGCCGGGTGTGCTGATCGTGGAAGCACTGGCACAGACCGGTGCGGTTGCGATTCTTTCGCAGCCGGAATGGAAAGGAAAGACGGCATATTTTGCAGGAATCAATAAAGCAAAATTCAAGCAGAAAGTTGTTCCGGGGGATACTCTGGTGCTTGAAACCGAAATTATCAAGGTGAAGGGACCGATCGGTGTGGGGCAGGCAACAGCAAAAGTAAATGGAAAACTGGCATGTTCCGCAGAACTGACATTTGCAATCGGATAGGGGAAAGGCAATGTTTTTTAATAAAAAATATATCAAAGTAAATCACAACGAAGAACCAGAAAAAACACAGGCAGAAGAGCCAAAGCAGGAAGAGGCAAAGGAAGCAGCACCTGTTGTAGAGACCGTTACCTGTAAAATCTGCAAAAAAGAACTGGATAAACAGCGTGTCATCAAAAATAAATATGTCTGCTACGAGTGCGGATATTATTTCCGTGTCCGCACCAAAAACCGTATTCGTATGGTGGCGGATGCAGGAACTTTTGAAACCTGGGATAATGATCTTAAGACCGGAAATCCGCTGAATTTCCCGGAATACGAAGAAAAAGTTGCTGCAACACAGGAAAAAACCGGATTAAACGAAGGCGTAACCATGGGAAGTTGTACAATCAACGGAGAGAAGACAGTTCTCGGTGTGATTGATGCCCGTTTCATGATGGGAAGTATGGGACACGTAGTCGGTGAGCGGATTACACGTGCAATGGAAAAGGCAACGGAACAGAAACTTCCGGTGATCTTATTCTGCTGTTCCGGTGGTGCACGTATGCAGGAGGGAATTATTTCCCTGATGCAGATGGCAAAAACTTCTGCAGCCGTAAAACGGCATTCGGATGCAGGACTTCTTTATATTCCGGTTCTGACAGATCCGACAACCGGTGGTGTGACCGCAAGTTTTGCAATGCTTGGAGATATTATCCTTGCAGAGCCGGGAGCGCTGATTGGTTTTGCCGGTCCGCGTGTGATTGAGCAGACCATCGGGGAGAAGCTTCCGGATGGATTCCAGAGAGCTGAGTTTCAGCTGAAACACGGATTTGTGGATGCAATTGTAGAGCGTGACGAGTTAAAAGATACGCTGGGGAAAATTCTTCGTCTGCATCGTCCGACCGAAGGATATGCGAACTTTGATCCGGCACACGATGATGACCGTTATGAGCCGACGGAACTGATGCGTGAGAGAAATACGTTCTCCAGACCGTTAGAACCGTGGGATAAAGTGATGGCGGCACGTCAGATGAAACGTCTGGCATCTGTCGATTATATGGGGCAGATTTTTGACGAATTCATGGAATTGCACGGAGACCGTTATTTCCGTGATGATCCGGCAATTGTCGGTGGTATTGCCTATCTGGATGGACAGCCGGTAACCGTGATCGGGGTGCATAAGGGAAAAGATTTAAAGGACTGCAAGGAACGCAACTTTGGTATGCCTTCGCCGGAAGGATACCGTAAGGCAATCCGTCTGATGAAGCAGGCAGAAAAATTCAATCGCCCGATCATTACATTTGTAAATACATCCGGTGCATATCCGGGAAAAGAAGCCGAGGAGAACGGACAGGGTGAGGCAATTGCAAGAAACCTTTATGAAATGTCCGGTATTCAGGTGCCAATCCTTTGCCTGATGATTGGCGAAGGCGGCAGTGGCGGAGCTCTTGCCCTTGCGGTTGGTAATGAAGTATGGATGATGGAAAATGCCACCTATTCGATTCTTTCTCCGGAAGGATTTGCTTCCATTCTCTGGAAGGATGGAAAACGTGCAAAAGAAGCGGCAACTGTCATGAAGATCACGGCGCAGGATCTGAAAGAACTGTCTGTTGTGGATAAGGTGATTCCGGAGTATGGCGGAGCGGATGACGATGCGCTGACTTCGATTGCGGCATGGATGAAAGGAAATATGAAAGAATTTTTACGTGCACAGAATGACAAGAGTGGGAAACAGCTTGCACAGGAGCGGTATGATCGCTTCAGAAAGTTCTAATTGTTCCATAGAGGAGAATCATAAAATGAAATTTTTAGGAACCGGAAGTGCGCTTCCGAAAAAAGTTGTAAGCAATGATGACCTGGCCCAGGTTATGGACACTTCAGATGAGTGGATTCGTTCCCGTACCGGGATTGGCATGCGCCATATTGCAGTGGAAGAGACAACAACTTCCATGGCGGTAGAGGCGGCAGAGAAAGCACTTGCAGATGCAAAAATATCCGGATGTGAAATTGATCTGATTATCGCGGGAACCATTTCCCCGGATTACATATTTCCATCGCTAGCATGTGAAGTACAGGCTGCAATTGGAGCAAAAAGTGCAACGGCATTTGATCTGAGTGCGGGATGTTCCGGATTTTTGTTTGCACTGTCTACCGCAGATGCCTATTTTCGTACCGGGCGTTATAAACACGCACTGGTGATTGGTGCAGAAACATTGTCTAAAATGATGAACTGGGCAGACCGCAGTACCTGTGTGCTTTTCGGGGATGGAGCCGGAGCTGCTGTAGTTAGTGCAGAAGGAAGCCAGCTGCTTTCCATGGTGCAGGGATCAGACGGAGCCGGTGGCATGGCACTGCATTGTGAGAACCGTCCGGTGAATAATCTTTACCGCCAGCTTGGTGCACAGCATTATGCGTTCACCCAGATGGATGGGAGAGAGATTTATAAGTTTGCCGTGCGCACGGTTCCAAAGGCGGTCAGTGAAGCACTTGAACAGGCAGAACTTCCAATTGAAGATGTAAAATATTTTCTGCTTCACCAGGCAAATATCCGGATTATTGAGTCAGTGGCAAAGCGTCTGCATCAGCCAATGGAAAAATTTCCATGTAATTTACAGAAGTGTGGAAATGTTTCGGCTGCAAGCGTACCTATTTTACTTGATAATGTCCACAAACATGGTATGATAAGCGGGGGCGATAAAATCGTATTAGCTGGATTTGGTGCCGGACTTACCTGGGGGGCATGTGCAGTCGAGTGGTAGGTCACACCAGATCATGAAGGAGTTTAACATGACGCTGGAAGAGACCTTAAATGATCTTCTTGTAAAATTATTCAAAGATATTCTGGAGATTGAGGCGAAAAGCCTGATCACAGAAGAGTTTAAAGACATTAGTTATAATGATATGCATATTATTGAGGCAGTGGGAATTGATGAGCCGCGAAATATGAAAACCGTTGCAAAACTGATGTCCGTTACAACAGGCACACTCACGAAAGCAATGGATGCCTTGTGTGAGAAAGGATATGTTGTCCGGGAACGGAGTACGCGGGATAAAAGAGTAATAAAGCTGCGCCTGACAGATAAAGGGAAAGCTGCCTATTATCATCACGAACAGTTTCACCGCCAGATGATTAAAAATGTTGCGGATGAGATGAACGATTCTGAAAAAGAGATACTTGTCTTTGCCCTGGCAAAACTGGTGGATTACTTTAAACTGACCTACTATGATACGGACGAGGAATCCGAATTCGTTGACTGGTCGAAAATAAGCAGGGATAAATAAAATATATACTTATTTAGTGTTATAACCGGGCGGCTCAGAATGCAAGTTTTGAATCGCCCTGTTTCATTTTGTACTCAAAAAGCTACTTTATTACGCCGTAGTGGTAGAAAATTACAATAATAAAGAATTTTCTATTGCCAAAACTTGCAATTTCCGTTAGAATAATAGTGTCGATGAATACGAAGAAAGACCAAAACGATTTTGCGCCCGTTAAGGACACGGATCGTTAATATAATTTAATGATAAGGAGACAGATAAATGGGTTATGTTGATGAAGTACTCGAAGTAGTACAGAAGAAAAACGCAGATCAGCCTGAATTCTTACAGGCAGTAACAGAGGTTCTTGAGTCCTTAAGACCAGTGATCGATGCAAACGAGGAATTATACAGAAAGAATGCAATCCTTGAGAGAATCACTGAGCCAGATCGTCAGATCATGTTCCGTGTACCATGGGTAGACGACAATGGACAGGTTCAGGTAAACAGAGGTTTCCGTGTACAGTTCAATAATGCCATTGGACCTTACAAGGGAGGTTTAAGACTTCATCCTTCTGTAAACTTAGGTATTATCAAGTTCTTAGGTTTCGAGCAGATCTTTAAGAACTCCCTGACAACACTTCCAATCGGTGGTGGTAAAGGTGGTTCTGATTTCGATCCTAAGGGTAAATCTGACAGAGAGATCATGGCATTCTGCCAGAGCTTCATGACAGAACTTTCTAAATATATCGGAGCAGACGTAGACGTACCAGCCGGAGATATCGGAACAGGTGCAAGAGAGATCGGTTTCATGTTCGGACAGTACAAGAGAATCCGTGGATCTTTCGAAGGTGTACTTACCGGTAAGGGTCTTTCATACGGTGGATCACTTGCTCGTACACAGGCTACCGGATATGGTCTGTTATACTTAACAAACGCTTTATTAAAGGACAACGGAATCGACATCGCTGGCAAGACTGCTGCAGTATCCGGATCAGGAAACGTAGCTATCTATGCAATCGAGAAGGCTCAGCAGCTTGGTGTTAAGGTTGTTACATGTTCTGATTCTACAGGATGGATCTACGATCCGGAAGGAATCGATGTTGCACTTCTTAAGGAAGTAAAGGAAGTAAAGCGTGCACGTCTTACAGAGTATGCTGCTGCTAAGCCATCTGCAGAGTATCATGCTAAGCAGAACGGTGAGCACGGTGTATGGCAGTACAAGGTAGATCTGGCACTTCCGTGTGCAACACAGAACGAGCTTCACTTAGAGGATGCAAAACAGTTAGTAGCAAACGGTTGCGTAGCTGTATGCGAGGGTGCTAACATGCCTACTACATACGAGGCAACTGAGTATCTGCAGGAGAACGGTGTAATCTTTGCACCTGGAAAAGCTGCGAATGCCGGTGGTGTTGCTACATCTGCTCTTGAGATGTCACAGAACAGTGAGAGACTTAGCTGGACATTCGAGGAAGTTGATGCAAAACTGAAGAACATCATGGTAAATATCTGCCACAACATGGTAGATGCTGCAAAACGTTACGATATGGAAGGTAACTACGTAGCAGGAGCTAACATTGCAGGATTTGAGAAAGTCGTAGATGCTATGACAGCTCAGGGAATTGTATAAAAAACACTAAAATATTTGGAAAGTCCCGGATTTACGGGGCTTTCTTTTTTTGCATAACAGGAATTTTATTTCCTGTTATATAAAAAGTATCCGGCAGAATCAGTACTTTATGTTCAAAAGATTTTCCACTTATTAAAAAAATAATTGAATTTTATGCAAAAAAGAGTATAATATAAACGACTAATGTTATCATGATAACATTGAAAAGCGTGCGGGAAATTTTATACAGAAAGGATGAAAAAAATGGGCTCAAAAATGGAAGTGTCTGAGGCGGAAATCCAGAAAGTCTACCACAGGGATTGCAT
>ENA-OWPL01001717-OWPL01001717.1-human-gut-metagenome-genome-assembly--contig:-NODE-1717-length-12261-cov-3.002704_pt1 | contig 12261 bp, 11 predicted proteins | sample MGYA00248263_ERZ651844 | MGnify/ENA primary metagenome ERZ651844 (study PRJEB26924, sample SAMEA4378256) | human gut metagenome | biome: human gut; feature: human-associated habitat; material: faeces... | reverse complement strand
ATGCCGGTTCTGGTGCGGATCCACTCGTCGTTGGTTTCAACGATCTTTGCCATATCCTCATTAGTCACCTGAAATGCAGGCGTATAGCTTCCTGTTCCTAAAACACGAATTCCCATGGAAAAATTTCCTCCGTTCCTCTTGTCACTTTCCTCATTTTGTGGTATGATAGATAGGGAACGTACCGCAGACAGAGGTTTCGGTACGCCCTGTAAAATTTAGAGTTTCCCTGCAATCACAGGATACACTTTCTATTATAGAATATTTTTACGCAATTTGCAATGTTTCCGAGTGGTTTTTCAAGTCGTGAAAGAGGAAATACTATTTTTTGCACAAATCTAAGCCTCTGATTTTGTACATCTTTGTACAACTCTTATGAGAAAGGAATGGTAGTTATGGCAACAATCGCACTTTTTTCCGGACAGGGTTCTCAATATGAGAAGATGGGACTGGATCTGGTACAGCAGGACGCTGCACTGGAGGAAATTTTTGAAGTCGCTTCGGAGGTTCTGGGCTTCGATCTGTATGCGGTCATCGCAGACAGCGACGCACAGACACTGGCTCACACCATTTATGCCCAGCCGGCAATCATGGCAACTTCTCTGATCTGTTTGGAGGCAGCCAAGAAGCGTGGTTTCACCTATGATGCCGTTGCCGGTCACTCTCTGGGCGAATATGCCGCAATGGTCGCTTCGGGCATGCTCTCTCTGGAGGACGGCTTTCGGGTCATCAAAGCTCGTTCAGAAGCCATGGACGCTGCGGCAAAGGCAGCCGACGGTGCCATGTGTGCAATCCTGAAGCTGGCTCCCGCAGAAGTGGAACGCATCTGTCAGGAAACGGAGGGCTATGTCATTCCGGCAAACTACAACTCCAGCGTACAGACCGTGATCGCCGGCGACCGTGATGCTGTGGAAAAGGCGGCTGCCGCTTGTGCCGCACTGAAGGCAAGAGCCGTACCGCTGGCTGTGGCAAGTGCATTCCACACCAAGCTGATGCAGCCGGCTGCGGATACCTTTTATAAAGCGATCCAGAACGTGAAGTTCTCTGCTCCGACGGTGCCCTTCTACTCCAACGTGCTGGGTGCTGTCCGGACGGACTTCTCCGATATGCCCAAGGCTCTGGCGGAACACATCGTTTCTCCGGTACGCTTCACCGACGAACTGGCAGCCATGCAGGCAGCCGGCATTGACACCTTTGTGGAATTCGGTCCCAAGAGTGTTCTCACCGGACTGGTCAAGAAAACCCTCAAGGGCGTGACTGCAAAGAATGTAGAAAATGTGGACACACTGGAAGGAGCACTGGCATAATGGAACAGTATACACTGATCGGACACCCGCTGGGGCACTCCATGTCCCCGTTTATTCACGAACGGCTGTTCGCCATGGCGGGCAGAGAAGCCTGCTATACCCTCACTGACATTGCACCGGAGCATCTGGAGGGAAAAGAGCCCTATCTGCGTAGCTTACAGGGATTCAACATTACCATTCCCCATAAAATGGCGATTATTCCCATAGTGGACGAACTGGACGAAAGTGCAAAGCGGTACAACTCCGTCAACTGCGTGGCAAACCAGAACGGCAAGCTGATCGGCTATAACACCGACTGTGACGGCTTCACCATGTCTGTGAAAGAGTACCCCATGGACGGCAAGGTGCTGCTCATCGGCTGCGGCGGCGTAGGCAGAATGATCGCCACCGAAGCCCTGCGGCACGGGGCAGACCTGACCATTGGCATTATCCCGCAGGACAAGGGACTGGTGGAAGCGTTCATTCAGGAGGCAAAACAGACCATGCCGGAAGCCAAGGTGACCTATGCTGTCACTGCGGACATTCACGACAAGTTTGATGTCATCATCAACGCTTCTCCGGTGGGCATGTTCCCCAAAGTGGACGCGTGTCCGGTATCTGACGAACTGATCGACGGGGCAGACTATTTCTTCGATGTCATCTACAACCCCACCAAGACGCTGTTCCTCCGCAAGGCTCTGGCTCAGGGCAAGGTGGCAAAGGGCGGTGCCGCTATGCTGGTATTGCAGGCAGTCCGTGCCCACGAGATCTGGAACGGCGACAGCTATACCGACAAGCAGATCGAATCCATTATCTGCGACATGGAAGAACGCATCGACGAACAGAACCAGACAAAGTGAGGCTGCATATGACGATTTTTCTTTGCGGCTTCATGGGCTGCGGCAAAACCACTGTGGGCGAGATTCTGGCGAAGCAGCTGGGGCTGCCGCTGATCGACACGGACGCTTATATTGTGGAACAGGAAGGCAGGAGCATTCCGGAAATTTTTGCTCAAGAGGGCGAACCGTATTTCCGGAAGGTGGAGGCTCAGGCGATCCGCACCCTGTGCACCAAAAACGCCGTGATCGCCTGCGGCGGCGGTGCCATGCTGAATCCGGACAGTGCCGCCTACGCCCGCGAAAACGGAGCTGTGGTACTGCTGAACGAATCCTTCGACACCTGCTATGCACGGATTCAGGGCGACACCAACCGCCCCATTGTGCAACGCAGCACCAAAGAAGAACTGCACCAGCTGTTTGACCAGCGTGCCGGCATCTACCGTGCCCACGCTTCCCACGTGGTAGACGGCGGTGTTTCGCCGGAACAAATGGCGGAACGTGTCGCCGCAGCGGTACAGTGACCGAACACTACACAATAGAAGCAAGGCAACACCGCACAAAGCTTGTGCGTAAGGTGCGTTGTTGCCGCAAGAAAACGCCGTCCGACAGGAGCATATGCCTGCCGGACGGCGTTTCTTATCGTTATCTGTCCTGTTATTCTGTCCAACTCGGTGTCAGACCTGCACCCTTTTCGGCACAGTATTTCAGAATCATATACATATCGGTGGTGTCGATTTTTCCGTCCCCGTTGACATCTGCTGCGTCCAGTGCAGCTGCTTCGGCAGCTTCGCCGTCTGTGGTCAGAGTGACAGCTTCCTTGCCGGAACCTTTCCACGCCAGATACTGCATGACGGCATAGAGGTCGCTGCTGGTGATCGCCTCGTCATTGTCCACATCGCCGGTATAGTACGCAGCAGTCAGGTCTACCGGCTCTCCGGAAGTCTGTATACTCTCGGCTGCCGACATCAGATATTCCAGCCCCACTTCTGCGGCGGGATATGCCTCCTGCAATTTTTCTGCAAGAGCGATGCCGTCATAGATGGATTCTACCTTGGTAACGTTGATCGATTCCCAAGAAATGCCGTCGCTGTAATCGATATTTCGGATTTCCACTTCTGCATCAGAATCCACTGTCCGTGCCAGCCGGAGCACAGCATCTTTTTCGGATTCCTCCACATTTTTCACCCAGATGCCGTTGTAGTAGTTCCCCTCTGCTCCCATTGCACAAACTGCGTGATAGGTTGACTGGAGCAAAACGCCGGCTTTCTGCAAGTCACGGGTAAGCTTCAGCACAGCATCTCGCTTGTTTTCAAAATCAGCGGGATTTTTGGAATTTACGCCGTCTGCATTCTTCTCATCACACATGGAAATCAGCCAGTTCTTATCACTGTCCTGAATCTTACTGTATCCGCCGAAGCCCAATGCCGCCTGATTTTCGGCGTAGACCTTTTCAAATGTATCCAGATCGGAAACCAGAATCCCCGTATTATTAAACGCATAGTGTTCAAAAATATACAGATTTGCCGATTCGGCTTTTCCGTCGGTATAAACGGTATAGGCATCGCTGTAATTTGTCGCCCCTGCCAAAAAAGACTTATCGTCCAGCTCGGTGTATCCCTTGGGTGGTTCCAGACTGGTGCTGTAAAACGCCACCGCACCGGCAGACATACCGGAAACAGAAACCGCCGCTGTAGTCACTGCCAACGCAGATCCCAGTATCCTTTTCCATTTTTTCATCATAAAAATCATCTCCTTTATAATAATGAGGGATTGCCTTTACACTTTTATTATAATTATTTTATGCACATCTGTCAATATCAACAGCAGAATTTTGGCATCTTCAACAAGAAATGATACTCTATTTTGTCCCCCCACGAAAATATTAGAGAAAGCTGGAAAATGCAAAAAGACCGCACATTTCAAATGCACGGTCTGAGTTTGCCTATTCTTCTTCATACACCGGAAAATCTGCCGGATCATAGGGAATGTGGCTGCGGTCGTAGTAGTCCCTGACCGCAGCACGGACTGCCTGCTCCGCCAGCACGGAACAGTGCAGCTTCTGTTCCGGCAGCCCGTCCAGAGCCTCTGCCACGGCCTGATTGGTGAGAGCCAGTGCCTGTGACAGGGGCTTTCCGGTAATCAATACCGTTGCCATGGAACTGGAAGCAATGGCAGTGCCGCAGCCGAACGTTTCAAAGGTTGCCCTGGTGATGATGCCGTCCTGAATTTTCAGGTAAATTTTCATGGTATCGCCGCAGCGGGCACTGCCCACCTGTCCCACGCCGTCTGCGTCCTCCATGATGCCGACGTTCCGCGGGTTCATGAAATGATCCATGACCTTTGCACTATATAACATGGGGCTTTCTCCCTTCTTCCAAGTCCCGCCAAACCGGCGACATACTCCGCAGACGTGTCACCACTTCCGGCACTGCTTTCAACAAGTATTCCACTTCTTCCGGCGTGTTCTCCGCAGACAACGACAGCCGCAGAGAGCCGTGTGCCGCCTCATAGGGCACGCCCACTGCCAGCAGCACATGGCTGGGATCCAGCGAGCCGGAGGTACAGGCGGAGCCGGAGGAGGCGGCGATGCCCTTGTCATCCAGCAGCAGCAGCATAGACTCGCCCTCGATGCCCTCGAAGCAGAAGCTCACGTTGCCGGGCAGGCGATTCACGGGATCGCCGTTGAGCGCGCTGTGCGGGATCTTGGACAGGCCGTCGATCAGGCGGTCGCGCAGGGCGCCGACCCTTTTCGCGTTCTCGTCGAGGTGCGCGCAGGCGTCTTCGAGCGCCGCAGCCATGCCCATGATGGTGGGGATGTTCTCCGTACCCGCGCGCTTGCCGCGCTCCTGCGCGCCGCCCTCGATGAGGTTCGTCAGGAAGACGCCCTGACGGGCGTACAGCACGCCGGTGCCCTTCGGCCCGTGGAACTTGTGCGCGGAGAGTGACAGCAGGTCGATGTTCTGCGCCTTGACGTCAATGGGCAGATGCCCCGCGGCCTGCACGGCGTCGGTGTGGAACAGCACGCCCGCCTCGCGGCAGACGGCGCCGATCTCGCTGATCGGCAGGATGGAGCCGATCTCGTTGTTGGCGTACATGACGGAAACCAGGCACGTATCCTCGCGGATGGCGTCTTTCACCTGCTGCGCCGTCACGGTACCGATGGGGCCGACGGGGAGCAGCTCGACGGTGAAGCCCTCTTTTTCGAGCTTTTGGAGTGTGTGCAGCACGGCGTGGTGCTCGAACGCGGTCGAAATGATGTGCTTTTTGCCTTTGCGTTCGCCGAGGCGTGCGGCGGAGAGGATGGCCTGGTTGTCGGCCTCGCTGCCGCCGGAGGTGAAGTAAATTTCGCGCGGGGAAGCGTTCAGGCATTTGGCGATGCGGTCGCGCGCGCTGAGCAGCGCCCCGGCCGCCTGCTGGCCGACGGAATGCAGGCTTGAGGGGTTGCCATAGATCGTCTCCAGATAGGGGAGCATGGCGTCGATCGCGGCACGGCTCATTTGGGTCGTGGCGGCGTTGTCCGCGTAAATAGTGGCCATTGAGATAAATCCTATCTTATAAGTATGTTGATATGATACACAGGAACGCTCGCTTTGTCAATGGATTTTGAGATCGCGAGGGGAGTGCAAAAAAGGAAGAACCGCTCGCAAGAGCGGTTCTTCCTTTTACAATAGGGGGTGGAGGATTTTTGACTTACTTTTCGAGCAGCGTCCAGTCGCGGGTCTCGCGCAGCTCGCTCCACTTCTCATACTGGGAGTTCGTCTTGAACTTGTAGTAGTGGCTGTTCGTCGCTTCCTGAACGGCGAGGTAATACCAGGCCTTCGGGTTCGCGTTGTCCGTCCAGACCGTCATGTTCGGGAGGAGATCGTCCTCGGTCTCGGGCTGGCGGTTCAGCACGCGGTTGACGAGCGCCATGGTCTCGGCACGGGTGATGTCGCGCTGGGGACCAAACGTGCCGTCGGGATAACCCGTGATGATGCCCATGGAGCTGAGGGTCGAGACCGCGGTGTTGTACCAGGAGGTGGCGGCCACGTCGGAGTAGCGGTTGGTCTTGGTCAGGTTCTCGTCGCGGACGTCGTCGGTCAGCAGACGGAAGAAGATGGTCGCGACCTCGGCGCGGGTGATGTTGTTCTGCGGGCGGACCTTACCGTTGCCGTAACCGACGATATAGACGAAGTGATCCGTCGTGTTCAGACCGAGCGCGTCATCGTCGGGGATCACGACGGTGGGCGGCGTGTAGGGGCGCGGGGTGTAGTTGCGCGTCCACTTGGCGCAGAGGGTGATGTTCCCGGTCACGGGAGCAGCAAAGTCGTACTTGTTGGTGAGCTTCTCCTCGGTGTACCAGCCAGCGAAGGTGTAGCCGCTCTTGGTGGGATCGGCGGGCTTGTTAGCCGTTTCGTTGTACTTAACGGTCTGAGAAGGAACCGTGCTGCCGCCGTTGGACTCGTAGGTGACGGTGTAATCTTTGGCAGTGAAGGTAACATCGACCGTGACATCGCTATCGGACATGCTGCCGGAGACAGTAAGCTTGTCAGCGGTGTAGCCGGTGATCAGGGGGCTGGCAACGCTGTAGGAGCTGCCATACGTGAGGGACTCGGTGTGAGTCGGCTTAGCCTCAGTACCATCGGCGTATTTGTAGTTGATGGACAGATTGTACTTCTGCAATGTGACTTTACCGGCGGGGATGGGGAAGTCGATGGTGACATCCTCGTCATTGCTACCCTTGACCGTCAGGGTCGTGGGACCGTTGAGGGGGTAGTAGCCATCGTACTGCTCGGCATCGACTGCCGTGGGGTCGATCTTGACGGTGTAGGTCTTGGTGTAGGTGTAAGTGGTAACGCCGCCCTCGCCCGGCTCGCCGGTAGCACCGGTCAAATTCCGGTTTCCTTCGAAATCACCGCTGATGCAGGTCACGCCGTCAGGCAGCGAGTCGTGGACCGTGCCGCTGGAAAGACCGGGGGTGATGCTTGAGAAGATCGCGTCGAAAGCGTCCTTCAACCCGGAGAAGTCATTAGCAGAGTAGGTCTTGTTGAGGGCGATATAGGTGTTCAGATATTCGAAGAGACTGATATATGCACCTGTGTTAGGATTCTTCACGTCCTCGTTGGCAGCACCAAAGCAGATGGAGTAGAGCGTAGTGCCACTATTGCAAATAGATGCAGCTGTATTCGCGGCTGCCTCGAAGACCTCCTTAGTACATGAGTTGCCGAAACCTCCAACGGTGGGGTTGCCAAAAATATCCTTCGTCATATAGTACGTCGGCTCACCGACGGTCAGAGCGATAATGTTCTTGGAGTCAATCTCCTGAACATTAGATTTTGCAAATAACAGGTTTGCGTTTTGCAGACCGTCATCCAGATTGGTGCCGCCGTCGGGTTTCAGGTCGTTGATGGCGGTCAGAATAGCGGTATGACCCGCCTCGGTGGAAACATCCTGCCAGCCTGCGTCTGCTGCTGTTGCGTTTGTATTGAAATCGACCAGCGCAACATAGCGGCCGGTGCCGCCGACTTTATAGCTATCAAGGAAATTGATGGCCGCAGCCTTGGCATCCTTCAAGCGGGAGGGGGCAATTAGAGTTGTGAGTATGCCACCATTTTTGGCAACCCTCGCCCATCGGGCCGGAGGTATCGATGACGAGCACCGCTGCGGCCTGCGCGTAGCTGGTATGAGTCGTGGTGGTCGTGTGCATCTGCACTTCCAGCTTGACCCTGTACTCGTTGGGGTTGCCGGTAGGCACAGCGGTCTTGCTGACGGAATCAACGCCCTCGGGCAGAGAAGGCGCATTGGCGTCTGGGCCTGAGGTCCAGTTGTTGCCTTCGTAATGGCCGTAGATTACGCTATCTCCGCCGACCTCGTCGGCCAGCACGTTCAGCGGCAGCATCGACAGGGCCATGATGAGCACCAGGACCCACGAAAGCAGCCGCTTTCCTGTTTTCTTCCCATACATAAAAAAATCCTCCTTCTTCTGCCTGTACGGCGCGAAGAAGGGGGAGACGATCTGCATTTGGCAACCGGCTGCCGTGCGGCGCGAGCGCCGTTTAGATCCGTGGCTTTGCGACACAGGCTTTCGCCTGCTGTGCCTTTTTCTGTACAGTTGCTCTTCTGCGAGCCGCACAGATATTTGCGTTTGCCAATATTTTATGTTCACAGTATACCAGATTTGCCCAAAACGCAAGGCGATTTTCAAAAATGATATTAACAGAACTAATACCGCGCAGAAAAGACGGCGGCAGAGAATATCTGCCGCCGTCTTTCGACGAATTGTGAGGGTTTACGCCACCGCGGACACGGCGAGCGTGTCGCTCTGCTGGGAGTAGGTCAGGGGGGAGACGCAGCCGGCGAAGGAGGTCTCGTTGATGACGCGCTTGGTGACGGCATAGGTCATGTCGATCTGGTACCAGTTGCCGCTGACGTTGACCTTGTTCCAGGCGTGGTAGCTGCTGCCGGCGCAGCCCTTGGTGAGGGTGCAGGGGATGTCCTGGCTGCGGCACATGGCGGCGAAGAGGGACGCGAGGTCGTAGCAGATGCCCTTGTCGCTGTTCAGGGTGGCAGCGGTGTCGGGGATGTACTTGCTGACCTTGCCGGAGGTGATGTCGTTAGCGAGCTTGGTGTCGTAGGTGTAGTGACCGGCGATGTAGTTGTAGATCGCGGTGACCTTGTCCATGTCGGTCTTGGCGTCCTTGCAGAGCTCAGCGGCCTTCTTGCACACATCGTCGCCGGAGGTGAACTGCACGTCGGTCGTGGCGATGAGGTAAGGGGCGTAGGCGTTTTCGATCTTGGCGTTGACGCGCTTGCTGGTCACGACGCGGTAGGTCGTGCCGGAGATGTTCTCGCAGAGGGAGATGGTGTAGGTGCCATCGCCCTGCTCGAGGGAGAAGACGGCGTCCTTGCCGCTCGGGCAATTCTTGTAGGACGTCTTTTCGCTGCCGTACTGGATGCCGACCTTCAATTTGGCATTGGAGGTGTAGTTGACGGTGACGAAACCATACTTGGCATTCGTGGTGTCAATGGTGGTGCCATTGGCAGCGCTGGCGTTCACAACCGTGAACATGGACATGACAATAAGCACTGCGAGCATAGCGCAGGCATGACGAAACAGCCGTTTCATACGGCGATCTCCTTTCGGTAACTGGCTGCCAGCCCTGTTCCCAGGGGTAAGGCCCTATAGCTTTGCGTCGCCGGTTTTCACCGGGTTTGCTATTATCGTTTGAGATGCGGTCGAAGCGGCTGCACCTACTCTTTTTTACAGCTCACACTATATACGCGTTCTTAACGTTTGCCAACAGAGAATTTGACCTTTTTTCGACAAAAAAGCAGACAAAAAGGAGCGCGGAAACCGCGCTCCTTTTGATGTTTTTGCAATTTTCGGGCAAAATCACACGCTCAGCCAGTCATCGAGCACGAGACCTTCGTTGTGCTTGGTGAGAAAGCCCACGCTCCACTCGCCGCCGAAGGCGATGAGCATATCCGCCCGCTTGATCTCCTGCTGCAGCTGCCGGATGGGCACACCCAGCTGATCGTCATACCCCTCCCGACTGAAGGGCAGACATACCACCGTTTCAAAACCGAGCCCCTCCAGCAGCTCCCTGGACCGTTTGGCCACGGTCAGCTCGCTGTCCCGATAGGGATTTGGGCAAAGGATCACACGTTTCATATCTCCCCATGACCTTCCTTCAACGCAGAATGTGAGGCGTCCACCAACGCCCGCAGATCAGGGACGCAGTCCGCCTCCCCGCCCTTTTTCAGATAGCCGAGGTACTCGATATTTCCCTCCGGCCCGCGGATAGGAGAATATGTAATACCAAGAACTGTAAAGTTATTTTCCTTTGCATGACGCAAGAAGCTCTCCAGCACTTCCAGGTGTACTGCCGGGTCACGGACGACGCCCTTTTTCCCTACTTTTTCCCGCCCGGCTTCAAATTGCGGTTTGATAAGACAGGCCACCTCACCGCCCTCGCGCAGCAGCGCATATAACGCAGGGAAAATCAGCTTTAGTGAGATAAAGCTCACGTCGATGGACGCAAAATCCAACGCCTCCGGTATCTGCTCCGTGGAGAGATACCGCGCGTTGGTCCGTTCCAGACACACCACCCGTGCATCGCTCCGCAGCTTCCAATCCAGCTGTCCGTAGCCCACATCCACAGCATAAACCTTTGCCGCGCCGTTTTGCAGCATACAGTCCGTAAACCCGCCGGTGGACGCGCCGATGTCCGCGCAGACCTTGCCCTCCAGCGTGATGGGAAAGGTCTGCATGGCCTTTTCCAGCTTCAGTCCGCCCCGGCTCACATACCGCAGGGCGTGGCCCCGTACCTCCACACTGGCGTCCTCTGCCACCGGTGTTCCGGGCTTGTCCGACCGCTGTCCGTCCACGAATACCAGACCTGCCATAATGGTGGTCTGGGCTTTCTGGCGGCTCTCGCACAGCCCGCGTTCTGTCACAAGCACATCCAGCCGTATTTTTTTGCTCATGCCAATACCTCCCGCACCGCCTGTGCGATTCCCTCTGCGTCCAGACCGAGGGCGTGCCGCAGCTCTACCGTGGACCCCTGGCTCGGGAGCGTCGTGCCGACGCTTCGCAGTACCAGCTTTTCCGTGCCCGCGCCCTGCTCCAGCAGCAGCGCGCTCAGCCGTTCGCCCACCGCGCCGGCGCGGAGCTGATCCTCCGCGGCCACTATGCGCTTTACGCCGTCCAGCGCCCGGCAAATACCGTCGCTGTCCAGCGGCGCGACCCGGTTCAGCTTTACCACCCGGGCGGAAACGCCCTCCCCCGCCAGCAGCGCCGCTGCCCGCAGCGCCTGCTGCGTCAGGATACCGTAGGTCACGATAGCCGCGTCTGTCCCCTGACGGAGCACCGTCACAGTTTCAGCACCGCAGTCGCCGTCATAGCCGTCCTCGCCACCCCGGGGATACCGCACCGCCACCGGTCCGTCCATCTCCAGCACCGCCCGCCGCAGCATCTGCCGCAGCTCGGCAAAGCTGGCAGGCGAGAGCACCGTCATGCCCGGTATCTGGCTCAGATAGTCCAGGCAGCCGTGGTGTGTCTCGCCGTCTGCGCCCACGATGCCGCAGCGGTCCACCGCCAGCACCACATGGAGCTTCTCAAGCGCCATATCCTGCACCAGCATATCGTAGCCCCGCTGCAAAAAGCTGTCATACACGGCAAACACCGGTATCAGCCCCTGCTTGGCCATACCTCCGGCCATAGCCACACCGTGGCCCTCCGCAATGCCTACGTCAAAAAAACGCCGCGGGAACTCCCGTGCAAAGCCTGTCAGACCTGTGCCGTCGGCCATGGCGGCGGTGATGGCGCACACACGCCTGTCCTCCCGTGCCAGCTGCCGCAGTGTCTCGCCGAACACATGGGAGAACGTTTCGTTGCCTGCCTGCCGTACCTTTCCGGTGACCGGATCAAAGGGCCCTACGCCGTGGAACTTCTCCGGCTCCCGCAGTGCATAGTCGTATCCGCTGCCCTTCACGGTGTGGACGTGTACCAGCACCGGGCGCCCGGCCTCTTTGGCTGCCTGCAATACCGCTGTCAGCCGCTGTACGTCGTGGCCGCCCACCGGACCCATGTACGCAAAGCCCATATCCTCGAACACGGTGCTCACCGGCGGCAGCAGCGTCTTTTTCAGCGCTGTTTTTACCTCATGGCTCCACTCATACAGTGTTCGGCCCGCCGGCAGCTTCTCCAGTGCCTTGCGGTAACGCTTCTTGAATTCGTAATACTCCGGGTCCGTCCGCATCTTCGACAGCTGCTTGGACAGCCCGCCTACATTCCGGTCGATGGACATTCCGTTATCGTTCAGAATGACCACCAGCGGTTCGCCGCTGCCGCCGGCGTCGTTGAGCCCCTCAAAGCTCAGCCCGCCGCTCATCGCGCCGTCGCCGATGAGCGCCAGGACGCTGTAGTCCTCATGGCGCAGCGTGCGCGCCCGCGCCATACCGAGCGCGACGGACACGGAATTGGACGCGTGCCCGGCGATAAACGCGTCGTGCTCGCTCTCATAGGGCTTCGGAAAGCCCGAAAGCCCGCCGAACTGGCGCAGCGTCTCGAAGAGCGCCTGCCGCCCGGTGAGGGCCTTATGTACATAGCACTGGTGGCCCACGTCGAAGACCAGCCGGTCTTCTTTCGTGTCGAACAC
>ENA-OWPL01001716-OWPL01001716.1-human-gut-metagenome-genome-assembly--contig:-NODE-1716-length-12261-cov-34.671883_pt1 | contig 12261 bp, 7 predicted proteins | sample MGYA00248263_ERZ651844 | MGnify/ENA primary metagenome ERZ651844 (study PRJEB26924, sample SAMEA4378256) | human gut metagenome | biome: human gut; feature: human-associated habitat; material: faeces... | reverse complement strand
TAGCATGGTACCGATTACAACGCTACGTGTGGTACCGATACAGCGCTATCGTCAGTTTATGCAGACCTACGTGATTTACGTAATCTGTTTTCCACTATTTGCCAAAAGTCTGCAATATAATAAGGTATGGATTCCTTTGTTGATTGTTTCTGTAGTCTGCTTCCAACCTTTAGCTAAGTTTGTCAGATATTATTCTGAAGCTGGGCATTATGTGCTGCATTATTTCCCTCTGCTTTATTCGGGTATGATTGCCCGTAAATTCTCTCTGTTTGATTTCTTGGCTGAGAAGCGGATATGGTGTAGATTGCTCTTGGTGGCAGCTTTACTGGTTGCCCGTTTTGTTTTGGGATGGAATATCTTGAATATCGGTCTGATCATTGCTATGATTATGTTTCTGATTGATATTCAGGGATATTTGTCTGATAGGGTGAAGCGTGGATTTGATTTCTTAGGTAAAATGTCTATGAACATGTGGCTCATCCACTTGTTTTTTATCAACTATGGTTTTCACTTCAGAAATCCATTTGCTGATTTGGCATGGATATATCTGGAATCTCTTGCTGCTGCTTATATAATATGGTGTGTTTATCATAAACTGTGTGGTTGTAAATGGTAGATTTTAAAAGATCTGATGTATGAAGATTTTAATTAATGCATACGCTTGCTCGCCTGGTATGGGAAGTGAGCCAGGAATGGCATGGAACTGGGTGAGCAATCTCGCCAAGTTCTGTGAACTATATATTATTACCGAAGGGGAATTTCGGGACAGAATAGAGGAGGTGGTGCCTACCTTGGAACAGGGGAAGAACATGCACTTCTATTATAATCCGGTATCGGAGGAAATCAGAAAAATGTGCTGGAACCAGGGGGACTGGCGTTTCTATAAGTACTATCGGGACTGGCAGTGGAAGACGTATCTCATGGCAAAGGATATCTGTAAGGTGGAGAAGATGGATGTGTTGCATCAGCTCAACATGATTGGATTCCGTGAACCGGGCTATCTCTGGAAACTGTCGCAAGAGAATGGTGTGCCGTTTGTATGGGGACCTGTGGATGCCAAGGATGAGTTCCCTGTGGCTTATCTGGATGGTGCCGGACTGAAGACTAAGTTGTTTATGCGTCTGAAGAATTTCCTGACGGGTATCCAGCTGAGGTGTTCTGGTCGTGTGAGAAAGGCTGCGCGACAGGCTTCGGTGGTTTTCTCTGCTTCATCTAACTCGCAGCGCTCTTTCAAAAAATACATGAATATAGATTCGCCTCTGCTTAACGAGACTGGGTGTTATGTTCAGGATCATCCTATTGTGGATAAATCTGGTAAAGATACCTTTGATGTGCTCTGGGTTGGCAAAATGGATTTCCGCAAACAGCTGGGCTTGGCTTTAAAATCTGTAGCTAAGAGTGGAAACGATAAGCTCCGTCTTCATATTGTTGGTGGCGGTGATGCAGAATCCTATCAGTCATTAGCAGAGAGTTATGGCATTGCAGATAAGTGTATCTGGCATGGTGCTGTTAGCCATGATGAGGTGCAGAGCATCATGCAAAAGTCGAATGTTTTCCTCTTTACCAGTGTTGCTGAGGGTACTCCTCATGTAGTGCTGGAGGCTATTGGCAACAATCTCCCTGTCGTTTGTTTTGATACTTGCGGTCAGGGTGATGCTGTGAATGATAAGGTAGGCAAGAAGATTCTTTTGTCCAATCCTTCTCTGTCGGCTCGTGATTTCGCAACTATTTTGAATGAATTGGAGGGTAACAGAGATTTGTTGAACCAAATGTCTGAAAACTGCAAGCAGAGACAGATAGAATTATCTTGGGAAGAAAAGGCTAAGACCATGGTAGGGTGGTATGAGAAGATAGTAAAAGTATAATCATCAAACATTTGCTATAGTGGTTGGACGAATACATTCAAAGCTTTGAGACTATGAAATTTAATCATGTGGACATTTTTATGGAATCAAAAGAAAAAGCAACTCCTAAGGAATTCTCGCTTTCTGTGATTCATATTCTCCCCAATTGTTCCCCTAATTTGAAAAAGGGGCTGCGTGATGAGTTCTACAAGCTCAATGGGTGCTGCGAGATTTATCGCAAAAAGGTTGAGCTCAGAGAGGAGAATCCAATGCAAGGATTCTATGGCAGCCGCATCAATGTGGAGGCTATTGTGGGGGTGAATGGTAGCGGTAAGTCTTCCTTGTTCGAAATCATCTATAGAGTAATCAACAACCTGAGTTGCTTGTTGAATAGGGGAAAACGTCGTAAAACGGCAGATGACCTCTATTATGTCAAGGACTTGTATGCCGAACTCTATTATGTGGTTAACGGGCAGCTTGCCAGAATCTCTTGCCTGGGAGATAAAGTTGAATTTCAAATGGGCAAAGAGGCTTCTGTTACCTTGACTGCTGTCAAGGACGGGATGGTAAGCTCCGAGAAGGTATTGATGGCTGATTTCGTGAAATGGGCTAAGAAAAACTTCTTCTATACAATAGTTACCAATTATAGTTTGCAGGCTTTTAACGCCAATGATTATAAAAGGGAACGTTGCTTGATTCTGAAAGATGGCCTGGATGATACCATGGCTGAAACTCAGGCAGAAGGTCATGTTTGGATGGATAGCTTGTTTCATAAGAATGATGGATATATGACTCCTATCGTATTGAATCCTTATCGTGACGATGGGGTCTTTGACTTGAAAAAGGAGCATCACCTTACTCTTTACAGACTGTCTGCCATTTTGATATATGCACAGGTACACGATAGGCGTTTCATGGAGAATTATGACCTGGATGATATTCTCTATAAGTTTGATTCAAGTTCTCTTGAAAAAAAGTACATAGAGAAATATCGGATAGAATTTAAAGTGTATGATGACTATAAGTTCTCGCCACTTGAACATAACGACATCGGTACAGAGATATTAAAATGTTATGGAGTCATGAATCGTTTGAATTTCGATGATGCCCTGCAAAAAACTGCTGCCATGTATCTTATCTATAAGACCTTTGCAATAGCCAATAGTTATCCAGCTTATGAGGAGTTTTCTAGCTTGGGGGAGCTAGATAAGTTTACTCGAGGAGTAGAACCTGATACGATGGAATTGATATACAAGTTGGTGAAGACCATCAAGAGGGACAAGTCGCATATCTCTCTTAAGATAAGACAGACCCTACATTTCTTAAATGCGTTGAAGAATGGGGCTATCAAATCTCAAAAAATCTTGACCCGGAAAATTTCTTACCGAGAATATTTAAAGTGTGTTGCTAGGGGAAAAGAACAGAGAAGTATGAGAGATATCCAGGAATATTTGCCTCCTTCATTCTTCCAAATAGAAATCTTGATGGATAGATTTGAAAATGGTGAACAAGTGAATGATACTCCTATTCCAATTGAGCAGATGAGTGCTGGTGAGAGGCAATACCTCTATACTTTCAGCACCTATATCTATCATGTGTTGAACCTATTGAGCATACAGGAATCGCATCGGGTAAGATATAGAAACATCAACCTGATACTTGATGAGGTGGAGATTTGTTTTCACCCTGAGTTCCAAAGACGATTTGTCTATGAACTTCTGGGCTATATCAAGCGATTGTTCATGAATCGGAATGCGTCCTTCAATATCTTGATAGCTACGCACTCACCATTCATCCTCTCTGATATTCCTCAGAGTAATATCCTTTATCTGGAGGATGGGAAGATGGTAATGCCTGAGGATATCAAGAATCCTTTCGCAGCTAATATATGCGACATTCTCTATCAGAGTTTCTTTCTCAAACAGGGTTTTGTGGGGGAATTTGCCAGAAAGAAAATTAAGTGTATGATAGAGCGTTTGCTTCCTGGTGGCCATTTCCATGATTATAGTGAAGCGGAATATCATTTGCTGTTGGAATTGATAGGCGATCCATTCTTGAAGATGCAGCTGCAACAACTATATGAGGATAGGAGGAAGAGAAATGGTAAAGATTGAGATAGATGATACGGTAAGAAGCTTTGCTCTTGTTTATAGCCAACGAGTAATGGCTACATGTGCTGACGTGGAGAAAAAACTGGCGGAACTTGGGACATTCGTTGCTGATAACAATCATTGGAATGATAAAAGTGCAATAACGGATTACATCGATTTGTTGATAGCTGACTATTCTAAGGTCTTGACATTGGAGCCTATAGAGTGGAAACAATATATAGATAAGTATAACGAGGTGCTGAAACGTGAGCCTGGTATGTTGGCGACTAAGGTGGCATATCGGCAGACGAAGAAGAAACTTCTAAAAGGCAAACTTTATGAGCGAATCATCGAATGCCTTCAATATGCCAAAGCCAGGGTAATACTGGGAGGGATTCAACAGCAGATGGGATTGAAAGCATGCGTATATTGTAATGCAATTCCTACGATGTCGAATAATGGAGAGGTGTTTTATCAGATGGATCATTACCTGCCTCAAAGCTTATACCCATTTCTTGGAACATGCTTTTATAACTTACAGCCATCGTGTGGCGTATGTAATGATCATAAAAAAACTCAAGACTGTGATTTCGGCCTTTATGTAAATAGTGAACAACATAAGGAGTTGAGTCCTTTTCGATTCGTGCCAAAAATCGAAAGTTTGGATGGTCCTTATCCAAGATGTGAGGAAATACAGTTCAGAGGGAAAGGGGCAAATGTAACCAAGGAGAGCCAGGCACATGAAGAAATGTTCCACATCAATAACTTGTATGCTGGGTATAAAGATGAAGTGTCTGCTCTGTATGCTGATGCCTATAAAATGAATCCGACAATGGTTGAAGTGAATGCTGCATGCTGGGGAATTCCTGCAACAAAAGAGGATGTGTTGGCTTATATGTCGGGACATTTGTCCTTGGAAGAGAAGGATATTCACAACAAAACTTTAACCAAGTTGAAACAAGACACCATCAAGCAATTGAAAGAGGGTGGTGTCTTGTAACGACTGATGATATTTCTTTATATTATGACTATAGATTTTTCTTTGGGATATAACAGTAATAAAGAATCAAATGATTTCCTGAGATGCTTTTGGGCTGCATTGCGTAAGGAGTTTGGTAAAGCGGCATGGAATCTTTTGCCGCTACGTATTGAAAACAAAATTTATCTTGGACATTGTGACATAGGCTTGGAACATGTACTTGATATTTACTTAAGTTACAAGATTAAAGGATGTTTATCAGCTATTAGTATTTCGGTTGATGATTCGGTATCTGACGCACAATTGCGAAGGAGATTAAAAGGATGTATTACCTATGCTCGCAAAAACATAGATAAATTAGAATTGTTTAGTTTCTCTTTGGAATTAGATAATGCTATCTGTTTTGAGAAGTTAAACGCTGATTATTTTTCACTAGAAGACAATCGGTTGATGCTAAATATTTATGGATATGATTTGGTTGATGCCAAGACTCTATCATCGTCATTGTTGAAAAATATCTGTGCTTGGCTGTCATTCGACCAGTTGAAATACATATCTATCGAAGGGGGTGCTTTTCAGGTTTATTCTGATAGTGTTTGTCGGCAGTTCAGAAACCAAAGAAAATATAAATTGAAAATTTCAGGTAGTGTCCAAAAGTATTTAGATGATTTTATAGGAAAACCTTATTCTTATGAAGATAATTTGTCAGATATAGATAAGGCTGTATTCTTGTTTGGGCAAGGCTTGAAATATGATGAGTTATCGAAAATGACGATTTCTTCGTTGGAGGCCTATAATGAGCAAGCAATTCTTTGCTATATGTCAGCACTGGAGGTTGTTACCTTAACAGATATTGAACCATCTAAATGTGAATGTTGTGGTCAACTAAGGTATTCTATATCTAAACGAGTGGAAAACTTGGTTTATGAAGTATCACAAAGCATGGCATTGAGGAAAATGATAGCTGATTTTTATAAAAATCGTTCTAAATTTGTTCATTTAGGCACAATGCTTTCTGAGAATAATTATACAGGAATTTCTATACCTTTAATGAATAAAGGGTATGGTGATGGACTGATAATGCAATGTAACTTTAGAAGTGAAGATTTGGCTGATATTGTGAAAGAATGTATTATGTGGAAAATCAATGATGCAAATTCCAGATTAAATATCATATTATAGACTCTATGCATACAGACTGTATTGATGGGGTGATAAATGTTATTGTTGAATAAAACTTATATAGAAATACGATGATAAATAAAACATATCAATATACATTGGATTCTTTTGTTCAATTAGCAAAGTTTATATGGAATGCTCGGCATGGAAATAAATATGTTAATGCCTTTAGAGTATATGGAAGCGGAATGGTGGGCTTGTTTAGCTTTTGGATAATAGATATATTCTTTGATTCTAAAGGAGAATGGCGTTTGGGAGTATCTACGTCAACTCTTACTTGGAGCGAAATCGGTTTGGCTGTTGTATTTACGGTTGCTTTTGTCCTAGTTTTATTTTTTATGTCAAAACCGGAATTTAAAAAATCAGAGATAGAGAGATTAAAACGTATAGAAGAAAATCAATTCTTACATAGAATTAGTCCTTTAATTCTTCTATCTCAGTTTTCGATAACAAATAATCTTCATGGTGTTGCTCATTATGAGGATTCGGAGGAACTTGCTCGTTTTCGTGAACTGATAGCAAATAAAGATAGTGGGCATGTTAGACTCTTGGGATTGTCGGGTACAGGAAAGACCTTGCATATAGTAAAAGCTTTTGAGGATAAGGGAAACCTGGAAAATGTATTCTATTGCGAACAGGTTTCTCATGGAAATTTTAAATCTGCATTGCAATTACTTTCAGAAAAACGATCTGGCTGTACTGTAGTGTTGGATAATTGCCCCAAGGGAGTCTTTGCAGATGCAATTAATAGCTATGGCAACAATATTCGGTTTGTATCTGCTTATTATGATCCCGTCGATGTTGATTATGGTTCATATTCTGTCTTGAACATGAAAGACATACATCTTGAAAATGTTGTGGAGAGAATTATTGATAACAATCTTACTCGTCCGATTAGCGGAGAGAATAGACAAAAACTGATTATTCATTCTGGAGGTATTCCATTTATGGCCTTGCTTTTGACACAAGCATATAATAAGACCAGTGAAATAGGTGTGATAAACAACTCTGTTCTGATAGAGCATCTTTTGGATTTACATGAGGAAAATGCAAATAACCAAAGAATAGCAATGAGGACTATTGCTTTGCTGCAACCATTCGATTATGCAGGTGGAAATAGTGAGACGGCAAAATATTTAATAGAAAATAATAAATTTACTCCGATAGTAGATAATATAAATAGACAGGTGCTATTCGATAAGGTTGTGAAACATTTAAAAGAGCGCAATCTGTTGGAGGAAGATGCTTCGTATATAAATATGCGTCCGCAACCATTGGCTATTTGGCTTGTGGGAGAATGGATTAAAGAACAAGGTTCGGGTTTCATTGATACTATCAAAGAACTGGCGACACACCCTAAATCATTCTATTTTCCAATTATAGATAGTTGGGCAAGGAGGTTAGAGTTCATGCAAGACAATGCTGATGCTAAAAAATTATATGGCGAGTTATTAAAATTGCATGAAGGCCCTTTCGCCGATGAGGATGTTATATGCTCTGATTTGGGTTCACGACTCATCCTCGCTATGTCAACAGTGAATCCAAAGGCAGTTGTCAGTTGTTTATATGGTATCTTGTACTCAAAGCCTATCGATTATCTTAAAAGTAATTTGCAGGGTGAAGCAAGAAGGAATATTGTTAATGCTTTAGAAAAGTTATGCTTTTGCAAGGATTCCTTTCATTATGCGGCATTAACTTTAGCAAGATTAGCTCTTGCTGAAAATGAGGAATGGGCAAACAACTCCAAAGGACAATTCTTGCAGTTATTTCATGTTGCTTTAGCTGGAACGGAATGTGATTTGAAAGAAAGGATGGCTGTCTTGAATGAACTGTATGAGCAAAGAAATACCTATAAAGACCTTTTGTTGGGAGCGATTAAAGGTGCTTTTGATACTTACAATTTATCAAGAATAGGTGGAGCTGAAAGGTTTGGATTTAAAAGTTTGGTAGATTTTATGCCAACTTATAAACAGATAAATGAATATTGGGACAGTTTGTTTAATCTTTCTGTTAGTTGGATGGATTTAGAGTCAGATGTTGTTGAACATTTCGCAGAAATAGTTTGTGTTAATGCTCGGATGTTTGTTAGGGAAAATAGGAGTGACTTGTTATTTAGTTTTATAGATGAAATAGCACCTCGCATCAACTATAATTGGGGCAAAATGCAGAAAGCTCTTATTGAAATTAAGAACTTTGATGTATTAACTCCTCAAAACAGCAGAACTTTATTGAGTTATATTGACAAGCTTAAGCCTCGTTCTATTGTAACGGAAATGAGAAATGCAGTGCATGATATTTATACCCATGAAGAAACATCAGTAGATATTCTTAACAAAGAGGAACTGGTGGTGTTGCCATTTGTTGAAAAGTTTATTGCCCAACAAAAATATTTAAGTGATGAAATCATAGGACTTGTTGCCAATGATAAGGAATATACCTCTTGGGAGTTTACAAAAAACGTTGCAGCGAGAATTCCTAATGAGGACATTCCACAAGTTCTTGAGAAGATATATGGGTATATTATACGTCAGAACTCGAACTTTTATAGCAATTGGTTGGTGAGATTCATAAAATGTTTGCCAGATAGACACAATGCGCAAGAGATGGTTAAAAAACTCTATGAAAATGGTTTCATTAAACAAGGAATTGCTTTGCTCGCAGTAATTGATGATGACGCTTTTTCAAATTTGAATCTCTTATGGGAATATGTTGCTACTAAGAAATTGGAATATGAGTCTATAAGTAATTATTACAATGTAATTAGATTGACAGATGTTGAAAACTTACTGAAAGTTGTAGCAATTATCAAGTATCATTCTAAAGAATCAAATTCTGTTTTTGATTTTCTTTCTCAATATTGGTATTTGGATGTTTTGTATGAAAATGATAGGTTGTCTTCGATATATAAAGAAGTTCTGATTAATTATGATTTGCAAAGCAATCGTACAAATTACGAATATGTAAGACAAGTTGAACGTGTTTTAGAGAAAACAAATGACAATAAGTTCGCAAAAACAATTAATAGTAAGTTGATCGCTTATCTTTCATTTAATTCGTCAATCTTAAGGGTGGAGGAAATTTACCCAATACTTTTAACAAAGTTCAGAACAGTGATCTGGGATGAATTCATAGCGGCTCTTGTTGACTTGGATAACCGTCCTGGCTTCTTTTACCAAATCCGTTTAGCTATAGGCTCTGGAATTGGTTTTTCAGAAAGTACCTTGTTCTCTGATCATGAGGAGGAAATGAAAGAAGTATGTAAAAGGCATTCTCAGTATGGACCTATTGTTTGTGCCTCTCTATGTCCTATTCTAAAGTCTTCAGATAGTGGCGAAGATAACGAGGAGTTTCATCCTTTTGTAATCTGGCTTTTGAATAATTATGGAGGAAACAAAATGGTCTTGAATGAACTATATGGAAATATGTGTACATTCTCTTGGACTGGAAGCATGTTACCTCTAATAAAAACGATGAAAAATTGTCTGTTGAAGGTTCGCGCTAAAGCAGGGCTTCACAAACAAGTTTACAAATGGGTTAGTGATTGCTTGAAACAATATGAAGCCGATTATAATAAAGAAAGACAAAATGAGGCCTATATGCGGATGGCTTACAATTACAAGTTTAATAATGGTTAGCTATGTCCCAATACTTTGCTTTGAATTTTATCTTTGGTTTTATATGGGCTCATATATAAAATATTGAGTTAGAATGATAATCTGTAATTAATAAGTTTTGAGAATATTATGGGTAAAGAAGCTCACATACTGAGGGTTGTTGAATCTATGCAAGCCACTGTTGATAAATTAAGCAAAGAAGTCTTGATTGCGATAAGTAGAGAAGAGATGATATTGAAGGAAGAAGCCTTTAATACTCATGTTTTTAATGCTTGCCTTATGGGGATAGACTTTGTTTATATCAATGTCTGCATAAGTGCCCTTGCGGCATTGAAGACTGATAATGTGCATGCCAAGCGATATCATTGGAAGAACGTTGTTGCTGGTATTGCTGAAGGTATTAAGTATATTTACTCCTTTAAAGAGGGTGAGAAGAAAACTCTAATCGGCTATTTGACAACTATCTTAAACGACTCCGGCATGGTGACTCCTGAAATCTCAGACTCTCTTTCTGTTCTTCAGGATTTGCTCGAAAAGTTTAGGGCAGATTGGGATGGCAAAGTTATGAGGGATATCGCTCTACATTATGACAAATCGGCAGAAAAACTTATCAAGGAAACGAAGGCTATTACAGATGAAGAGCCTTATGCCTCCTTATTGTCTTGTTATTTGCTGATAATGAATATTCTGCATGCTATCTGCACAATAGGATACCTACAGAGCCTTGTTGAAAATGATCAGGGTCATAGTGATGTCAATCTCGATGAAACTGGTCTGCTGGGTAATGATGGAAGGCACATGCATGCAATCCAGGCTTTACTTGAAAGGAAGAAGTTTAAAGCTTCTGCTGAAAAATATCTAAACGAGTATGGTAAAAGGTTTCTAGATAGTATTGCATTATTTGATAAAATCCAGAAAGGTTATGAATTCTTGGGTATCAAAAATGAAGAGAAATCTTCTAATGGCCAGCTGGAAAAGTTCTATCAGTTGAATAATCTTTATTCATTAGTGATGTACTCTATGTTGGATATTCTTTCTATCACGGATTCCTATTTGTCTTCTGATACAGAGTTTGAAGCTGCCTTGAATATGCGATATTTCTTGATAGTAAAGACTTCGGTCTTAACTCAGATAGTTGGATATACAGAGGAAGAAGTTTGTGAATCGCTATGGTATGAAATGAAACAGCTTATTCCTGAATCAGATGTTCCACTCCATAATATGGCAGACAAGTTGGAATCTTGTTTGAAGGAGAGTGTACAGGACCAAAATGTTAGAATGGTCAGGGCAAAGCTGGTTCATCTGAAATTTTCTAAGAAAAGACCAGGTGATGTAAAGGGTATTTTGTCTATACTGAATACTTTCGATCCTCTTACGGAATTTTATGAAGTGATTGATTTGTTTGAACTTTTGATTAAGGTTATAAGATTCTTAGATTGTCTGTTGGCTTCAATAGGTAAAGAGATTACTCTTGAACAACAGAAGCTGCAAGATAAAATCTGCAATATGTTCTCCTCTTTAAAGGGCATGATAGAAAACAACATTACGGATAGTGCTCAGAAAGAAAAAATGCTGGCTTCAATGAGTGAAGAAGAAGATACTCTGAAGATGTTATTGAAGTAGAATTTACTAATGAGATCAAATAAGAAAATATAGATATGTTTAAATTAAAAACATTAACAATTTTGGGTAGTAAGGCGGAATTGGCCTCATTACCAGAGGGCAAATTGCTCATTCTTTTAACACGGCAAAGAAGGATCAGCTCTTTGCTGATGCCCTGACGAATGGTGATGTGCTGATTCCTGATGGGGTGAGCATCGTGAAGGCGTGTAAGTGGATTAAGGCAAAGAGCCAGCCGAAGGAACGTATCGCAGGATGGGACTTGTTTGCTTTCGAAATGGAAAAACTCGAAAGAGAGTGTGTGAAATGTGAAATGTTAAATGTTAAGTTGGAGGATAATAATTCAACACTTAACAATGAACATTCTACTTTGAAAAAGACGGTGATGTTCATGGGTAGTTCGCAGAAGGTGCTCGACCTGATTGTGAAGCGTGCTGCCGTGGATTATCCTCACCTGAAAGTGGTGACTTATTCGCCTCCTTATAAGCCTGAGTTCTCGGATGAGGACAACAAGGCTATCATTGATGCCATCAATGCTGCCAACCCTGATTTGCTCTGGATTGGCATGACGGTGCCTAAGCAGGAGAAGTGGACGTACTCTCATTGGAAAGAGTTGAACATCCATTGTCATGTTGGTACCATCGGTGCTGTCTTTGACTTCTTCGCTGGTACCGTGGAGCGTGCACCTATCTGGTGGCAGGAGCATGGCTTGGAATGGCTCTATCGCTTGATCAAGGAACCTAAGCGTATGTGGAGACGATATATTATTGGCAATGCGCTGTTCCTTTGGAATATGTTGAAAGAGAAATGTTAAGTTCCTTGCAGGGCGAATTGAAGCATCTTGGATTGTGGAAGTTTGCTGGAGCCATGATGTATGATTTTGTATTATCGATGAGTTTTGCAAACATTTTGATGCAGAAAATGCCCAAAAA
>ENA-OWPL01001712-OWPL01001712.1-human-gut-metagenome-genome-assembly--contig:-NODE-1712-length-12318-cov-2.791160_pt1 | contig 12318 bp, 11 predicted proteins | sample MGYA00248263_ERZ651844 | MGnify/ENA primary metagenome ERZ651844 (study PRJEB26924, sample SAMEA4378256) | human gut metagenome | biome: human gut; feature: human-associated habitat; material: faeces... | reverse complement strand
GCACGATATCTTCGACATCAATACCTTCGAACCGCTCTGCATCGGGTAAATAATCATCGAAAGTATAGATGCTGCAAATCATCAGGAACAGTTCCAGCGATACCCCTTGCGCTCGACACACATCAGCAACACTGCGGTCGCCAAAACCCAAATGAATACCGAAACGGGGCAGTACCGTCAATAGGGCATAGTTGGCCTGGATCAGGTCGGACATTTTCATATTGCCCGAAAGGAGGAGCTGTTTCATCGGTTTATGTTTTTCACAAATATGGGATAAATTATCGGAACGGGCAATCATACCTTCCTCTTCATCGCGCTGTTTCATCTTTTCCAATTCGATATATTACGAACCTTTGATTGGTGGTATCAATTTGCATTCCCAACTTTCGCCCCCTTCACTTTAAAATTGAAACACCGTCTGCGACATGACACCTCTTTAGCATCACCTACCTCACTTTTTTCTCAAATAGCTCAATTCAAATACAGCGCAAAACTACCCCTATATATTAAATACACCTATCGCCACAAATAGGGATTCTGATCACTTTTTTCATTACATGTTGGGATTGCAGCTCCACTGGCTTCCCTCTACTTTTGTCCTCGTAAGCCAAAAACCATAAACGAACGATGGCTCCTGTCGGGTACGCCCGGCAGGAGGTCGTTCTTCAAACTACGCAATTATTAAAACAACATAACGTCATGAAAAAACACTTTTTAGCCATACTCGCTATTTCAGCTTTTTTGGGTGGTACAGCCGTCAGCTGCGGATCAAGTTCATCAAATTCCAAAACAACCACAGCAGCTGCCCAAAATAAGGGCATGGAGGTGGATAGCGTGCTGAAAAATGCCGACAAACTGGTTGGACAGACTGTCGTTCTGGAGGGAGTTTGCACCCACATTTGCCAACACGGAGGCGGTAAAATTTTCTTGATGGGGAGCGACGACACCCAAACCATCCGTATCGATGCCGGACAAAAAATAGGCAGTTTTTCACCGGAGACAGTAAACAGTTTGGTACGGATTCAAGGCACCGTACAGGAAGAGCGTATCGATGAGGCGTTCCTGAACCAATGGGAATCTCAGATCAAGGCGCAAGTTACCGAGCGGCACGGTGAAGGAGGAGCAGGATGTGAAAGCGATCAGAAAGCCCGCGGAGAGGCTCCTGCAGGGAGCATTGAAGAGCGGATTGCCAATTTCCGCAAACGGATTGCAGAACGCAAAGCCAACGAAGGGAAAGACTATCTCTCCTTTTACAGCATTACTGCCGACAATTACGAAATTCTTTAGCCGATGCAAGTCAAGAAATTCGGTTCTGAATTCCGAAAATGGAGTCGTACGATTCATCGCGAGTTGTCTTTCTTTTTCGCAGGAGTGGTTTTGATCTATGCAATTTCAGGCTTTTTGCTCAACCACAAACGCGACTTCAACGCTGAATACGACATTACACGCAAAGAGTTCACGCTTCAAGATCTTCCTAAATCGCAAGCCGATTGGAATAAAGATTTTGTACTGTCGATTCTCGGACCGTTGAATGAAGCCGACAACTACACGAAGCATTACTTCCCTGCGGACTCACAGATGAAAGTATTTCTCAAAGGAGGTTCTTCTTTGATGGTGAACACGGATACCGGTGAAGTCTTGTATGAATCGATACGTCGCCGACCGATCTGGAGCAGTCTGAATCGACTGCACTACAATCCCGGACACTGGTGGACCGCTTTTTCGGATATTTTCGCTTTCTCGTTAGTCGTTATCACGTTGACCGGCCTTTTCATGGTAAAAGGAGTCAAAGGCTTTTGGGGCCGAGGAGGCGTTGAATTCTTAGCAGGAATCTTAATTCCAGTTCTCTTTTTGATCTTCACATAAAAGCTATATAAACATAATACATTGATTTTAGGTTTGGTAAATTAGTTAGTTAGCGTTTCGATTGTTCGTATCTTCTTTTATCAGTTCAAGTAACACTCAGTTTCAAGTTCGGCTTCGGCCGTCAAGAGGGGCAGATTTTGCAGGATCTGTCCCTCGTTCATTATGTCTGATCCTAAAAATTTATCATTACATATTCCCTCTATGAACAAACACATCACCTTCAAACATTATAGCTATGATACACCAAATCGACTACTAAAGACATCCCTGCTCCTCAACTATTACGCTGAACAAAGCTCTTTTTAAACCTAGGGTTCCAACTCTTGGGGTGCTCATTGTTCTCCACAGAAGATCCACTACATCCCAACAATTGTAATCGCAAAACAACTCCATCAAGACAACAACACAAGTCTGTACTCCACCTCTCGATACGCATTCACACCATTTTTCAACATTCAGTAACTCAATAAACCTAATCTCTCAACACGAATCTTCACCAAACAACAAAAGCAGGGAATCCGTTTAACTCCCTGCTCTGCCTTATTGATTATCGTATAGAGTAATCCTTCCCTGCTATATATTCAGTTCAAACAGTATAAGTAAATTATCGTCTGAGCACAAGCAACGGAATAAAGAGGTAGAGACCCAATATCACCACTCCGCAAGCCGGAATAACTGCATCTCTCATCTGACATCTGCGCACAAGCAGATAGATGCCGGCCAACAAAAGGTTTAACACCACGGCGGATACTGAAAAGTTTGTTAACCGAGGATAGACATACTCATCGTCATACGAAGTAAATGACAACTCGAACGGGAACACCCACTTTGCCACCTTTTCAGTCCAATGTACCTCACTCGGATCCGACAACGTTCCGCATAGCGAATAGTCATTAGCATCCACAGCATAATAGCGTGTTCCTCTATCACCCGATACACAAACCGTCCAATGGAACAGATCGGCAATGATCATGATCTCTTCCGTGCGGGGATCAAAACGATCAATCGGCAATTGCTTCAGTTCATATCCAGGATTAGTCAACAAATACATCCGATGAGCCGTATCCGACAAAAAGGCATAGCTGCGACGATTCGAAAATTCTGTAACGAAAATATCGGTAATCCGTACACTGTCGGGTATTTCGATATAACGCACATAAGGCCTTCCACGTAGCTGCTTCAGATGAAACAACTTTCCATCGCGGTCGAGAAGCATATAACCCTCATCGTATTCTTTGCGTGTGGTCGGATTTCCCTGCACATAGGTCGCGGGGAAAGAGAAGCCTTTGACCAATAGAGCTTGGGTAAAACGTTCACTTTTGGATTCATCCACTCGATTAGTCGCCATATCGATAAACTCAATACGCTCATCCATACGAAATACATCCGGTGGCATTTGCAGATCCACCCGTCCCGACATCGCCTCCAACAACGGATAGAGTTTGGGTTTCACCTTATTGAGATCCGAGGGATAGCTGCGAAACATAAAGCTCTGTAAAGAGACTACTTGAGGCGTAAGTGCCACTCCCCGCAACGTATCGGGTTGACGTCCATCGGCAAGCAACTGCCGGTAATAAAACAGAGGCAAGACACTATCGAACTCACGTTCCGAATAGGTTCGACCCGTTTCATCGTAACAGATTGGATTGCCATCACGATAATCACGCATCACAAACCCATCGGTCATACAGCTATACAAAGTAAAAGGGCCACTGTCCGGACGCACCGTAACGAAGTGATAACCCCACGGCAGCAGCCAGGCCATCAACACCACCGCCGTAAAAAAAAGTATTATTTTGCTAAATCGTATCATATTTCGAATGTGTTAATCAGAAAAACTGTCGATTCTGTTCAGCTTCAAGGAGACAGATCAATCCTGACATCCTTGTTTGAAACGTACGACCGATAGTTGCGGCAACAGCACGATCACCACGACATAAAGCGCCAGACCGATCAAAAAACAGTTATAGGCTTCCGGTGTCGTGCCGAGATAGAAAATGCGGATCACCCCAGCCGCAATAAGCAGATTGACAATACGTCTGTACCAGGTCGGTTCCAGACAGATCCACGCTGCCAGCAGATAGCCCGTCAAGCCGCATAAGTACCAGGGCAGTGCCGTCAATAAGATCCGGGAAACCAACTCCGGAGCCAAAATGGATTGCAGATAGATCCACAACACGGCATAGTTCAGCAGAAAAATACCCAACACCTGTACCAGGCCGGAACCCAGCATTAAGGTTACCATGCGACGTTGGGGATAAGGCAGATGCAACGTCAGTTTGAGTCGTTTCTGCTGCATCTCCGGGACAAACTGCACCACCGCCATCAGCACACCGATCGCCAACGGCACATAGGTTAACACTTCAATAAATACTGTATCCCGCGAAAGCAGGATCTCCCAAAGATGTCCAACACCTTTGAATCCGATCACCCGTTGCAACTGTAACAGGGCGTACCCCACAAATACCAGCGAGAGGATCAACGCCAACAGGGTATAACGGCGTGTCTTGATCCACTCTTTATAAAAGATCGCCTTTTTCATTTTTCTCGATGAAAATCCAATAAATATTAATATTTTCCGGTCAATCCAATAAAAGCATCCTCCAGATTCAGAGACTCCGCTTTCAACTCTTTATAGGCAATACCGTTGCGTCGCAACCAGCATGAGATATATTCGGCATCCTCGAAAGAGTAGGTTTCGCCACAATCACGAATCACCGCACTGTGGTAGAGAGTCGCATCTTCCGGCAAAATTTCGGGAATCGTTCCCTCTATTCGAAAAGTGTAGCGTCGGAAGGTCTTCAACAGTTGTTGAACAGGTTGCTGGATCAGGATCGACCCATAATCCATGATGATGCAGTCATCGATCAACCGCTCCATATCCTGAATGATGTGCGAGGTCAGGAAGATGGTTTTGGACTCGGCCTTGGCATACTCACGCAGGTAATCGATGAACAGGCGACGGTATCCGGGATCCAGTCCCATCGAAAAGTCATCGAGCACCAGCAACTCGGCATTCTGCGCCAGGATCAGGCCCAAAGCCACCTGAGAACGTTGACCACACGACATCCGAGCAATACGTTGCCGAGGCGCAATTTTCAATTTTCGGACCAGCCCGTAATAGGCATCCCGATTCCAATTGGGATAAAAGGCCGAATAGTAGTGTTCGATCTCCTCCACATTCATGAAAGCATACTGAACATGGCCCTCGATCAGAAGACCGATCCGCTGACGGGTTACCGGATTCATCTGCTGAATATTTTCGCCGAAGATCAGACACTCTCCGGAACGAGGTTGCAAATAACCGCTCAGAATATTGATGGTTGTCGTTTTGCCGGTGCCGTTTTTTCCCAACAGGCCGAGAATACGCCCTCGCGGAACCGTAAAACTGAGATTTTCATAAATCATCCGATTGCCGTAATAGTGCGTCAGATTACGACACTCTATGACATTTTCCATAATTTTTTGCTGTTCTGTAATTGATTAAAAGGCGACGCCACAAACGATCCGCGCATATTCGGATCGATTGCCGTCACTGTACATTCCACGCTGCCAATCGCCTTGAATGTAAAACGAAAGTGCAGTGCGTTCAAAAAGATACTCCCAACGCAACAAGACTCCGCACCAGGTTACATCAGCACGCAGGTGGTCAAAATTTTGCTGCATCATTTCGCCAATCGAGCTGGTCATCTCCAAACCGTCAAGACGCATCGTAGCAAAGCGATTCACCATCCGATCCGCCGATCCTCCTAAACGTAACGTCGAACGACGGATTTTTTTGAACAGAGATGCCTGCAAACCTGCCCCCATCTTATCGAATATCAAACTACGTTGAGGATTCAGGTAACCCGATTCAAAACGGTAGTAACCTCCGGAGGGCTCCAGATAAAAGGACCATCCGCGTACCGTTTCAAAGCCCCATACAGCAGCAATTTTCCTTCGACACGGCTGTTGCTGTACTGTTCGACCGACCCTAACCGAGGATAATTCTCACTACCCGAAGCATCGCCATAGATATACTCGGTACCGGTTCGCTCCGCATAAAAGCCCGACAGTTTCACGCCCCAATGGTGTTGACCGTGCTGTCCGAGCCATCCTACCGTACCTTTCAGCTCGTTATCGACCAATCGGGTCAAAGGAAGATTCTGATAATTTTCCAAAATACGTCGCACAGCCCAATTCCGGTAATGGACGGTTAAGAAGACTCCTCGGCCATCCCGGGAGAGAAGATTCATCCCCACGCCATAACTACGCCCCTTAAAAAAGAGCGACTGGCTGTCCCCACCGACGGAAAACCGGGTACTGTACATCCCCAGTCCCAACATTTGGTACATCTTTGGGCCTCCCAACACCGCAAAAAAACGCATACTGCTCTCCTGACGGTAGATTTGCAAGTCGGCAGAGAGTCCTACCAAATAGCGTCTTCCCAGAGCCAGCATTGCACCCGTCGAAAGGTTCAGATCCGAGACCACATTACGGGGTCGGGGATCGGTTTTGCGATACTCGATTTCTGCACGGTAATCGGCATAAATTCCCCAGGCAACCCGGCCAAATTGACGACCATAACCTCCGGTAAACGTATAGCGTTCTGAATTCAGGTTTCCTCCGACAGAATCGGCCCAAACATAGGGGTACAACAGCTCATAATCGGCATTCTCATTCCACACCGTATGCATGGTGCGTCCTACCCGATACCCCGCTGAGCCCCAAACCGTATTGCCGTTCCGTTTCACATAAGAGTCGGCATCGAATGCCGCAAAGCGATTGCCACGTCCCTGCTGCATCACCACAGCCTCCTGCTGCTGGTTGTAAACGCCCGACAGTCCGATTTGGGTCAAGGAGGTGTTGTACCGGTACACCTGCGAAGCCGGGTTATCAAATAGGGATGTACGAAATAAAGCCACAAGCGAGAGACGCTCGTCCAAGCCGATGGCCCGCGACGAGCTGTCTCGCTGCATTCCCTGTGCGGCGATGGCGGCACAAATACCGATCCATATGCATACACACCGAAAAAACATCTAAAGCAGTTTTGGCAAATTACAACAAAGACGGTGTTGCATGCGGAGTGAAGTCGTTGGTTGAATTGTTGGTATCCTGAAGTTTCCCATTTGCAGCTTTTTTACGAACTGCAGCCGTATTATACCGGTTTTTGTCACCCAGATATTCGGCACACCAGGTATAACCGGCATCCAACGAAGCATCAATCACCAGCCATTCATGGCCATCAGGAGTCGAGCCGTTCACGGCATCGACAATCCATGCATTAGGCACTTTGAAGCAGTCGGTTGACATCTCGAACGAATGTTCTCCAAACGTGAAGGTATACTCTGCCGTATAGGCATTGTTAGTCAAAAATTCATCTTTGGTTCCCTCCATACGAGCCAGCGCCCAAGTCTGCAAACCATTGACATGCAACGCGGTTACGGTCGCCGAAAAAGTAGTCCAAATTTCGACATTCGGCACAGTTGTTCCATCCACATCGGGATACTGATCACCTCCGGTATAGTCATACACCTCAAAATCCGCTTTTGACAGATCAGGAGAGGTCGGATTGTACTCTTTGTGGTTGATTCCATTCATGGCAATCACCAGCTCTGCACCAGGTTGTACTGGATGATCTTTACCGCTACCCGGAATCATCAATACGGTATTCACTGAAAAATAATCCTTCATGATATCAGGACGATATTCACGTTTGAGTTGAGGGTTGAATTCCGAAAGCAGAATAGCCAGACTGTCAGCATAAAGTACCTGATCCGAATTGTTGCAGATCTTAATGTACTGATCATCCATATACTGATCACCCGTAGCCGTAGAGGAGCCCGCAAAATAGACCTCAGAAATCACAAATCCATTCGACGGGTTGTAAAATGACGCCTGCGTCTCCGGCCATGCAACAGTCTCACCAGAAATGGTTACCGACTCTTTATAAGCCCGGAAACCAGTCGTCAAGGCGTTGCCATCATCAGCCGTATAGGTCACTTTCCCCTCCACACTAATATTATAAAGTCCTTCCGGCACAGTAGCCGAAACACTCACTACCGTCGCTTTGGTCGCAGAGCTCACAGTTGCATTGTAGGTCGTTCCTGTATTCATATTAGTAAACACCGCCTTTGTCTCGGAAACAGTTCCGTCACTGGCACTCTCGGGCAGGGTCAGATTCCATGTTACGTTACTCGTAGGGAGGCCCTGATTCTCTTTTTGGCAGGACGACAGGGTTAGCGCTGCCAATACAAACAGCAATACTCCTAAAACACGGGTCATTGTTTTCATAATTCTATTTTATTTGGTTTACACTATTTTGGTTATCATCACTTGACTGTTTACAGATTAAAATTGATCTCCATACCGAAATAGGGCGTATTTCCAGTCTGGCGAACCGTCACCCCGTTGGCCCCTTTATACTCCCTCCAATAGGAGAAAAGCTGATCGACAAACAGAGCCAATTGAATTCTATCCTTATACAGTTTCTTGGTAACCTTCAGGTTCATGCCGATATTCAGCGGCTCACGTACCATCTCTTTGTAATTGGTCTCCGAATAGGTGATTATCAAATGCTGCAGATAGGGATCCTCACGAGCAGCCTCCTCGTCGAAAGGTCGGATCACTCCATCCAGCCCCACATACTCGTACGGGATGCCATATTGTCGCAACGAACGTTGCCGATAGAGCCACATACACTCGATCGAGGCTGAAAATCCGAGTTTGAGTTTGGGCAGATAGGTATCGAACATGAAGCGGGTATTGAACGACCGTCGCCAATATCCATTCGGATCGTTGTAATGTCCCAGATAGGGCAAATACTGCCCGTTGATTGTCACCGTTTTGCGATACCAATAGGGTTCACTGTCACTATACAGCGTACGGAACCAAGCTCCGTCAATCGTAATACGGGTACGCAAAGCCGGAATACGTTTACTGACAAACTGATACTCAATGCCCTCTTTGAACAATCGCGTACCATTGGCTGTTGTTCCATAGGTACCGAATGCCGTAATCTCTTGATAGGGCAGATTCTCGAGCGATGGAGGAGCGGTCAGGGTACTCTGATCGATCCCGCTGGCATCGTATGCACGATAGTTCATCACCTGGTATTGCAGGGCTGAGCGGTACCCGTTGTGCATGTCCTCCCGAAAATAGGTCACGCTCAAACGATTTTCACCGAAAGTAATGTCGCCCCGTATCTCCCATTTGAAGTTTCGAGCCGCCTGCAAATGATAATTGGTCGGATCGACCACATAGGTCTTCAGATTCAAACGACGATACTCCGGATTGGGGTGATAGTAATTCAACTGCAACCAATCGTAATAGATCGGATCGGGATAGAGATAACTCAAAGATGGTGTCATCGTATGCCACCCTACTCCCCCTCCGATCTCAAACTTGAGCGGACGTCCCGCCACCATAACCTGCGGAAAACTCCATCGCAAATTCACCCGTGGATCGAAAAAGAATTTTCCCCGCAGATCATACTTTTCCGATATATTCAACAGTGTCGATGCCCGCAGACCTGCCTGAACTTCAAACCGGTTGCGTCCCACAGTCACCGTACTGCGATCCTCAAAAAACAACGCAAAGTCATGTCCTGCCGGGATATCGTAATAAGGTCTTGGGCGGGTGGTCAGTCCCGGCGAAATCGGCAACAGCGGATCATAAATTTGTCCCCGGCCGTAATTTTTATTCATCTGCCAATCGGAACCAACCATCCAATCGTGTTTTGCACGATTACCCTCCACTCCAAAACGAGCCACCAGTTTGGTATATGCATAGAATGGCAAACTCTCTACCCCACCGGTAGCCACATATTGTGCCGGCAACCAACTACCATCATGTACCCCCTCCTGATCAGACAAAGGGGGAGTTGCCTGCGTGCCTGACAGCGAAACATAACGGGTTCTGTCAATCTTGTCGCTTTGTAAACTGATGGAGGTATTCAACTCCACAGAGCGGAAAAACCGATGCCGGGAACTTTCCCATGTCAAATTATTGGCCAGCGCATAACGATTATAACTCGATTTATAACTATCCTCTTTGTGATAGTTGATTTCGGGGTCAATCTTCATGTTATCAAACGATCCGCCATAATCAAGATTGGTGCCGTATGACAGTTTACCTGACCCGTAATGCCACTCTTTGGAGAGTCGCACCGAGGCGTTGAAACGTTTGTAATTTTCCAATGTATTGCGGGGGTCAACTCTGGAATCCAAAAAGTCAATCCCAGTATTGAGGGTCAGATGACACTCTTTCCATTTATCCACATCCCGGCCGGAGCGCACACCGCAGTAATCTGTCGCATGGGCGAGCTGTTCGGTTGTCAGATTGATCACAAACTCTCCACTCTCTTCAATCATATGATACGAATATCTTTCCGGTCTTACGGAAATGTATACCATCGCCGGGTTTGTGCATACAGTCCCTGTCCATGCAACGGTAAAAATGTTCGTATTTCCTTCTTTATCTGCCGTACTTACCATAACTGCCGGAAGTGGGTAGACCATATTACCGGCTTTCCATACCTGTTTCGCCATTTCTCTTTCCTCCTGAAAACCGTCCCCTGTTACGGAGACGGTTCTGACTTTCTATTTAAAAATGTCTTGGGCTTTCTTACTGCTGCAGTGCTGATACAAGTGCCGGAACGAGCTGTTTCTTACGTGATACGACACCTTTGAGCATCAGTTTCTGTGCATTATCTTCCAGATCATAAGCTCCGATGATCTTTTCTCTTGCTTCATTACCACTGCAGATCAGTTCAGAGGATTCTGCAATAATATTTGTCAGCATAAAGAAAATCATATCCAGACTGTGGTTCTGTCTTGTCTTTTCCATCTCCGGAAGTACTGTTGCCTTAATCTCTTCAAGCTCTTCTTCGCTCATTGAATTCACCTGACCAACACCAAATACCGTATCATTCACTGTAAACTGTTTGAAATCAAGGAAGAGAATCTCCTCGGCTGTCTTTCCTTTGAGGTTGCTTCCTGCCTTGAACATCGCCTGCGCAAGTTTCTTTATATTGATCCCGGCAATCTCTGCAAGCTTTTTCGCTGTGCTTTCATCAAGTAGTGTACAAGTTGGGGAACGGAACATCAATGTATCGGAAATAATTGCGGAACAAAGAAGTCCTGCATTCACCGGATCTATTTCGACACCATTTTCCTCATACATCTGAGATACAATTGTTGCTGTACATCCAACCGGCTGATTTCTGAAATAAACCGGTGCAAGCGTTTCTACATTTGCAATTCTATGATGATCGATGATCTCCCGGATCTCTGCCTTGTCGATATTATCAACCGACTGTGTACGTTCATTATGATCGACCAGGATCACCTGTTTTTTTCTGGCATTGATATAGTTACGTCTGGAAACCAGTCCCAGATAATTTCCACTCTTATCTACAACAGGGAAATAACGAACTCTCGTCTTCGACATAACACTTTTTATCGTTTCAACCGAATCATCCTCGTTAAACGTCATTATATTATCACGAACCATAAAGAACCTTACCGGTATACTCTGACCGATCAGTCTGGCCACCTTATAAGTATCATTCTGAGATGTGATGATCGAACAGCCCTTAAATGCCGCAAGCTTCACAACATCGTCATCCACCTTATCCACCAGACAAAGGATCAGCATACCTGCTCCTTTTTCGATAGCCATTAGCTGAGATTCCTTCCGGTCACTTAAGATAACAATGTCGTCCGGCTTTACAAAATGCTCCATAAGCTCCACATGTGCCGCTCCTATGATAACTTTTCCTTTCGTAATATAACTATGCGGATTTCCACAGACCATCTCACCATCGATCGTCTCCATGATATGTCGGCACCTGGTTCTCGCTTTATACAAAATATCGTCTTCCGAATTCAACATATAAGCTTCTGCAATATCTCCGACAGTTAATATTCCACGAATCTTTCCGTTCTCCACAACCGGCAACGTCGTTGCATCATTCTTCTGCATAATCTCAAATGCCTTCTTCATTGTTGTATCACCCGGTACACCGGAAACGAGTCGGTAAGAAATATCACTCAACTGGGTGTCCACGTTTTTGATCAACTCCGGCACTTCCACATCAAAATAATTTAATACAAATTCTGTTTCTTTATTGATATTACCCGCTCTTTTGGGAATGTATTTATTTTCTGACTGATTCTTAAGATCTGCATACGCGATCGCTGAACAAATCGAATCCGTATCCGGATTCTTATGTCCGATCACAAACACCTCATCTCTTGGAATGTTATGCATATTCCACCTCCTATTAAGAACACAAAACAGCCTGCTGCAAAATGCAGCAGCCTGTTTTGTCAGGTTGTATCATATTATACTTATAATTCGCTGATGTCAACCAGTGATAATCGTCTATTTGCGGATGACTCCAAACTTGTAAGCAGTGCATTCGCTGTATCAAGGCTTGTAAGACATGTAACGCCAGTCTCTACCGCATGG
>ENA-OWPL01001696-OWPL01001696.1-human-gut-metagenome-genome-assembly--contig:-NODE-1696-length-12388-cov-2.483986_pt1 | contig 12388 bp, 9 predicted proteins | sample MGYA00248263_ERZ651844 | MGnify/ENA primary metagenome ERZ651844 (study PRJEB26924, sample SAMEA4378256) | human gut metagenome | biome: human gut; feature: human-associated habitat; material: faeces... | reverse complement strand
TCGACAGATAAATTTTGGCCATATACAGCTTCTCACCTATCGAGAGCTCCGGTACGCCGATGACCTCCGCCGCGCCGGCATCGTCGCAGCAGCCGCAGCCGAAGACGGCGCGGAGCTGCTCTAGCATCCAGCCGCTGACCTGATACCAGCCCTGGGTGTTCAGCTCCCGCATCAGGCGCTCCACGCAGCTGGCATCCTGGCTGACCAGATAGAGCAGACGCTCCAGATTGCTGGACACCAGGATATCCATGGAGGGGGAGGTGGTCTTGTAGAAGGGGCGGCGCTTGTCGTAGCGGCCGGTGGTCAGGAACTCGGTGAGCACGTCGTTGGCGTTGCTGGCGCAGATCAGGCGGCCCACAGGCAGGCCCATCTGCCTGGCAAAATAGCCGGCCAGAATGTCGCCGAAGTTGCCGGTGGGGACGGTGTAGTCCACCACGTCGCCCAGCCGGATGCGGCCGGACTTCACCAGATCGCCGTAGGCGCGGAAGTAATAGACCACCTGGGGGGCCAGACGGCCGATATTGATGGAGTTGGCGGAGGAGAGCATGGCGCCGTGGAGGTCCTTGTCCTTGCAGGCGGCGAAGATCTCCTTCACGCCGGTCTGGGCATCGTCGAAGTTGCCGCGGACGGCGCAGACGCGGACGTTAGTGCCCTCCTGGGTGGCCATCTGGGCCTGCTGAACGGCGGAGACGCCGCCGTAGGGGTAGAACACAGTGATGCGGGTGCCGGGCACGTCGTGGAAGCCCTCCATGGCCGCCTTGCCGGTGTCGCCGGAGGTGGCCGTCAGGATGACCACGTCGCCCTTCATGCCCTCAGCCTTGGCCGCCGCTACGATGAGGCGGGGCAGGATGCTGAGGGCCACATCCTTGAAGGCGGAGGTGGGGCCGTGGTACAGCTCCAGCACGTATTTATCCGCTACGGGGGTCAGGGGCGTCAGGTCGGACGTGGGAAACTTGCCGGCGTAGCTGTCGCGGACCAGCCGGTCCATGTCCTGAAAGTCCGGCAGCAGGGCGTGGAGAATATCCGCCGCCATGGAGAGGGTGTCCTTTTCCAGGGCAGCGCGCCAGTCGAAGCGCAGGGCCGCCGGGTCGCAGATGTACAGGCCGCCGTCCGGGGCGATGCCCTGAAGCACCGCGTGGGTGGAGGATGCGGTGAGCTGCTCATTTCTTGTGCTGTGGTAGATCATGGTAAAAAAGCCTCCGAAAAAACTTTTGAAATTGGGTCTTGCATTTCTGATATGGCTATGATACACTGTCCCCATCAAAAAAGCAAGTGTTTTTCTCCCGTGGACAGAAAATATTTTTTTGTCACGCATGAAAAACCCTGTACACAATAACCAAAGCGAAAGAGGCAAGGACTATGTTGAAAGTGTTGAAATTCGGCGGGTCGTCCATGGCGGACGCCCACCAGCTGGAAAAAGTACGCTCCATCGTGGAGGCAGACCCCGCCCGCCGGGTGGTGGTGGTCAGCGCCGCCGGAAAACGGTTCAAGGACGATCACAAGATCACGGACCTGCTGTATCTGTGCCACGCCCACCTGCAGTACGGCGTCAGCTGCGACGGTATATTCGATATGGTACGCAGCCGGTATCTGGAGATCCGGGACGAGCTGGGCCTGTCCACGCCGTTGGAGGCGGAGTTCGACGCCCTGCGCACCAAGATGGACAAGGGTATCTCCGCCGATGAGCTGGTGAGCCGGGGCGAGTATTTCGCCGCCCGGATCATGGCCGACTGCCTGGGCTTTGACTTTCTGGACAGCAGCCTGTGGCTGCACTTCCGCATGGACGGCACGGTGGACCAGGAGGCCAGCTATCAGGCTCTGATCCATGCGGCCAGCGGGCGGAAGGTAGTCATTCCCGGCTTCTACGGCGTGCTGCCGGACGGCAGCATCCACACCTTCAGCCGGGGCGGCAGCGACATCACCGGCGCGCTGGCGGCGGCGGCGCTGGACGCCGACGTGTATGAGAACTGGACGGACGTGTCCGGCTTCCTGATGGCCGACCCGCGCATCGTCGAGGATCCCCAGCCCATCGAGCGCATCACCTATAACGAGCTGCGGGAGCTTAGCTATATGGGAGCGCAGGTCCTGCACGAGGCCAGTGTTTTTCCAGTTCGCCAGGCGGATATTCCGCTGAATATCCGCAACACCAATGATCCGGGCCATCCCGGTACCCTCATTCGGGAGCATTTTGAGGATGAACTGGAAAGCGAAAAGAACCGTTTCATCACAGGCATTGCCGGCCGCCGCAATTTTTCTATCATTACGATGGCGAAGAACGGCCTGTCTTCCTCCATCGGCAGCCTGCGCCGGGTATTGGAAGTATTTGAACGGCATAATCTGAATGTGGAGTACACTCCATCTGGGATAGACAGTGTTTCACTGGTTGTGCAAAGCGGAAAAGCAGCCTCCTGCCTTTACTCTATTTTGGGCGAACTGCAAAAGGAATGCCACCCTGATAAATTGCAGGTGGCAGAAAATATATCTATTGTGGCGGCAGTTGGCCGCAAGATGGCGTTCCGCCCTGGTATTTCCGGCAAGATCTTTGCCGCTCTGGGTGAAAACGGTATCAGCATCCGCATGATTAGCCAAGGTCCAGAGGAGCTCAACATCATTGTGGGTGTGGATAACGCTGACTTTGAAAAAACGGTGCGTGTACTTTACGAAAGCTTTGTCAGATGACCGAGAGGAGAGAACATGCCATGAAAAATCCGAATGTGACTATACTGGGCGCCACCGGCGCGGTGGGCCGGGAGATGCTTAAAATTCTGGAGGAGCGCAATTTCCCCATTGGTGAACTGCGCTGCCTGGCCAGTGCCCGCAGTGTCGGGAAAAAGCTGCCTTTTGCTGGGCGAGAAATCACGGTAGAAGAAGCAACGGATGCTGCCTTTACTGATGCAGATATTGTGCTGGGCGCAGCCGAGAATGATATTGCCCGTCGTTTTGCCCCGGCAATCAAGGCGACTGGTGCAGTATTTATTGATAATTCCAGTGCCTTCCGTATGGATGAAGATGTTCCGCTAGTTGTTCCGGAAATCAACCCGGAAGATGCTCTGCATCATCATGGCATCATTGCCAATCCAAACTGCTCCACCATCATCACTCTGGTAGCGGTTGCGGCACTGCGCCGTCTTTCACCGATTACCAGTATGGTGGCTGCTACATATCAGGCGGTTTCCGGTGCCGGTGCCGGTGGCCCGGTGGAGCTGGAAGCCGAGGTGGACGCCCTGTATAAAGGCGAGCCGGTACAGCCCCATATATTCCCGTATCAGATCGCCTACAATCTGATCCCCAAAATCGGAAGTCAATCGTATGAAGGTTATACTTCCGAGGAAATGAAGCTCCAGAACGAGGGCCGAAAGATCCTGCACTTGCCGGAAATGAAGGTCAGCTGCACCTGTGTACGGGTGCCGGTTGTGCGTTCCCACTCCATCGCAGTTACGGCACGCTTTGAACGCCCCATTTCGGTAGAGGAAGCTCGTGCAGCGACTGCGGCAGCTCCCGGCTGCCGCCTGGTTGATGACCTTTCGCAGGATGTTTATCCCATGCCGCTGGATACCAGCGATCAGGATCTGGTGTATGTTGGCCGCATTCGTCCCGACCTTACCAATCCCAATGGCCTCTGTCTTTGGTGCTGCGGCGATCAGATTCGCAAGGGTGCTGCCACCAATGCTGTACAGATTGCCGAATTACTTCTTTAATTCCGTATTTTTCGCCGTTTCCATGCTGGGAGCGGCGAATTTTCTTTTTGTTCACAATTTTACCTGGAAAAAACCTTGACAAAAGCCACTTCATACGCTATTCTTATTACAGAACAACGCAAACGGGAAATGCGTTGTACTCCTTTGATTTGGCTTCACCAGAAAACTTATGCAGAAAAAGAACGCACGGCCCACCACCGTGCGTCTTTTTTTGTTGTTTTACAGACAGGGGGAAAGACTTTCCTCATTTCTCACCGGCTTTGATAAGGATATCATGGCTGACCGGACGGTAAAATAGCTGTTCAATTTTTTGTGGTTCTCTCGTTTGCCCTAAGATCCACATCAGCTTGGTAACCGCGGCTTCTGTGGTCATATCGTAGGCTTCAAGCACCTCTAGGCCGGTTTTCAGCCGGTTGCCTACATGATACAACAATAGGTCGCTTCCCTCATTGGGGACTTGAGTTGTCATGACTACGGTTTTCCCGGCCCGAACAGCGTTGCTGATCACATCGTAATAGCTCTTTGCACCGGCAGTCGGGATACCGCCAACACCGAAGCTTTCGATAATAACACCATCTTTTTTGCTTAGCATAAATTCCAAAAAGTCTGCTTCCAACCCCGGTACCAGTTTGATCAGTCCCACAGAGGGGTCTAATTTATCGCAGAATACCGGTTTTTCTCGACATTCCTGGGTGATGTAATTCAGCAGTCGACCGTCTTGAATGACAGCCAGCTCAGGGTAATTGATGCTGGAAAACGCCTGAAAGCTCTTGGAGTGTGTTTTGCGTGCGCGGGTCCCTAGGATCACCCGACCATTGAATACGATAGAAACCCCGTGGGCATCCTCGCTGGCGGCGTAATGGAAGGCATCCACCAGGTTGGTTTTGCTATCGGTGATCTCCAAATTGATGGGTTTTTGGCTGCCGGTCAGTACAATGGGTTTTTTGCTGTACTGGATAAGGTAACTTAGCGCGGCGGCAGTATAAGCCATGGTATCGGTACCATGTGTTAGGATGAAACCATCATAGCAATTGTATCCCTCTTGAATGGCTTTGGCCATCTGTTGCCAGTGCTCCGGGGCGATATTGGTACTATCCAGATTGCATAACTGCAAGCAGTCCACACTGCAAAAGCCGGAAATATCAGGGCAGTAGTGTAGGATTTGCTCGGTAGTCAGTTGTGGAGAAAGCCCACTTTCGGTGATTTCGGAGGCAATGGTACCACCGGTGCCCAGCATTAGGATCTTCTTCATAGGGAACCTCTTTTTGCATGAAAAGTTTTTAATTATTATCAGTATACTCTAAAAACGAGTCACTGTCCATGAAAACAAGCAATATCACCAAATAATCAGAGAAATTTTCAGTAACCATTTTGGAGGAAATCGTAGGCGGTGTACTGTCGAAAAAAGTCGATATCCGATATAATGAATGAGGATGGAAACGGGAAGCAAAAATTTGATCACCAAAATTTAATGATGACATCGGAGGGTATGACATGAGATCAGGAAAAATGTGTGGGCTCTTAATGAAAGCGTTTCTGGCTGTTTTGATGCTCTTTGTCACAGCTGCAGCAGTAGAAGTGTATTGGGAAGATGAGTTCGACGAGGCAATTGCCAATCAGTGCGAAAGTATTATCCTTAAGGAGGAGTACCTCAATATGGATTTTGGAGAAGCAATTGTGGTTGATTTTGATACAGTTTTGGACTTGGATGGACATGAGCTTACAGCTTGTTTCAAAATCAAGGACGGTGCCAAAATGACGATCAAAAATGGTATGCTCAATATCTCTGCTTACCCAATTATAGAAGTTTGCGGCAGCGATGATGAGGAACGCCCAACAGTCTTGATTCTGGAAAATTTGAAAATCGAGGCATCCCGAGGTATCCAAATCAATAATGATGGCTATACCCGTGTTGAGGTCAATAATACAGAAATGCAGGCTCTTAGCTACCATGGCTGGTGCTTGCAAATATCCAATGCAGTTGAGGGAAATACGGGCGTTGATATTCTCGTGGATGGCGGTGACCTATTTAGTGCACAAGGGTATGTCATTGAGTGCAATGGTGACGCGGAGGTTTCTATTAAGAATGCTAAGCTGGGCGGCGCGGCCGGTATTTTGATGCAGGCGGGGAGCCTCACGATGGAGAATACAGCTCTTGTTACAGAAAACAACTCTACGAATCCGAGCATCCCCACCAACGCCATTGCATTTACGCCGGCCACTAATGCTGCCCGTGTTATTCTCACGCTTGGCCCCGGCAATCAGATCAGCAGCAAAAGCGGTGCAATTTTTCATATTGTTCCTGCGGCACAAGGCGGTGTTACTGCACAAATCGCTATTACCGGCGGAACCTTCATTACGGAAAATGGATACCCACTGTTTTCTGCTCCAGAGGAGATAGGGAAAATCGTTGGGATTAGCGGCGGCAGCTTTCCCGGTATTTCCCTGGAAGAATCGGCAGTACTGGCCCCGTGTCTGAATGACAACATGGCGGTGGATGAGTATGGAAATATTGTTGCTAAGTCGCAGGAAGTGGGTGTCATTATCGTACAAACTGATGAAGAAGACCGGACGCAATCAAATCCCAGCACGGGTGCACCCATTAATGTAATAGGTCAATGGATATGTTCAATTGTATGCTGGATGCTTTCCGGAGCAAGATAGACATTTTCTGCTTGCTATGTTATAATTTGTACGAAAGGGGAGATGCGAGATGAGCCCAAACGAGTTTCCGGAGCTGCGTTCATTTTTTAATGAAAAAGAGCAGATTATCGCTATGCCAGCTAAACGCAAAAAGCTGCTTCTGGCGGTCTATTACCTTTCCGATAAAATAGAACCCGGCCGGGATTATACGGAATCGGAGATTAATGACCTGCTGGACGAATGGACAACTTTTCATGATCCAGCCATCCTAAGACGGGAGCTGTATAATACTTGCCTGCTGGAACGCACGACCGATTGCCGCCACTATTGGAAAGCAGAAAATATTCCTCCTTTGGCGGAATACATGGCAAAGTACACCTAAACAAAACAGAGCCATCTGTTAACTGGTGGCTCTTGCGCTTTTCTCTAATTAAATATATTAAAAATAAATGACACTAAGTTATTTTATCATGTTCTATTATAAATGGTTGCATTGTATTGAATGTGATGGTAGAATTAGGATGAAAATTATGAAGTATAGTTCCAACAATCCCCTAGGGGATTCTACTCCAATTATCAAAATGAAAGTGGGAACCTATGCAATACACTAGCACTGGTGTTAATACAATTCAGTCTGCCTCATTTGCGGTCACCATGTCAATTAAGGTCGTGGATTCTGCTGCGCAGTAGCTCCCAACTGAGGAGCCACCTGTTGTTGAGCTTATGAGAAAGCCGAATCCTGTGCGGATCACACCTTTGAAGGTGACAGCAAGTACTGCAGTAATCAGTGCAGCTACACCAAGTCCACCGGTTCTATCACCATCATCACCTGCCCCGATAGAAACAATAACGGCACCAAGGAGAACCCCGGTACCGGTGCGGCTCCTGGTAACATTGGCTAGGTCTTTGTTGGCCTGGCAGCCGTAGACGCTCTCTGCTTCGGCGCTAAAAAGTTCACTAAAAAAGATGAAGAGTAATCCCTAAGCACTAAAATATGGCCCACCCCGAATTCCCTTCGAGGTGGGCCTTTCTTCTATTCTGCTCATAGCTCCATCTGCTTGCCCAGATAGCTTGCCGCCGCCGCTATAAGCTTCTGTTCGGCCTCGCCGGGGCGGTCATTCTCCTTGTTTTGCAGGAACATCACACTGCCGCATACATCCCCGGAGGAGATGATAGGGGACTGCGCCAGTGCGTAATAGGCCATGCCTTCAATGGGCTGCAGGGGCTGCCCATCGCCCGCCATATAGCTTTTGCGGTTCTCAATGTGATCCTCCAGGCCCGGTGATACCCTGCGCTCCAGCACCTCCCGCCGGCTGATGCCGCTGACCGCCACCACATGGTCTCGGTCGGTGATGAGTACCGGATAACCGGCCGTCCGGAACAGTACCTCGCAGTACTGCGCCGCAATGCTGCCCAGCTCGCTGATAGGGGAATACTTCTTAAAAATGACCTCGCCTTCGTTACTCACAAAGATCTCCAGTGGGTCGCCCTCACGGATGCGCATAGTCCTGCGGATCTCTTTCGGAATAACTACTCTGCCCAAATCATCAATGCGCCGTACAATTCCAGTAGCTTTCATATCTATTCAAACTCCCTCTCCATTTATTTGCTGTGCGGATAGTTTTTGCTGAATTAACAGAAATATACCGGTCCGGCATCAAAAGCGTGGCAAATGTACTATTTCTGTTCATTTCGGCATTTTACAATGAGATTTTACACAGAATTTACTTTGTAAAGTTGTTGTTCCATACATTGCGGAAGTATGATACAATAAAATGGAACGGATAGGGGGAAACACCATGATCTATTGTGTAGAAGATGATAGCAGCATTCGTGATCTGATGGTATATGCCCTGCGTGCAGCGGGTTTTTCCGCCGTTGGCTGCGCTGATGGTGAGGAATTTTGGCAGGCCATGCATTGGGAAACCCCGGAGCTAGTTATACTGGATATTATGCTGCCCGGCGAGGATGGCATCTCCATCCTGAAAAAGCTGCGGGCGGCACCAGTCACCGCTGATATTCCTGTCATAATGGCCACCGCCAAGGGTACGGAATATGACCGTGTTATCGGATTGGATCTAGGCGCGGATGATTATCTCACCAAACCGTTTGGTATGATGGAAATGGTCTCCCGCATTCGGGCAGTGCTGCGCCGAGCCGGCCCCAAGTCCGCTCCAGCCGTTTTGCGGCAGGGCAGCATTCTCATGGATGAAGGCCGCCATGTGGTAGAGGTAAACGGTACGCCGGTTACCCTCACGCTCAAGGAGTACGATCTGCTGCGGCTGCTTTTGGAAAACCCTGGTCAGGTGTTCAGCCGCGACCGTCTGCTTTCCGCCGTTTGGGGCACCGATTATTACGGCGAGACCCGCACGGTCGATGTCCACATTGGTACCCTGCGTACCAAGCTGGGCGCAGCAGGGGATATCCTGCAAACGGTGCGTGGTGTTGGCTATAAGCTGGAGGCCGCCCATGAGTAAAAAAATCTTTCGTTCCATCTGGCTGGCAGCCCTTATAGTGCTTGTTCTCTCGCTGGTACTTATTATGGGTGTGCTGTATAGCTATTTTACCGGTGTCCAGCAAAAGCAGCTTCGTACGGGAGCCGAAGTCGTAGCACAAGGTGTCACCCTTGATGGAAAAGAATTCTTTGACGGACTTACTGCAGAAGATTACCGCATTACATGGATCGACGCTGATGGCACCGTCCTCTACGATAACCAAAGTGATGCCAGCAGTATGGAAAATCACCTGATGCGTGCGGAGGTTCAGCAGGCGCTGCAAAATGGTACCGGCGAAAGTTCTCGATATTCCGATACGCTGGCCAGTCGTAATTTGTACTGCGCCCGTCTGCTCCCAGATGGCACCATCATTCGTCTATCTGCGGCACAGCATTCGGTATGGGTGCTGTTGGTCGGGTTTGCTCAGCCTATCTGTGTCATCCTACTGCTGGCACTGGTGCTGTCCTTCCTCTTGGCGTCCCGCCTTTCCCGTACTATTGTGGAGCCTATCAACTCCTTGAATCTTGATGAACCCAGCCAGTATGTGGGTCGGGAGGAATACGCCGAAATTGAGCCTCTGCTGCGGCGTATGGCGCTCCAGCAGGCACAGATCCGTCAAGATCAGGATAAGCTGGAAAAAAGCTCGCAGATCCGTCAGGAGTTCACCGCGAATGTTTCCCACGAGCTCAAGACCCCGCTGCATGCAATTTCCGGCTATGCTGAACTGATGGAAAACGGTATGGTGCAGCAACAGGATATCAAGCCCTTTGCCCATAAGATCCGGCAGGAGTCCCTGCGTTTGACCGCATTGGTGGAGGATATCATCAACCTTACCAAGCTGGATGGTGGCGCGGCCGGAATGCAGCGCCAACAGGCAGATCTTTACCGCATTGCGGAAAATGCCGTCGACAGTATTCAAGCTGCGGCGGCAGAAGCCCATGTGGATCTTACTTTACGGGGAGAATCTGCCTTCGTGGATGGTATCCCGCAGGTGCTTTACAGTATGATCTTTAATCTCTGTGATAATGCCATCAAGTACAACCATCCCGGCGGCAGCGTCAAGATCCAGGTGATGAGCTACCCCGATGATGACCGTGTTATTGTTTCCGATACAGGTATCGGCATCCCGGAGGAAAGTCGCGACCGCATTTTTGAGCGTTTTTATCGGGTAGATAAAAGCCGCTCCAAGGAAGTGGGCGGTACCGGACTGGGACTCTCCATCGTCAAGCATGCCGCGCTCATTCATCATGCTGCAATCGTTGTGGATAGCACGCCCGACAAGGGAAGCACCTTTACTGTAATATTCCCCAAAAAGAAATGAAAGAAGAGTGATTGTTTGACCTACGAAGAGATCCGCCAGAATGAAGCCGTCAATACCTACATCCGCCAGGCGGATGCTGCCCTGGCCACACTGGGCTTTACTGAGCATAGCTTTGCCCATGTGACACTGGTGGCCGAAAAAGCAGGCTATATTCTGCAAACACTTGGCTATCCGGAACGCACTGTGGAACTGGCCAAGATTGCCGGTTATCTGCATGATATCGGCAATCTTATCAACCGGGTTGATCATAGCCAAAGCGGTGCTATTATGGCGTTCCGTATTTTGGATCACCTCAAGTTTGATCCAGAGGAGATTGCCATTATCGTTTCCGCCATCGGTAACCATGATGAAGGCACCGGCGTGCCGGTCAGTCCGGTAGCGGCGGCTCTTATCCTGGCCGATAAGAGCGATGTGCGCCGAAACCGTGTGCATAATACCGATCCCTCTACCTTTGATATTCACGATCGCGTCAATTACTCGGTCACAAAGGCAGAGCTGAAGATTAATGAAGCACACACACTTATCAAGCTTAAACTGGCGGTCGATACCCATTTTAGTTCAGTCATGGATTACTTCGAGATCTTCATGCAGCGTATGCTGCTGTGCCGCAAGGCTGCCGAAACGCTTGGCCTCCAGTTTAAGCTCATGATCAATGAGCAACAGCTCATGTGACTAGATATTTGCCCCCAAAAGAGCCGCCATAGCGCGGCTCTTCACTTTTACCGGCACTTTACATGGATTTTACAAAGTCTTGATAATGGTTTTGACCTTTCTTTATTATTCTTATCTTAGTTAAAAAGGAGAGTAAGGGAAAGGAATAATATAATGACTATTTTTAATGCATTGAACCTCATTGGCGGTCTTTGTCTGTTCCTCTTCGGCATGAATCTGATGGGCCAGGCCCTGGAGCGCCGGGCGGGCAGTGGCCTGCGCTCGTTGCTGGAAAAGATGACCCAAAACCGCTTGATGGGTTTGCTGGCCGGCCTTGGTGTTACCGCCGTTATTCAAAGCTCCTCGGCCACTACGGTTATGGTTGTCGGTTTCGTCAATTCCGGTTTGATGACGCTGCGCCAGTCCATCGGTGTTATCATGGGCGCCAATATCGGTACCACCGTTACGGCCTGGATCCTCAGCCTCTCCGGTATCGAGGGAAGCAGCCTTTTGGTGCAAATGTTTAAGCCCTCCACCTTTACGCCAATATTGGCGCTCGTCGGTATCATTTTGTATATGTTCTGCAAGGCAGATAAAAAGAAAGATACCGGAATGATTCTCCTGGGCTTTGCCACGCTCATGTTTGGCATGGAGGCCATGTCCTCTGCGGTTTCCAGCCTAAGAAATGTTCCGCAGTTCCGTGAAATTTTCCTCATGTTTTCCAATCCTATTTTGGGTGTTTTGGTCGGCGCGGTGCTCACTGGCATTATCCAGTCCAGCTCGGCATCGGTGGGTATCCTTCAGGCGCTGGCCAGCACGGGGCAGGTCACCTATGGTGCCGCTATCCCTATCATTATGGGACAGAATATCGGCACCTGTGTTACAGCGCTGCTTTCTTCCATTGGCACCAATAAAAATGCCCGCCGGGCAGCACTGGTCCACCTCAACTTCAATGTCATCGGTGCAACGGTTGGTATCGTCTTGTTTTATGTCGTTCGTGCCGTGGCAGCTCCGGCTTTGCTGGGGCAGGCTGCTAGCGAGTGGGGCATCGCAGTAGCCCATTCCATATTTAATATTCTCTGCACTGCGGTCCTCTTGCCAATGGGTGGTCTGTTGGAAAAACTGGTTCTTCGGCTTGTACCGGAAGGCAAACAGCCCCAGCGGGAGGCCGAACTGGACGAGCGCCTGCTGGCTACTCCGGCTCTTGCACTGGAGCGCTGCCGTGCGCTCATTGCCGATATGGCCAGCTATTCGATGGAATCGCTGCGGGAAAGCTTGAACGCCATCACCGCCTATAATCAAAAATCCGCCGAACATATCCGTGAGGATGAAGCCAAGACTGACCATTACGAGGATATCATCGGCAGTTACCTGGTCAAACTCAGCGCCCGCAAGATAGGGGAGAGCGACAGTGCCCTTGCAGCAGAATATCTGCGGATCATTGGCGATTTTGAACGCATTGCCGACCACAGTGTAAACATTTTGGAATCGGCAGAGGAAATGCAGCAAAAAGGTATCGCTTTTTCTGCAGCTGCTCTGCAGGAATATTCCACCATGGCAGGCGCTGTTCGTGAAGTTAC
>ENA-OWPL01001691-OWPL01001691.1-human-gut-metagenome-genome-assembly--contig:-NODE-1691-length-12394-cov-33.925926_pt1 | contig 12394 bp, 9 predicted proteins | sample MGYA00248263_ERZ651844 | MGnify/ENA primary metagenome ERZ651844 (study PRJEB26924, sample SAMEA4378256) | human gut metagenome | biome: human gut; feature: human-associated habitat; material: faeces... | reverse complement strand
ATGGGACAGTTCTTTCCTTGCCAAATTGATGCCATAGAGTAATGCGTCGGCCCTGTGGCCAGTGGAAACACGTCCACAGGCCAGTGGACGACGAATGAGAGGGCAAGTTTGATTAATTATCCAACTGCAGTTTATCTAAGTTCAGAGAATAAAGAAAGATAGGCTGCGGCTCGGCAATAAAAACAAAAGCACACTTTTGTTTTGTCTTGAACGCTCCTTGCACTATCTTTGCATAGCTTTTTTGTAAGCATGGAAAACGATTTTTTTGAGAAACGAAAGATTATCATGCGTATACTCTTTTTATCAGACATACATGGGTCACTGCCAGCACTCGATGCAGTGTTGCGCTATTATGATGCCCATCACTATGACCTCTTGGTCTTGTTAGGAGACATACTTAACTATGGACCACGCAATGGACTGTGTCAAGGACTCGACCCACAAGCCATTGCAGAACGATTGAACGAACGCGCGGCCAATATAGTGGCCGTTCGAGGCAACTGCGATTCGGAGGTAGACCAAATGTTGCTCAACTTCCCTATTCAAAGTACCTATATGCTATTGGTTGATGAAGGCAAACGCTTCTTCATTACCCACGGCCACGTGTATAATGAGAAGAATATGCCCACAGCTCCCGCTTGCGACGTGTTCATTTATGGTCACACCCACCTACAAACGTTGCGCGAGGCCAATGCTGAGGCTGGTACCCCCATTATCGTCAACACGGGGTCGCCCACATTCCCCAAGGGAGGCAATCCCCCAACCTTTGCCACCTATGCCGAAGGCAACCTCGCTATTCGCACTCTTGATGGAACTGCGCTGAGCAGCCTAAAATTGTAATATTCCTCTTTCCTTTTCCCCATGAATAAGACATATACTTACGATGAGGCCTATCGCGCCTCACTTGAATACTTTGAAGGTGACGAATTAGCCGCCCGCGTGTGGGTGAACAAATATGCCATGAAGGATTCCTTTGGCAATATATATGAATGTTCACCACGCGACATGCACCACCGCATCGCGCGTGAGATAGCACGTATCGAACAGAAATATGCCAACCCTGTGAGCGAAGAAGAAGTGTTTCGTATGCTCGACCACTTCCGTTACCTCGTTCCAGCAGGTTCACCGATGACAGGCATCGGTAATGATTATCAGATAGCTTCCCTCTCCAACTGTTTTGTAATTGGCATAGACGGCAATGCTGACTCCTATGGTGCTATAATGAAGTTAGACGAGGAACAGGTGCAACTTATGAAACGCCGTGGTGGCGTAGGACACGACCTCTCAGGTATACGCCCCAAGGGTTCACCCGTCAAAAATTCCGCTCTCACCTCAACTGGTATTGTACCCTTTATGGAGCGTTACAGCAATTCTACTCGTGAGGTGGCACAAGACGGACGTCGTGGTGCCTTGATGTTGAGTATCTCCGTACGTCACCCCGAGGCAGAGGACTTCATAGATGCCAAGATGACCGAAGGTAAGATAACGGGAGCCAACGTCAGTGTAAAACTCGATGACGAGTTTATGCGCTGCGCCATCGAAGGACGCCCCTATCACCAGCAGTTCCCCATCGATGATAGCGCCCCAATTATATTAGAAAAGGACATTGACGCCACCGCTTTGTGGAAGAAAATTGTACACAATGCGTGGAAAAGTGCTGAGCCTGGTGTGCTCTTCTGGGACACAATTCTGCGTGAAAGTATCCCCGACTGCTATGCCGACCTTGGGTTCCGTACCGTTAGTACCAATCCTTGTGGCGAAATTCCCCTCTGTCCCTACGATAGTTGCCGTCTCTTGGCTATCAACCTTTACAGTTATGTAAAACACCCCTTCACGCCAGAGGCTACGTTCGATTTCGAACTTTTCAAAGAACACGTCACGTTGGCACAGCGCTTTATGGACGATATCATCGACCTCGAACAAGAGAAGATTGACCATATCATTGCTAAGATAAAGTGCGATCCACAGAGCGATGAGGTAAAATATACAGAACTCCACCTTTGGGAGAAGATCAAGTATAAGACTGCGCAAGGTCGTCGTACCGGTGTAGGTATTACTGCTGAGGGGGATATGATAGCTGCTTTAGGACTGCGTTATGGCACAGAGGAGGCTACCGAAATGGCTGTAGAAGTGCAGCGCACTTTGGCGCTTACGGCCTATGCTTCTAGTGTGACAATGGCACGGGAACGTGGTGCGTTTAGCATATACGATGCTAAGCGTGAAGCGAATAATCCCTTCATACTGCGCATCAAAGAACAGGCCCCCGAACTTTATGCCGACATGGTAAAGTATGGTCGTCGCAATATAGCTTGTTTGACGATTGCCCCCACAGGCACTACAAGCCTTATGACGCAGACTACCTCTGGCATCGAACCCGTATTCATGCCCGTCTATATGCGTCGCCGCAAGGTTAACCCCAATGATACCAACGTACACGTCGACTTTATGGACGAGACGGGTGACTGCTTCGAAGAATACGTTGTCTATCACCCCAAGTTCCTCACATGGATGAAGGCACAAGGGCTCGATACCGAGAAACGTTATACGCAAGACGAGATAAACGAACTCGTGGCACGTTCTCCTTACCATAAAGCCACAGCCAATGACATTGATTGGCTGATGAAGGTGCGTATGCAAGGAGCTATCCAGAAGTGGGTAGATCATAGCATTAGTGTAACGGTCAACTTGCCCAACTCTGTTGATGAAGACCTCGTCAACCGCCTCTACGTTGAGGCATGGAAGAGTGGCTGCAAGGGTTGCACGATTTATCGCGACGGATCGCGTGCAGGCGTATTGGTCAGCACGCAGAAGACTGATAAGAAGGAGAAAAAGGAGGAGAAAGAAGCAGCTTCTGTTGGTGTGTACAAAATGCCCGTTGTTACCGAGCGACGTCCTGAAGAGTTGGAGTGTGATGTGGTACGCTTCCAAAATAATAAGGAGAAGTGGGTGGCTTTTGTCGGACTCTTAGATGGTTATCCTTACGAAATCTTTACGGGGCTACAAGACGACGAAGAGGGCATTGTATTGCCAAAGTCCGTATCGAAGGGACGCATCGTGAAGCGTCAGTTGCCCGACGGTACGAAGCGCTATGACTTCCAGTTCCAAAACAAACGTGGTTATAAGATGACCGTAGAGGGATTGAGTGAGAAGTTTAATAAGGAGTATTGGAACTATGCCAAGCTCATTTCGGGCGTGTTGCGCTATCGCATGCCGATTGAGAATGTGATAAAACTTGTCAATTCTTTGCAACTGGAAAGCGAAAACATCAATACGTGGAAGGTCGGCGTGAGTCGTGCCTTGAAAAAGTATGTTGTGGACGGTACAGAGGCGAAGGGGCAAAAATGTCCGAACTGTGGCCACGAGTCGTTGGTTTACCAAGAAGGTTGTCTTATCTGCAAACATTGTGGCGCTAGCCGTTGCGGATAGGAACATAAATGAGCATTAACGCATCATTAATGTTTTTGTTAATGATTTCGTTAATGTTCATTTTTTGTTCATTTCTAAATTGCAGTTTAAGTAGGTGTTCAAAATTATTTTTACATTGAAAGTGCATTATCGGGGCGCAGATGTTCCCTTCGGGTGAGGGAGCATAGCGGGCTATGTGACCGAGGCCGAAGGGGACAGATGCGTCTCGAGAATGTGCTTTCAATGTGAAAATGGCACCTACTGATTGTATAAAATAATTTTGAACACCTACTTATGAAACAAATGCTACAAATATCAATGCCTGAGATGCGGTTTTACGCCTATCATGGTGTATTGCCGCAAGAACGAGAGGTGGGGGGAGAGTATCGTCTCTCACTCTTATTATATATAGATACAAAAGATGCCCACCAAGCCCTTTACCATGATGACTTGGCAGGGACGGTTAATTATGCCGAAGTATACGACCTCGTGAGGTGTGAGATGCAACGTCCTACCCAACTACTGGAAGCTCTGGCTGCTCGCATCGCTCACTCGTTGCTTCGTCACTTTAGCTTATTGCGTCAGGTAGACGTAAAGGTGACAAAGTGTATGCCCCCTATAGCGGGCTTTGACGGACAAGGAGTAAGCATTGCTTATAGCCAGCGTCGTGAAATGGTAGTTTGGGACTTTGACGGCACCATAGCCGATACAGCAAAGGGTATTGTCGCTACGATGACGGCTACATTCGAACGTATGTCCTTCCCAATTCCAACGCCGTCTGCTATCTGTGCGACTATTGGGCTGCCCTTGCTCGATAGCATCGCTCAGTTGGCACACTTGCCATTGGACAGTGAAGAAGTGAAGCAAGCCACAGAACTTTATCGCGTGTTGTTTGAACAGAGGGGTACGGCCAATGTAACCCTATTTGAAGGCATAGCTGATGAGATGCTTCGCCAACGTGAGGCAGGAATGTACGTAACTATTGCCACCAGTCGAGGTCATCAGTCGGTCGATGAACTTTGTCGTAAGTTAGGCATTCGTCATCTTATAGACTACATTGTGGCGTGTGAGGACGTTCATACGCATAAGCCTGATCCTACTCCTGTGCTTCATCTCTGCCAAGTAATGAATGTTCTTCCGTCAGATACTACTGTGATAGGTGACACTACTTACGACATCGAAATGGGTAGGCGTGCTCATGCAGGTTGCTGCATTGGTGTTAGTTGGGGAAACCATACACCCGAACAACTCCTTACTGCAGGGGCAGACAAAGTGGTGGATAACATGAATGAGCATTAACGAAATAGTTAGCGAAAAAGATGAATGGAAGTATTTAATGGATAGTTGATGATAATTAATGTTCAGAACAAAGCGCGAAGCGCGTGACATGAATAGTTAACGTTTAAGTTCAATTCTTTTTTGCTAATTATGTGTTGATGTCCATTTATGTTAGAACCGAAAATAAAAATTGCATTTTTCTTTTTAAAGCGCTAACCTTACACTATCTTTGCAAGAGCAATTAACAATAACACAATTATATAACAATCAATATGGCTACAACTCCAGAGTTCAAGTATGCTCCTATGTTCCAATTGGGCAAGGACACTACTGAATATCGTTTAATTGGCAAAGAAGGCGTCAGTACAGGCGAATTTGAAGGTAAAACAATCTTGAAGGTTTCGAAGGAAGCCCTCACTCAGTTGGCACAACAAGCCTTCCACGATGTAGAGTTTATGCTCCGTCGTGAGCACAACCTTCAGGTGGCTAAGATACTTTCTGACCCCGAAGCTTCAGAAAATGATAAGTATGTAGCATTGCAATTCCTTCGCAATGCTGAGACTGCCGTAAAGGGAATTCTTCCCTTCTGCCAAGATACGGGTACGGCTATTATCCATGGCGAAAAGGGGCAGCGTGTGTGGACTGACTTCGAAGACGAAGAGGCACTCAGCCTTGGCGTTTATAACACTTATACACAAGACAACCTTCGCTATTCACAAAATGCACCGCTCAATATGTACGATGAGGTAAACACGCGTTGCAACCTCCCCGCACAGATTGACATTGAAGCCGTTGAAGGTGACGAATATCGCTTCGTAATGGTAGCAAAGGGGGGTGGCTCAGCTAACAAGACCTACTTCTACCCCATGACCAAAGCTACGATTCAAAACGAAGGAACATTACTCCCCTTCTTGGTAGAGAAGATGAAGAGCCTTGGTACTGCTGCTTGTCCTCCTTATCACATTGCCTTCGTAATTGGCGGAACAAGTGCTGAAAAGAACTTGCTTACGGTTAAGTTGGCATCTATCAAATATTACGACAATCTACCCACAACGGGCGACGAGACAGGTCGTGCCTTCCGCGACATTGACTTAGAAGAAAAGCTCTTACATGAAGCTCATAAGATCGGTCTTGGCGCACAATTTGGTGGTAAGTACTTGGCACACGATATTCGCGTCATTCGACTGCCTCGTCACGGTGCAAGTTGCCCCATTGGTATGGGCGTAAGTTGCTCTGCCGATCGTAACATCAAGGCCAAGATTAACAAAGACGGCATTTGGTTGGAGAAGATGGATGAGAATCCTACAGAACTTATACCCGAAGAACTTCGCAATCCGGGCGAAGGCGGTAAGGGAATTGAAATCGACCTTGACAAGGGTATCGATGCTGTACGCGCAGAGTTGACCAAGTATCCAGTAAGTACACGTGTAAGTCTAAAGGGTACAATCATTGTAGCGCGCGACATTGCCCATGCCAAACTCAAGGCTCGCCTTGATGCTGGTGAAGACCTCCCACAATACTTCAAAGATCACCCCATCCTTTATGCTGGACCTGCTAAGACTCCAGAGGGCTATCCTTGTGGCTCAATGGGTCCGACTACGGCCAACCGTATGGACCCTTATGTGGACGAATTCCAATCACACGGTGGTTCGCTCGTAATGATTGCCAAGGGTAATCGTGGCGACATCGTAACCGAAGCTTGCAAAGCGCACGGAGGCTTCTATTTGGGCACAATCGGTGGCGTAGCTGCTGTACTTTCACAAAGTTCTATTAAGAGCATTGAGTGCGTAGAGTATCCCGAGTTGGGTATGGAAGCCATTTGGAAAATTACGGTAGCAGACTTCCCCGCCTTTATTCTCGTAGATGACAAGGGAAATGACTTCTTCAAGCAACTCAAACCCTGCACTTGCTGCCATTAATAACACAAGTCTTAGTGGCAAAAGTTAAGACCATTACATAAATCCCCTTACCTCCAAGTCGTTATGTGACAGAGGTAAGGGGATTTTTGCATGGGGTGGGGGATAAACAGCAATTTATCTAAACAACTTCACTCAATATGACAAGAGTGTCACAATCGTGGCAGTCTGTTCATATACCTATTATATATAAGTCAATATTCAGAATATTTCTTTCCTGTCTGAAAAAGTTTGGCACGCGCCTTGCATATTATAGAGCGTAACGCGCTGAACAAGCCGTTGCACAATCTAACTAAATTGAATAATAATAAAAAAGAATATACAAAATGGGAAAGATTATTGGTATTGACTTAGGTACAACGAATAGTTGTGTATCAGTATTTGAAGGTAACGAACCTACCGTTATCGCTAATAGTGAAGGTAAGCGTACTACACCTTCAGTAGTAGCCTTTGTTGAAGGTGGCGAACGTAAGGTGGGCGATCCTGCTAAGCGTCAGGCCGTTACCAACCCCTTGCGCACCATCTACTCTATCAAGCGTTTTATGGGTGAGAACTACGACCAAGTGCAAAAGGAAATTGCACGTATGCCTTACAAGGTAGTTCGTGGTGAAAACAACACCGCTCGCGTTGAGGTAGACGGTCGTCAGTACACGCCGCAGGAAATCTCTGCTATGATCCTTCAGAAGATGAAGAAGACGGCTGAAGACTACCTCGGACAGGAAGTAACCGAAGCCGTAATCACCGTACCTGCTTACTTCTCTGACTCACAACGTCAGGCTACAAAGGAAGCTGGTCAGATCGCAGGCCTTGAAGTAAAGCGTATCGTTAACGAACCTACTGCAGCTGCCTTGGCTTATGGTATTGACAAAGCCAATAAGGATATGAAGATTGCCGTATTCGACCTCGGTGGTGGTACGTTTGATATCTCTATCCTTGAGTTTGGTGGTGGCGTATTTGAAGTACTCTCAACCAATGGTGATACTCACCTCGGTGGTGATGACTTCGACCACGTAATCATCGAATGGTTGATCAACGAGTTTAAGAACGATGAGGGTGCTGACCTTTCAAAGGACCCCATGGCTATGCAACGCTTGAAGGAAGCTGCAGAAAAGGCTAAGATCGAACTTTCAAGTTCCACTACGACTGAGATCAACCTCCCCTACATCACTTCTGTAGATGGTATGCCTAAGCACTTGGTTAAGACTTTGACTCGTGCTAAGTTTGAGCAATTGGCTCACAGCTTAATCGAAGCTTGTAAGACTCCTTGTGAAGCTGCCTTGAAGGGTGCAGGTCTTTCTATCTCTGACATTGACGAAGTAATCCTCGTAGGTGGTTCTACACGTATTCCTGCCGTTCAGCAGTTAGTACAAGACTTCTTTGGCAAGGCTCCCTCTAAGGGCGTTAACCCTGATGAAGTAGTAGCAGTAGGTGCTGCTATTCAAGGTGCTATCTTGAACAAAGAGAGCGGTGTGGGCGACATCGTATTGCTCGACGTTACTCCTCTTTCACTCGGTATCGAGACACTTGGTGGCGTAATGACGAAATTGATTGATGCCAACTCTACCATTCCTTGCAAGAAGAGCCAAGTATTCTCAACCGCTGAAGACAACCAGCCTGAAGTAACTATCCACGTACTCCAAGGTGAACGTCAGTTTGCTCGCGACAATAAGAGCATTGGCCGTTTCAACCTCGCAGGTATCGCTCCTGCACGTCGTGGTGTGCCTCAGATTGAAGTTACCTTCGACATTGATGCCAACGGCATCCTCAAGGTTTCGGCTAAGGATAAGGCAACGGGTAAGGAACAGACCATTCGTATCGAAGCATCAAGCGGCCTTTCAGAGGACGAAATTAACCGCATGAAGGCTGAGGCTCAAGCTAACGCTGAGGCTGATAAGAAGGAACGCGAGCGCGTTGACAAGATCAATGAGGCCGATTCAATGATCTTCCAGACTGAAAATCAGTTGAAGGAATTAGGCGACAAGCTCTCTGCTGACAAGAAGGCTCCTATCGAAGCTGCCTTGAACAAGTTGAAGGACGCTCACAAGTCACAAGACATCGCAGCCATTGACGCTGCCAAGGCTGAACTCAACAATGCATGGCAAGCCGCTAGTGCAGAGATGTACAGCCAAGCAGGTGCTCAACCCGGTGCAGGCGCAGGCTTCCAAGGTGGTCAATCTGGTGCAGGCGCAGGTGCTCAACAAAGTTCTTCTGATAAGAACGACGACATCCAGGACGCTGACTTCGAGGAAGTGAAGTAAGTATAGATAACTGCCGAAAGGTAAACACATAATAAACAATAAGCAAAAGCGTGCAACTCAATGAGTTACACGCTTTTTGCGTTCGTTTATGGGGTTCTGGTTCTTAGTAAGCATCCCATGCAGGCCGTATTGACAACATAATACGATATGGGGCTGGATAGTTCCGCATATGGAAACTACCCAACCCCATTTATTGTTTTTTTTTCAGATTCTTTTGAAGAAACCTTCATATTCTTTATCCAATATTTTCCAAATACCATTTTTGCGACACAGAAATGAATGAACGGATTGATACGGCATGTCGTTCGTATAAATCTGTGATGGTGTAGATGCCAATAGGTACGGGAAAAACTGTTGTAAATCTTAGGGGGGACTTATCTTGCACAAATAATAAGCTCAACCGCCTAAAAGTAGCGGTTGAGCTTAACAAGTATGTGTTTTTGAGTTTTATCGGACACCAATAAATTGTTATTTACGAAGAAGGCAAGCGAATGAAGCATTTGCTTGCCTTTGTCTTTTCACTGCTATATAATCCTCTCTTGCATGAAAAAGTATATTAGGATAAATCATTTAGCATGACTTTGCTTATTGTCCTAGATTGAATTTTATAATGCCTTTCACAAATGCCTTAATGATAAGCTCAGTCGTATTACTTGCATTAAACTTAGAGAGTAAGTGCGCCTTGTGTGTATTAATCGTATTTACGCTCACGTTGAGGTTGACGGCAATCTCGTGTGCTCTCAGTCCGCGTGCCAATTGGCAGAGCACATTGTGTTCTTGTTGCGTTAAGTGGCTGCCCGATTCAGGAATGTGCATCTCAATGTGGCGCACCAATTGCTGAAATCGCTTGCAAAAGTAGTTGTCACCCTGTGCTATGCTGCGCACAGCCAAACATAACTCATCTATATCGCAACTCTTAAATACCACACCATCCGTGTCAGACTGCATGATAGCATTAATGTGCCATATCTCCTCGTGAGAGGTGTATACCATTGTGCGCACCTCAGGCTCCATGGTATTAACTTTCTCTATCAAGTCAATACCAGAACCGTCAGGAAGGTCGAGGTCGACAATGCACAAGTCGAAGTGTTGCTCCGATTCGAGCAATTGCGTGGCATCGTGCAGTGTAGAACTCACGGCTACCTTATCCACTTCGGGCATATGCAGTAAGCATACTTTCAGCCCTTCAAGTAGTGTGGCATGGTCGTCGCAAATGAGTATGTTAATCTTTGGTGTCATATATATAATATTGTCTTGTTTTTTAAAAATATGTTGCAAATATATCCGTTTCCGTTTGTTTGCATATCATTATAAATAATGATTTTAATCGACATTTGTTAAAAGTCTCTTCTTTATGTTTTTTAAAAAAAGGCGAGTGCAAAACAAAATGAAAGTTTTCAGACTTTCATTTTGCTTTGCACTCACCTTGCACTATCTTTTCATAAGATAGGCTGCGGCTCGGCAAAACGAAATGAAAGTTTTCAGACTTTCATTTTGCTTTGCACTCGCCTTGCATTATCTTTGTATTCTTCTTTTGCAAAAAAAAATCTAATCAACAATGAAAAAAGCTAACCTCCTCGCTTGTTTGCTCAGTCCGATGTTGGCTATCGCACAGCCACAAGCAGACTCACTGCGTCATCTCATACACGTTAAAGGGCCCCAAGTACACTTACTGGCCCAAATGGCCGAAGCTACAGCTACTTCCCACCCCGACACGGCACTTCACTACGCTCAATTGGCTCGCCAACGCAAGGCTGCAGGGCGCGACCTCATAACCCTTGAGGCTGCTACGGGCGAAGCTCTTATGGCACAAGGACAGATAGAGCAGTCGCTCAAACACTTTACGCAAGCCTATAACCAGGCACGCCAACAACACCTTGCACCAGAAGCGTACAACCAACTCTGTAGTATAGGACTCTGCCATAGCCGCATGCAACACTTCGATAAGGCTGCCAAGTGTTATGACCAAGTAATCGCTTATGCTACTCGTCATAAGAATGCGCAACTCGCCTTCTCTGCCTACCAAAACTATGGCGCGATGTGTAGCCGCATGGGGCGTGTTGAAGACTGTCAACGCCTCTTGCTTAATGCGCTGAAATATCAAAGTGCTGCCGATCCCGCCCTTCGCGTATCGGTATATGCGGGGTTGGGTACGATTCTTACCTATAACGCTGCCACCTTCCCTAAAGCGGAACAATACCTGCGTCAAGGCATTGCCATTGCGCGTCGAGCTCATGAACCGCTTGCTGAGGCCAGTTGCCTCTCGCCGCTCATCACGCTGCTCACCCAACAACCGCAACGTTATGCTGAGATTCCTGCCCTTATTGCGCGGGCCAATACTATCGTCAGCAATGCGGCCCCCGACGGTACAGAGCGTATGCAGTTGGAACACGCAAAGATCAACTACTACTTCGTTACTCGACAATGGTCGCCTGCCCTCCAGTCGGCATTGATGCTCTACGAAAATGGTCCTGCGGTGTCGTCAGAGCGTGATAAGGTAATGCTTATGGTGGCACGGGCTTATGAGGGTACGGGCAATCCACAGCGAGCTTGCTACTTTTATCGCGAAGCCTACTACATAGGTGACTCTATTCACCAACTTGATGTGCAACAGCAAGTGGGCGATGCGGCTGCACGCTACGATGCAAAAGAGAAGCAGCTCAAAATCAATCAATTACAAAAGAACGCTGCTGAGGCTGAGGTGAAGCAATGGCGCTTAGGTGCTGCACTCGCAGGGATTGTTCTGTTGCTCTTTGCCACCATTGTTGCTGCTATTATTTGGCACCGCCAGCAGCGTCGTAAGGCACAACTCGACCAAGCGCGTCGTTATATCGATGGCATTGAGAGCGAGCGTAAGCGTTTGGCGCAGGAGTTACACGATGGTGTGTGCAACGACCTCCTTGTGGCTGAAATGCAATGTCCACCTCTACTGATGTCGGCTCTGCTGTGGCGCAACTGCAACAGGTGCGTGGCACGATACGTCAAATCTCCCACCAACTTATGCCGCCCAATACGACCTTTGCTACGCTCGATCAAACGCTCTCGGCATTGGCTTATAAGTTACAGGAGATTGGCCAATTCAGCGTAACCTTCACAGATGCTACTCCTGCCAACGCTCCCTATGACTGGAGCCAACTTCCTACTGAGCAAGCTTACCAACTCTATCGCATTGCGCAAGAACTCATTACCAACCTTGTCAAACATACGCAAGGACTCACGCATATTGACATTGCGCTTGCGCATAGTGCTGTAGCTCCTACTGTTGAACTAAGCATTTCGCACAATGTTACGACCTCTCCCGTAGCTCCTTTTGACGCAGCTTCTACTGCTACGACGACTGGTATTGGTATTCAGTCTATCAGTGAGCGTCTGAAAGCTATCAGTGCTACTATCAAGTTTACGTCCGACGAGCAAGGGGAGCATATGATTATTACTTGTTGAGACATAAATACTGAAGTTTCGGATTTAACAAGGGCGGGCTGAATCATCGTACAAGGCGAATGCAATCAAGCTTGCTTGAATTGCTGAGCCGCAGCC
>ENA-OWPL01001685-OWPL01001685.1-human-gut-metagenome-genome-assembly--contig:-NODE-1685-length-12426-cov-28.475143_pt1 | contig 12426 bp, 11 predicted proteins | sample MGYA00248263_ERZ651844 | MGnify/ENA primary metagenome ERZ651844 (study PRJEB26924, sample SAMEA4378256) | human gut metagenome | biome: human gut; feature: human-associated habitat; material: faeces... | reverse complement strand
TGTGGTCAACGGCAAGGTTGGTCTCCTCGAAGATAGGTGCCAACTCAAACTGGTTAGGTGCTACCTCGTTGTGGCGAGTCTTGCAAGGAATGCCAAGTTCAAGAGCCTGAACCTCCAAGTCTTTCATGAAAGCCTGAACACGCTCAGGGATGGCTCCGAAGTAGTGGTCGTCCATCTGTTGGTTCTTGGCTGAGTCGTGACCCATCAAGGTGCGACCTGTCAGCATCAAGTCAGGGCGTGCGGCGTATAATGATTCATCTACCAAGAAGTACTCCTGCTCCCAACCGAGGTTGGAAACCACCTTCTTGACATCTGGGTTGAAATAATGGCAAACTTCTGTGGCGGCTACGTTGACAGCGTGCAAAGCGCGGAGCAATGGAGCCTTGTAGTCGAGAGCCTCACCGGTATATGAGATAAATACGGTAGGGATACAGAGTGTATCGTCGATGATGAATACAGGAGATGTGGGATCCCAAGCAGAGTAACCGCGAGCCTCGAAGGTAGAGCGGATGCCACCTGAAGGGAAGGAAGATGCGTCAGGCTCCTGCTGTACGAGCAACTTGCCTGAGAACTCCTCGATCATGCCGCCCTTGCCATCATGCTCGATGAAGGCATCGTGCTTCTCGGCGGTACCCTCGGTCAATGGCTGGAACCAGTGAGTGTAGTGTGTTACCCCGTTTTCGTCAGCCCACTGCTTGATGCCTTTGGCTACGGCGTCGGCAATGTTGCGGTCGAGACGTGCGCCATTGTCGATTACGTCAACGAGTTTCTCGTAAACGTCGGCAGGAAGATACTTGTACATCTTCTGGCGATTGAAAACTTTCTTACCAAAGAATTCGCTTGGTCGCTCGCTAGGAGCGGCTACTTCAACAGGCTTTCTCTTGGAAGCCTCTGCAACAGCTTGAAATCTTAAGTTGCTCATACCTATATAGTGTTTAATTATTAATGTTCAATATTTATTTCCCTAGCCACTTGGCGATTCTTCCCATGGCTTCGATGCAATCCTCACGTTCGCCGAAAGCGGTGAGACGGATGTAACCTTCGCCCGATGGACCGAAACCGACACCTGGGGTGCAGACTACGCTGGCTCCGTAGAGCATCTCCTCGAAGAACTTCCAACTAGGCGTGTCGTTTGGTGTCTTGACCCAAAGATATGGGGCATTCTCGCCACCATATACTCGCAAGCCCAACTTCAGAAGTTGCTCTCTCATGATGCGGGCATTCTCCATATAGTAGTTGATGGTAGCCTTCACCTGTTCCTTGCCCTCAGGAGTGTAGATGGCTTCGGCAGCTCGCTGAGAGATGTAGCTGGTGCCATTGAACTTGGTGCATTGGCGGCGATCCCAAATAGGGTTGAGCGCTACCTCTTCTCCAGATAAGGTCTTCGCCTTCAGGTCCTTAGGAACGATGGTGTATCCACAGCGAACGCCTGTGAAACCAGCGGTCTTCGAATAGCTATGGAACTCAATCGCTACCTTTCTCGCTCCACGAATCTCGTAGATAGAGTGAGGAATCTCTGGGTCTTGGATGTATGCCTCGTAGGCGGCATCGTAGAGGATGATACTTTCGTTCTTGACAGCGTAGTTCACCCACTTGCGAAGCTCTTCCTTGGTGATGACCGTACCCGTTGGGTTGTTAGGGTAGCAGAGGTAAATCATATCTACACGATGGTCTGGAATCTGAGGAGTGAAGTTGTTTCCCTCGTCGCATGGCATATAGGTGACATTGCTCCATTTGCCATTCTCGAAGACTCCCGCTCTTCCTATCATCACGTTGGAGTCGATATATACAGGATAAATCGGGTCGGTGACGCCGATGTTGTTATCCCATCTCAAAATCTCCTGGATATTTCCTGTGTCGCTCTTGGCACCATCGTTGACGAACACCTCGTTAGGGTCGAGGTGGATGCCACGTGGCAAGAAGTCGTTCTTGATGATCGCCTCACGTAGGAAGTCGTAGCCTCGCTCAGGACCATAGCCTCTGAAAGAAGCTTGGACGGACATCTCATCCACCGCCTTGTGCATAGCCTTGATGACGGCAGGGCAGAGGGGCTGTGTTACGTCGCCGATGCCCAAGCTAATCACACGTTGCTTTGGATGGGCAATCTTGTAGGCGTTTACCTTCTTTGCGATGTCGGCAAACAAGTAGTTGCTAGCCAACTTCAGGAAATGTTCATTTACTAATGCCATATTGTTGTTCTCCTTTTATTGTGGTCTCTTCTGTTATCCTTCCAAGACCTATTTATTATTTAAGTTTGCCAATGTTTAAGTGAAGAGTGAAGAATTCTCTTGTCTTGCCTCTCCTATGGGAGTTCGATTTCTCCATCAAACACAAATGCCGCTGGACCTGTCATATAGACGTGGTTGTCGGCTTCCCGATATTCGATGTGGAGCGTGCCGCCGTCCATGACGATGTCGCTTTCACGACTGGCTCGGTGGGTGATAGCGGCGGCTGTGGCTGTTGCACATGCCCCAGTTCCACATGCCATGGTGATGCCGCTTCCTCTCTCCCAAACTCTCGTTCGAATTATGTCAGTTTCAGTCATTTGTGCGAACTCGATGTTGCAACGCTGTGGGAATGTACTGTCTCTCTCAAGTATCTTACCATAGTGGGCGATGTCGATGGTGTCGATGTCATCCACGAAGGTTACAAAGTGGGGATTTCCCATGCAGACGTAGGTTCCTTCGAATTTTCTGCCGTCTGCCTCCAGCGTTACTTGTTTGATGCCATCATCGGTGGTTCGGGTTGATTCCTCACTAGGAACAAATTGCTCTTTGTTCTCTAGCTTTGGCTGAAGCATGTCAACCGTCACGGAATCTACCACCTTGCCGTTGTCCTGAATGTGCAATCTCAGTATCTTGATACCAGAAAGTGTCTCTAGTCGGATGGTATCTTTGCGTGTCAAACCTTTCTCGTAAAGATATTTGCCGATACATCGGCTAGCGTTGCCACACATCATCGCTTCCGAACCGTCTGCGTTGAAGATGTGCATGGAGTAGTCGGCTCTTCTGCCATCCTGTGGTTTTCCAATGAGAACCAGTCCGTCGCTTCCGATTCCTGTGTGATAAGCACTCCAGGCAATGGCTGCTTTCTCAGGGTCGGGGATGTTGTACAATGTGGTATCTACATAGATGTAGTCATTGCCAGCCCCTTGCATCTTGGTGAAATGAACTTTTGTTCTCATATCTCTATTGTTGTTAAGTTTGACTTGCTCTCATCAGAGAGTGTTCTTTTTAGTTATGTTTCTCGAAAACTGACGTTTTGCCATGTAATCTTTGAAAACGATAACTATTTGTTTTGTTTCGATTGCAAAAGTACAACAATTTGTCGGAATATGCAAGCGATAATCTGCAAAAATAATCTATATTTTTTCGTTCTGTTTCAGATTGTAAGTACTGAAGCCTTATTTACTTATAAATTGTAAGCAATATGATATTGTGTATGATAAAATGACATTATTGATTTTGCTTTACGTGTATTCGTGTCGCTGAATTCTTTGTTTTGCTTTCTTTTTGACTTGGAGAATAGAAAAACGTAAACAAAGTGTTATCGTTATTCCTTCGTGCGGTCGAAGTTTGCTTTATATATATTATAATTACGGTGTATGTATTATTTAGGTTGTCAACCCGTAGGTTTGTGCAAACGCTTGCACAACTAAATTGCACGAAAATGCATCTTTTTTATTGCGGGTTTGAGAGATTCGTATTACTTTTGCAGTCGAAAAGAACAACAAGGATAAAGCGTAGAAAGTAAATAAAGATGATTTATATTCATAGATTATACATTTAGGTTCATAGATTAAAGGTTTCATAGGTTATTTAGGTTTTAGATTGAATTTGAATTTCATAGATGAAAGGTTTTTGAAGGTTTTATGCGAATAGTTTTATGTAGCTCCGGTTTGTATTAGTTATGGATGTCAGTTACTTTTTTAGGTAATAAATGATTGTTTTGGGTCCGGCGGCGTATTTCTGAACACTCAGAAATACGCCGCTTAGTCTGTCCTTTATTTCCTCTTTGTGTGAAAACGTTTGCACGATGGAGATAGATTTATATACGTAAAATAAAACTGAATAGCTGTATATGCGAATTTACTAAATATCTTTTACTTAGGAATGGCGTCTGTAGTGATGCAGACACCATTTTTGTTTTCTAGATAGTTATGTGTAGCATGTAAAGATAACTTGTGTAAATGATTGCATATGAAAAAGAACGAAATTTTAAAGAAAATGAGTTGTGAGTTTTCATATTATTGCTCTATTTGCATTAGAAAAGTAAATAACTAAAATCTTAACTTATAATTAAACATCTATCTTGCACTGTTTTGACTGGACGTACGCGCAAATCAAAGAGGAGTTGCCTAACATTGCGGCGGCGGGGTTCTCGGCTGTTCAAACTTCGCCTGCTCATCCTCGTGAGCCGGTTGGTGCTGCATGGTATATGCTCTATCAACCTTACGACTACAAGGTGGGTGAGAATGGTTTGGGAACCAAGGAGGGACTGACCGAACTCTGTACCGAAGCCCATCAATATGGTGTCAAGATCATCGTGGATGTGGTGGCAAACCATACCAATGGCAGCTTGAGCTATGTAGCTTCTTTCTGGCAAGACAAGAGCCTGTATCACGATTATCAGGGAGGTATCGACTATAGCAACCGTTGGCAAGTGACGCATGGCAGACTTGGTATGTGGGACTTGAAGACCGAGGATTCTCGTGTACAAGAAAAAATCAAGGAGTATGTGGCTGAGTTGAAGTCGTGTGGCGTGGATGGCATCCGTTGGGATGCAGCCAAGCACATCGGTTTGCCTTCCGAAGGCGATACTTTCTGGCAGAATGTGCCCGACCAGACGATGTACAACTATGGTGAGATTCTTGATGGAACTGGTGGTGATGATACTGTGTCCGAAAAGGTAGAGGTGGTAAGTCAGACCACGGGTGTTCAACTTCATCCTGTTGCAGGGGAATCATCCGCAAAGGCGATGATTTATAATTTGCAAGGTCAGCGTGTGGATGCCAACTACCGTGGTGTGGTCGTCTGCAATGGCAGAAAGTATGTGCAGTAAATGGTATGTGATATGAAGTGGCGATAATGGTGCTAAATCTATGTTTTTTGCTGAGATTTAGCACTGTTATCGCCACTTTTTGTGGTGTCTGCATCATGGGAAGCGAGGGCGTTTGCGCCATGAAAGCTAAGCCGTAGGTATGTCAGTTCGAGTTTTGCTATATGAAATGCTATGCTTTTGATGTGATGTTACTATGTCTGTAAGTGTCTGTGTATGAGGGTGTAGTGTGATGAATTCGAGTGCGGAGAACTTCTGTCTATAGTGAAACATATGTTTGGGCGTAGTGGGACATATGTTTCGCTATAGACAGACATATGTTTGTGCCTAGAGAAAAGATCGCAGGAGTGGGGAAGAGGATGCTTAGGCTTCGAGAGCGTAGCACTTCGGCTTCGAAGATATGCGCTTATTGCTTGATAGAAACAATCTGAGTGGGATAGATGTGATTCTCATGTCCCATCCTTGCTACTTGATAGCCAATCCTGATTTCTCCCTTCACTGCAAACGTCTGATAATCAGAGTAGATTCTCGAAAAGTGAAGGGAGGAGTAAAACGTAGATGAAAAATGAGATAATCATATATTTTTCACCATTCAGCCTTTCATCTTGCTGAGTAGGTTTTGGCTTGTTCATCTTTTTTCTCACTTTTTTCGAGAAACAAGCCGCTATATCCGAAAGTATTTGTATCTTTGCATTAATCAAGAAACAAATGGTATTGGAAAAAAATATAACGATAAAGCAAGCGGTATGGGAGAAGTTGGGCGAGGTGTTTCCTGTCGCTCAGCTAGGGGATATGCGCTTGCCATTCTTCGATGTGGATATTGTGGCGGGATTCCCCATTCCGCTCGACAATGATGAGAAGGGACAGGATATTGAGTTGCTCCGAATGCTCTGCCCCAATCCTGAGGCAAGCTATCTCATCCGAGTGCAAGGCAACTCGATGATTGACGCTGGCATCTACGATGGCGACATCATCATCGTGGATAAGAGCAACCGAAATCCTGCGCCTACTGAAGTCGCCGTCTGTGAACTGAATGGCGAATATACCCTTAAGCGATTTGAACGGAGAGGGGAGGAGGGATGGCTCGTGCCTGCCAACCCTAGCTATCCAGAGATTCGAGTGACGGAGGAAGACTCCTTCAGTATTTGGGGAACAGTGACCTATATCATTCACAAACCTAGGGGATAAAAACATGTATGCCCTAGTAGATTGTAATAGTTTCTTCTGTTCGGTGGAGAAGGTGTTCCATCCGGGCTTGGAAGGTAAGCCGGTCGTTGTGCTATCAAGCAATGACGGTTGCATCGTTGCGCTCACTCCCGAAGCCAAGTCGATAGGGTTGCATCGTGGCGATCCTATCTTCAAGGTATGGGACATCGTGGAAGGGTATCGTGTGGCGATGTTCTCCACCAACATGTATCTCTATGCCGCCATGAGCAAGCGAGTGACCAATATCCTGCGCAAGTCTATCCAACATGTGGAGAACTATAGCATCGACGAGAGCTTCTGTGACTTGAATGGCTATGAGGCTCACTTCGACTTGGTGGAGATGATGCGTGAGGTGGCGGCGAAAATCAAGCTCTGGACAGATATTTCGGTGAGCGTGGGCATTGCTCCCTCGAAGACGCTTGCCAAGATGGGAAGCAAGTTTGCCAAGAAATACAAGGGCTATCAAGGTGTTTGTATGATAGATACCGATGAGAAGCGGCGCAAGGCTCTGCAACTCTTCGACCTCTCTGATGTATGGGGTATCGGTCGGCAAACCTTGGAGAAACTCAATTACTATGGTGTTCATACGCCTCTCGACTTCGCCGACAAGAGTGAGGGATGGGTGAAATCACACCTCACCAAACCGGGTGTCCAGACATGGTTGGAACTGAATGGCAAACCTTGCATCGATACTTCGGAGGTGTTGAGGAAGAAGACCATCTGTACGAGCCGCAGCTTTGGCGAGATGGTGAGTGATCTCGACTCTTTGAAGGCTGCCGTGGCAACCTTTGCGAGTAGTTGTGCCAATAAGTTGAGGGGAGATGATTCGGGAGCCAAGAAAGTGACGGTATTTTTGAGCAGCAATCGATTTCGTGAGGATTTGGAGCAGTATGGCAATGCTGCCTCCCAGTCGCTCGTCACTCCAACTTCCGATACGATGGAGATCACTCAAGCGGCGTTGACTGTTCTCGCAAAGATCTACCGAGAGGGCATCCAATACAAGAAGGCGGGTGTCATCGTAAGTGACATCGAGCCTCTTCATCCTTTCCAACCCGACCTCTTCGATCCTATCCAGAATCGTCCGGAGCGTGCCAAGTTGATGCAGGCTCTCGATGCCATCAACCATCGCTATGGCTTGAAGACGCTGAGGCTAGCAGTGGAAGGGGAGGAAAAACAGGCGTGGAAGGTGAAATGTGAGCACCGCAGCCCCAACTACCTCACGGATATCAATGGGCTGATGGTGGTGGGCGATTCTACTCCTAAGTAGGCGAATCGCTTGCTGGCATCTTAGAATATGCCTTTAGAAGGCATTCCATCTTGTCACCTTTTGACTCACGTATCCCACTCTGCCTTTATACTTGATTTTGTACCATTTGGTGATCTCTTCAGAATGGCGGTCTAGTGCATCTACCAATCCCAGGCATGGGTAGGTGGCTGGCTTTTTTGCCTCATTTCCTATCTGGGGATGGTTCCCACTGCTGATGGTTCCTAGTATCGTGCTTTTAGTGGAAGGAAGTTTGCGCACATTGACCATGGTCGCTTCTTCTGTATCAACGAAGACTCGTCCATGCCCCTCTTCGGCACAATAGAGTGTCTTCTTGCTCCCTTCTTGGGCTACCAATTGGTAATTGTTCTTTTTCACTAGAAACTTGTCATCGCATTCACCTATATATTTATATACATGTTTGTCGGCAGTGATGATGACCCAATCGGATGCACTCCATTTGTTCATCACGCTATCCATCGACCATAGTGGAGCTTCGATACTAATGTCAGCCTTGGGCTTGAAATCTTTGCCATGCCATACGATGGTGTCGTTGGGCGAGAGTTCGGCAAGGATGCTGTGGCGTTCGTATGCGTCTTTGAAATGATAGATGGGGGTCTTCTGTGTCGAGAAGAATGGAGTTGAGGTGAAGAGGGTGTCCGTGAGGCAGAACTCGGTAGGTTCCTCGGAAGCGATTCTCAGCGTGAAGTCATCCACCTGGTGGTTAGCCCATCGCATAGCTGGGGTGAGCCAGTAGGGAATGGTGAACTTCTGGCTTACATTGTAGCTCATGCGATATTGGTAGGTGTGGTGTACCTTGTTGATGCCCTCCTTGAAGGGCGCATCAAAATAATAGGCGTAAGCAAACGAACTGATGCTGTCTAGTTCGGGGTTGTAGATGGCATTTTCTGCTGGCAAGATGCTGTCGGCTACCTCGCCAAATCCTTTCCACTTCGTGAGGTCGAGAGGCGTGAAATCTACTTGCTCTCCTTCTTGGGTGTAGCGGCAAGCTACCACAGCATTGCGGTGGGATAGGGAAACTCCGTTCATGTTGACGGTAAAGTCCTTGATGTCGGGATGCTTGCCTTGATGGTCGAGAGGGGCGCAACTGTTGTAGGGTGAAGCCGCCTCGAATGCCATCGTCACGTTCTTCGCCTGTCCCTTGTTGTTGAATTCGTAATATACGTCCACCTTTGCAAAGCCATCCTTGCCTATGGTGATGGTCAGGATTTCCTTGCTTACGGATATGTCGGTCTCTTGCAGTGGAACCAGGAAGTTGCCGCTGGTGAAATAGACTCCGTCGTTGGCTGTGCTGGTGATGATGGCAGCCAAGGCGATGAGGATGGTAAGGATGTATTTCTTCATGAGGTTTACTTGTTTGGTTATGTGGCTGCAAATATAGATGATATTTTTGGATAATCAACTTTGTTTTGCGTTAAATATAGATAAAACAGTTGGTAATACGAAAAAAGCCTTCTGAAATCTCTTTCAGAAGGCTCTTGCGGAGAGAGGGATTTTATACCACTCTACCATCTTCTGTAACTCGTTGATATTCAAGTGTCCACCAGAAGAACTTACACAACACTCTTCTGGAAAGAAACCTCCTTCATCGTGGACATAAAATATCTCACATCCACATTCTATCTCACGGTAACTTATTGAAAGTTCATTGCCAAGTACCTTGTTCAATTCATCAAAGAACAGGTCGCAAGCCGACCATGCACTTTCGGTATCAAACGACAACAGCCCTCCATCCTCATCATCCTCGAACTCTGCCCAGTAGATTTTTCCACGAACAGACTTTCCGCTATGCTCATAGTCAATGCAATAGTGCTCTACCAACTTGTAAAGATAGACATCCTTACTATTCACATCCATCATCTGAAGGGTGTTCCAAAGGTCGCTCAATGCCTTGCATGAACCTCTCACCTTGTACTGCGTGTCACAAATATTGCTCATACTTCAAATATTTTATTTCCCCTTTCGTAGTAAAACTACTTCCGGGATTTGTTAGAAATTATGTGCCTTAAAAAGGTGTTATGCACATCGATGCAAGGTTTGGCACCAAAATACGACCTGTAGGCGTGGAGATTTTGGAAGCCAAGCAGAGCCTTGACCTTGCAAAGCGATAAGGCATAACAAATACCTTTGCACAATAATTTCAATAAATCTCGGAAGTTATATTGAGTATGAAAAAAAGAACCGCATACCCTGTCTACAAAGGTATGCGGTAAAATATAGGATATTGCTGATGCAAGCAGCAAGACGAAGAGAAAAACCATTTTGCTCCTCATCATAGGTACGAGGGGATTTTGTTAAAGAAATATAAAAGAGAAAAAACGATTGGCAAATTTGCCAATCGTTTTTTTTTGTTGTATTTTTGCAGCGATTCCAAGTGTGGCGACAACACATAAAATACGGCTGGGATTATTAGATTTAATAATTAAAGAACAAATTATGGAACCCAAAACAAAAGTAAGATGGGTAGATGAAAAGCGAGTCTATGTGGAAACTCCACAGGGCGATGACTTTATCGTTGGCTTCCCAGATGAAAGCCTCTACCGCTGCCAAAAACAAGCCTCTTGGTTTCAAGTGGACAAATTTGTGGCATCCCTTTTTGACAAGTATTATGAAGGAGATGCAAGTGTTATCATGGGAGAAATCAACAGGCAGATGTTGATAAACCATGTAGGTTCAATCTTCTCTTACTATTCCTTTGACAAGGAGTCCGTTTCAAAGGGGCGTGTCCGTATAGGGCAGCGCATCCGAGAGTTGCGTGAAGCAAAAGGAATGGATGCAAAGCATCTGGCATTCTATGCAGATATAGATGCAGCCAATCTTTGCCGTATTGAGTCTGGCAAATATTCTGTCGGATTGGATATACTCACAAAGATAGGATATGCTTTGGAAATGGAAATAGATTTTGTTGAACCTAAACATCAGTAATCTTATGGTAGATATCAATGAATATACTCGTGAGACAACTTGCGAGTATAAGGGAGAGGTATATTCTGTTCGCGACAATGGAGCAGTAATGCGCCATGCTCGTGAAGGGAAAAAAGCGAGAAAATTAGATAATGTCTGGACTTTTGGAACAAAGGATAAGGCAAGAGGCTATATGATGATAAGCTCGCACAGAGTTCATATTATTGTAGCCAAGGCATTCATTCCTGGCAATGAAGATGGGAAGATGGTGGTCGATCATATAGATACCAACCGTTGTAACAACAGAGTTGAAAACCTAAGATGGCTGACAAGGCTTGAAAATGTACTGCTAAATGAAGTGACTCTTAAGAGAGTAACCTACCTTTGCGGAGGAGATATCAATAAGTTTATCGAGAATCCCTCATGCCTACAAGATTTAACAGGAAGCAACCAAGATATCATGTGGATGAGAACGGTTACGCCAGAAGAAGCCAGACTTGCTATGGAACATATTTCTTCATGGGCTAAAAGACCAATATCTTCATACAAGATGATGAAGGAAAGAGAAACGACAAAGGATTTTGAAGACTGGCTGAAGAAACATGAAATCAAAGAAACCAATCCTTTCTTTGGGAATGGTAAAGTAGAAAAGCAAAGAACTTCAACTGAAGAACCCAATAGCGACGAAGAAGCATGGGAAGAAATCCGAAGAGCACTCACCGCTCCTCGGGTAGAGCGAAGCGAGTGTCAAAACCCCATGATGAAAGAGTTGGAAGAGAGAGAAAGGCTTGCGAAAGAAAAGAAAGAGTCTTTAACAAAAGGAACTTTCCAAATAGGGTTCTATGATAAGATGCAGTTTCCACTTTGTCCAAAAGAAGCCACAGGAGGATTGGATTCGTATGCAAAAGAATTACAAATAGGCGCTGTGATAGCCATAAGTGAAAAAGGCGACGAATACACAATAGCTTCCTTGGGATGGACAACGGAATGGGATGCTATCCAAGTGGAGGCAACAAATAACGGAAAAAGAGCACACTTCTATATTCATATAAAATATGAAGAAGGAATGTATGTTCATTGTAACGGATACTATAGAGATCAATATAGGTTCTGTGATTCACCGAACGTCTTGCAATGCGGAGCAAGAACACAATGCTATTTCCCTCTTTGTCCAAAAGAAGGAAACATTACTTTGGAGGAATACGCGGAAATTCTTCAGAAGGATGTGTTAATTGAAAAGAACCAGTATTGTGATGGATATGTCATTGATAGAGAAATTACACATTCCACAGATGGACACCCAGTTCTCTATGTCGGTGTTAGTATGCCAAACTCTTTCAAAAGATTTGGCGATATGATTATCTTTATAGAAAACGGAAAGGTAATTCACCAAATAGGTAGGACATATTTTGATGAACGTGCCGTGTTGAGGGAGTTCTGCATGTTGCGTGGCCAAGAATGGGACGATAAAGAAGAGATAATGGATGATTATTGTTAAATCAAAGGAGCGGCAGGAATGTCGCTCCTTTTGATTACATGATTCCTCCAGTATCAACAGCCACAGGTGACATGTCCGCCTGTGGAAACTTCTCACACCCGATGTAGAGGGTGTCAAAAGCATCCGACCCATCGGTACGGTGTTCGAGTAGCTATTCTTCCGACTCAGCCAGTTTGACCGGTAGTATTTCACTGAGTGTGTCTAAGGCAAACTTGCCTCAGACACACTCAGTGAAACACTACCAAGAAGGAAGATTGAAAGGATTAAAGATCATCCATAATCTGTTTTCTCGAGAGTGAAAATAAGCAGTGTTTAACCATAATGCTTATAGCCTGACACACAGTTTGTTTTACTCTCTGTATTGTAGAAAAAACAAAAACGTTTATTTTACATGACAGTATCGGCGAATCGGTACCACTATAGCGCATGAATCGGTACCATCATAGCACTGCATTCGGTACCATCGTATCACTTG
>ENA-OWPL01001683-OWPL01001683.1-human-gut-metagenome-genome-assembly--contig:-NODE-1683-length-12438-cov-3.226601_pt1 | contig 12438 bp, 12 predicted proteins | sample MGYA00248263_ERZ651844 | MGnify/ENA primary metagenome ERZ651844 (study PRJEB26924, sample SAMEA4378256) | human gut metagenome | biome: human gut; feature: human-associated habitat; material: faeces... | reverse complement strand
GCAGGAAACCCTGCAGGAAAACCGTACCGTGCTCTGGCAGCAATATGCCGACTTTGCGCAGGTGCTCACAAACGTATCGCGTGAATTGGACAGCGGCTATGGCGCAGACCCGCTCGCAGAACAGCGGCTTATCCGTTATCTGCGCACGGTCGGCGTGGAGGCCGATGCCGCAGTTTTCCGCGAGAGCACGGGGCGCCTGCGCGTGACGATCGACAGCCGGTATCTGCGCCCGCTGCTGGAGCTGCCGGATTATCTTGACAAGCTCTCGGCGGCACTCGGTGTGCGCCTGTGTATGCCGGAAGACGGCGCGCGCGGCGACAGCCTGCTCCTTCTGGAGGCGGAGCCGCTGGCGGTCTCGGTCGGCATCGCGTCCATGCGCAAGAAAGGGGAGGCGGTCTCCGGCGACCGCGGCACGTATTTCAAAACCGACGCAGGGCAGCTATGCGTGATCTTGTCCGATGGCATGGGCTGCGGTGAATCTGCGGCCGACGGCAGCATCGGAACGGTCGGCATGCTGGAAGAATTCCTGCGCTCCGGCGTCAGTCCGGCGCTGGCCATGAAGCTGTTAAACTCAGCCATGCTGCTGCGCGACGGAGAAAACTGGGGCTATGCCACGGTGGATCTCATGTGCATGAATCTGTTTACCGGCGAGGCTGATTTTTATAAGTACGGCGCTGCACCGACCTATGTGAAATCCGGCGGCGCGCTCAAAAAGCTGCGCTGCACGTCGTTTGCTCCCGGCCTCGAGCAGGAGAGCGGGAAAGCACCCGATGAGCTGCACATGCATCTCAAGCCGGGGAGCGTCGCCGTGATCGCAAGTGACGGCGTCGTGTCCGACGGGCAGGATCTCTGGCTGAGACGGCTGCTGAATGATTTTGAGGATGGAGACATGAAGACGCTCGCGGGCAGTGTCGTGCGCGCTGCGATCCGTGAATACGGGCGTGGGGACGACATGACCGCACTGGCGGTAAAGGTGGAGGTACGCAGCTGATGAAACGAAAAAACAAGTCTGTCCGAAATTCCGCGCGCTCGCAGCCGCTTCCCACGACGGCAAACGCCGGAGAGGTCGCGTTTGCCCGCGGTATTTCGCGCCGTGTTGTGGTGGTCGATGCCGCGGAAAGCCCGCTGTTCGAACAGATCATCTACATCGTGCGCGACGATGCGGCCGGCGGCGGTGTTACAGCGGCGGATCTCGTGCAGCAGGCGCGCGAAGCTATCGGCAGTGTGCCGGCGGTGCGCGCACTGCGGCCAAAGCAAAGATCCTACACCGGCTTGCTGATCGGTCTGTGCTCCGTCGCCGCTGCGCTGGCGGCGGCCATCGGATACTGCCTGTACTGCGGCTGGTGAGCGGCCGGTTTTCTCGATGCCCCGGAGGGATGCTGCCCCTCCGGGGCGTTTTCTGCGCAAATAGCGGTTGTCAACGCTTGCCGAAAGTGTTAGAATAAAGCGCCTAAATCGATTTTTAGCGGGAGGTTGCCCTATGAGCACAATCAAAGATCTGAACCTTGCGGAATCCGGAGAGCGGAAGATCCGCTGGGTAGAAGCACATATGCCTGTTTTGCGCGATATCGGCAGCGATTTTGCGCGTGAGAAGCCGTTTGCCGGCCTCAAGATCGCACTGTCTGTGCATCTGGAAGCCAAGACCGCGTATCTCTGCCGTGTGCTCGAAATGGGCGGTGCTGAGATGCATGTCACCGGCTCGAATCCGCTGTCTACGCAGGACGATGTCGCTGCGGCGCTGGCGACAAAGGGAATGGATGTGCACGCTGTCTACGGCTGCTCGGACGAGGAATATCAGGCGCATCTGCGCAGCGTGCTCTCCGTCGGCCCGAACATCATCATTGATGACGGCGGCGACCTGGTGCATCTGATGCACACGGAGTTCACGGACCTTATCCCGCAGGTCATCGGCGGCTGTGAGGAGACAACGACCGGTATCCACCGTTTGCGCATCATGGACCGCGCCGGGACGCTGCGCTTCCCGATGATCATGGTCAACGACGCCGACTGCAAGCACCTGTTTGATAACCGTTACGGCACGGGTCAGTCCGTGTGGGACGGCATCATGCGCACGACGAACCTCGTCATCGCGGGCAAGTATGTGGTCGTCAACGGCTACGGCTGGTGCGGCAAGGGCGTTGCGCTGCGCGCGAAGGGACTTGGCGCAAAGGTCGTCGTGACCGAGGTAGACCCCGTCCGTGCGCTCGAAGCCGTGATGGACGGCTATGAGGTTATGCCGATGATGGACGCTGCCGCGATCGGTGATATTTTCGTGTCGGTCACGGGCTGCAAGGACGTCATCACGCTCGAGCATTGCGAGCACATGAAAGACGGCGCGATCGTTTCCAATGCCGGTCACTTCAATGTTGAGATCGACATGGAGGCGCTCAATCGCTGCGCGGATGAAATCTATGAGGCGCGGCACAATATTGATGCCTACCGTCTGCCGAACGGCAAGACGATCTACGTCATCGCGCAGGGACGTCTGGTGAATCTGGCGGCCGGTGACGGACACCCTGCCGAGATCATGGATATGAGCTTTGCCGTGCAGGCTATGAGCGCGGAGTATCTGGTTCGCACGTGCGGCCAGCTGCGTCCGGGTGTCGTGTCTGTGCCTGCGGAGATCGATGACAACATCGCACGCCGCAAGCTCAAGGCCATGGGCGTCTCCATCGACAGCCTTAGCTGCAGCCAGAAGGAGTACCTCAACGGCTGATCTGTAACACCGGACGGAAAGGAGGGGCAGGGAGATGGACGATCAGAACACGGAATACGAGGAGTACGAGGACTACGAGGCGCTGCACGACGAACTCTTTGCGCTTCTGGATCAACATCGGATGAAGGCGTTGAGCCAAAAGCTCAACGAAATGAATGAGTTTGATATCTCTGAGTTTCTCGGTGAACTCTGGGAGGATAACCCCCAACGGATGGCGATGGTGTTCCGCATCCTGTCCAAGGAGATTGCAGCATCAGTGTTTGCAAATCTCCAGGTCGAGGAGCAGGAGACGATCATCAACTCCATCACTGACACGGAGCTTGCCGGCATCATCGAGGAACTGTATGTCGACGATGCGGTCGACATGATGGAGGAGCTTCCGGCAAACGTCGTCAAGCGTGTTATGCGCACGGCGACGCCTGCTACGCGCGCGCTCATCAACCAGTATCTGAAATATCCCGAAAACTCTGCCGGCAGTATCATGACGGCCGAGTTTGTGGATCTGAAAAAATACATGAGTGTACGCGAGGCGTTTGCCCGCATCCGCAAGATCGGCGAGGACAAGGAGACGATCTATGTCTGCTATGTCACGTCGGCCAAACGCAAGCTTGAGGGTGTTGTTACGGTCAAGGATCTGCTGCTGTCGGATGATGACGTGATTCTTGAGGACATCATGGATACCAATGTCATCTACGCGACCACCGGTGATGACCAGGAAGAGGTCTCGGAGATGATCTCCAATTATGACCTGCTGGCCATACCGGTCGTAGATAAGGAAGGATGCCTCGTCGGTATTGTCACGGTCGACGATATCATCGACGTCATGGAGCAGGAGGCTACGGAAGACATCGAAAAGATGGCCGGTATCACGCCGTCCGATAAGCCGTACTCCCGCACAAGCGTCGTGGATATCTGGAAAAACCGTATCCCGTGGCTGATGTTTCTCATGCTCTCGGCGACCTTCACCGGCATGATCGTCACGCACTTTGAGGATGCTTTGGCGACGCAGGTTGCGCTTGCATCGTTCATGCCTATGCTCATGGGTACGGGCGGCAACTCCGGCAGCCAGTCGTCCACGGCGATCATCCGCAGCCTGTCGCTTGGTGATACGTCGACGTCGGACGCGCTGCGCGTGATCTGGAAAGAACTGCGTGTCGCGTTTTTGTGCGGTGTTTCACTCGCAGCGGCAAACTTCGTGAAAATGCTGCTGGTCGACCGGCTTCTGCTTGGCAACACCGCTGTTACGATGTCGGTCGCGGCGACGGTCTGCTGCACGATCGTGTTCGTGGTCATGTTTGCCAAAGCAGTCGGCAGCCTTCTGCCGATGATCGCCGAAAAGATCGGCGTTGACCCAGCTGTCATGGCAAGCCCGCTCATTTCGACGATCACGGACGCCGTGTCATTGCTGATTTATTTTTCCATCGCAAAAGTGTTCCTGCATATTTGATGTACGCTTCAAACGCCCTCCGGACTTCCGGAGGGCGTTTTGCCATCGAAAAGCACTTGCATAATGTGCAAAAAGTTATTATAATAAAGTGTCGTATTTTGCGTATGACCACTCTCACAAAACAGCGAGGTGCGCTATGAAATCGAGTTTCAAAAAGGCAGTAACGGCATTGCTTGCCGCCGCTCTGCTGGCTGCGGCGCCCTGCACGCCGGTGTTCGGTGCGCAGACGTATTACGTCAATGACGGCAGCAGCACGCTGACGATGGCGGACGCGTATGCCGTCGGTGCGTCCGGAGACGCGGCAAAGCTGCCGGATCGCGGCGTCTATGCGGCCACGGCGAACGGCACACAGATGCTCGGCGGCACGGAATATGACGACTTGCAGCCGAACATTCCAAACGGAATCATCCGCGCGGGTCTGGCATTTGGTTCGACGGCACTCGATGCTGTACATCTGCAGATCAAGACGGGCTCCGGCTTTGCCTTCGGATATTATGATGAAGAGGCCGGACGCGTTTTCCGTGTGGTCGGTTCGACGGCTGAGAGCTCCGTGGCTGTTGTCGCAGACACAAACGTTACAGTCGGAAGCAGCACCTTTGGTGCCTATCACATCGAGCTTGATGATACATATACAGATTTTGAGGCAGCCTGCGCGGCGGCTGCTGCCCACGGCGGGTATCCGGTGTTCTATAACGGAACGTACCGCGTCCGCATCGGCAGCTTTGAGACCGCGGATGCAGCCTCTGCATCATCGGCTGCCGCGAGCGGCAGCGTCGTTTCCGGCGGCTCGCGCGGCGTGCTGGTCGTAAAGGCTGGTACGGATCAGATCCTCTTCGGCTTCGACTGCGGCTCGACCAAATCGCTCACGCTTGCGCCCCAAAACAGCAGCGGTACCGCAATTACGCAGGTGGCTGAGTGTAAATACCGCAGCACAGATCGCTCATGCACGTACTATGGTGATTTCCAGTTTACCCGCTTCGATACGCAGCAGCCGCAGAAGCTCACACTGGTGAACTTCGTGGATCTGGAGTCGTACGTCAAGGGCGTTGTGCCGTATGAGATGAGCAGCGGCTGGCCGCTCGAGGCGCTCAAGGCGCAGGCGGTCTGTGCGCGCACCTACGCGGTCTGTCAGACGAAGCATCGCGCGCAGGGCTTTGACATCTGCGCGACGACGCACTGTCAGGTCTATCAGGGCACGGCGGCGAGCGGTGCGAATTCCGATGCTGCGGTCGACCAGACGGCGGGGGAGTTCCTCTACTACAGCGGAAGACTCGTGCAGGAGGCTGTGTATTATTCAAGCAACGGCGGCGCGAGCGAGGACAGCCTGAACGTCTGGGGCAATGACGTCGGCTATCTCAAAGGCAAGATCGACCCCTATGAGGGCAAGATCGCCTCGATCATCCCACGGTACAACTGGTCGACGACGTTTACCGCGTCGGAACTCACAACGCTTCTCAACAACCGCGGCTATGGCATCGGCGCGGTGAAAAACGCCTATGTCTCGGCCTATACCGACACAGGTAACGTCTATTCCGTCACCTTTACCGGTACGAGCGGCAGCAAGACCGTTTCGCGCGAGGCATGCCGGACGCTGCTGAATCTGCGCAGCCAGCGCTTTACGATCGGCGGCGGCGGGAGCGAGAACGCTTACAGCGTGAATGACACGGGCGAGAGCGTCGCTCTGAGCGCGGCCAGTGCAGTCAACAGCAGCGGGAAGAGCTCGGCGCTGTCCGGCAACGTGTACGTCATCACGTCGAGCGGCACATCGCAGCTTGAGCAGCGGACGACGACATCGTCCGGCAGCGGCAGCTTTGTGATCTCCGGCAGCGGTTACGGGCATAATGTCGGCATGAGCCAGTGGGGGGCGTACTCGATGGCAAACCTCGGCTATTCCTACCGCGATATTCTGCAGTTTTACTACACGGATGTCAGCATCCGATGAGGGAAGAGAAACAACATGAAGACAAAAGATTTTGATTATTACCTGCCCGAGGAGCTGATCGCGCAGACGCCGCTCGAAAAGCGCGACGAATCGCGCCTGATGTGCCTTGACAAGGAGACGGGTGAGCTCTCACACCACCATTTTTATGAGCTGCCGGACTTTTTGAACCCCGGCGACTGCCTGATCTTGAACAATTCCCGCGTGCTGCCGGCGCGCCTTTTGGGCCAGCGCCTACCGGGCGGCGGTGCGTGCGAGGTGCTTCTGCTCATCGACCGCGGCGACAAAACATGGGAGTGCATCGTGCGGCCGGGCAAGCACCTGCGCAAGGGCGCAAAGATGCAGTTCGGCAACGGCGAGCTCAAAGCGGAGGTCGTGGACGTGTTACCTGACGGCAACCGCATGGTGAAATTCGACTTTGAGGGTATTTTCCTCGAGGTGCTCGAACACCTTGGCAAGATGCCGCTGCCGCCTTACATCAAGGAGGAATTGCAGGATCAGGAGCGCTACCAGACCGTCTATTCCAAGGTCAACGGCAGCGCCGCCGCGCCGACGGCGGGCCTGCACTTCACGCCGGAGCTACTGGAAAAAATTCAGGCAAAGGGCGTGAACATCGGCTATGTGACGCTGCATGTCGGCCTCGGTACGTTCCGTCCTGTCAAGGAGGACGACATCGAGCAGCACGATATGCACAGCGAATACTGCGTTATCCCGCCTGAGACGGCGACGCTTATCAACGAGACGAAGGCGCGCGGCGGACGCGTGATCTGCGTCGGTACAACGTCGTGCCGCACGCTCGAGAGCTGGGCACAGGAGGACGGACACATGGAGCCGTCCGCAGGCTGGACGAGCATCTACATCTACCCGGGCTACCGCTTCAAGGTGATGGATGCACTCGTGACGAATTTCCACCTGCCGCAGTCCACGCTCATCATGCTGGTCTCGGCGCTCGCGGGCCGCGAGCACGTACTGCATGCCTACGAAGAGGCGGTAAAAGAACGTTATAGATTTTTTAGTTTTGGCGATGCGATGTTCATTGGAGACGTGATGCCCTCCAAGGCTGAAAACGGCGAAAAGCCCGAAAAATAAGGGTTTTCGTGGGAAACGGCTTAACCGGCGCAAAAAGCAGAAAAAGCCGCATGGATAACTGAAAAGCATCACGCATCGTTAGCTTTGAGGGGATGCTTATAAAATTGAACAACTTTTTTGACGCATAATGTTGCGGCGATACTGCATAGACTGCATAAGATGGCCCCGACCTCAGTATATGAGGCCGGGGCTTTTCTCATGTCTTGTAGGTGAATGTGTGGGTCGCACCGTTCTTGAATGTGATGGAGGTGACGCGGCCATCGTTCACGACGATGTGGTCTATGATCTGCTGGAGGAAGCTGTGCGGGATGGAGGGGTCAATGGCTCGGATGTACTTCTCGTAGTCGATGTAGCGGTCTTCAATCAGCTTGTTCGCCATGATGTAGTAGCTGGCCTTGCCGATGAAGCCGTCGCCCAGTTCCTCGCTGGACTCTTGGTTCTGCAGTTCCTCAATGCGGGCATTGACTTCTTCGAGCTGTTTGGTGATCTGGCCGCGCTGCATAACGAAGTCTTTCTCTGGCATGGCTTCGTCGTCGTAGAGGTACAGGGCGTTCAATCTGGCGAGGGCGTTGTCGAGCTTGCGGCGCCGAGCACGGAGGGTGTCAATTTCACGGATGGAGTTGTCATCACCGGAGAAGGCGATTTGCGGGCGGTACTCCACGGCATCACCGGCAGAACGGAACGCATCGAGAAGCTGGCCCAGTGCGTCGGTGCTGACGGAGGCCACGTCCTCGAACGCTTCGCCGCGGAGCAGCTTACGCTCCAGAACCTCGGGCGTCGTGGCCTCAGAGGAGTTCTTGGAGGCTCTGATGATGTTGGCGACGTAGTTCAGGACGAACGGGCCGAGCGTGGTGTCGGAGATGTACTTGTTGGTGCAGGAGGTTCCTTTGCGCCGCCGGCTGCCGCAGGCGTATTGGGAGGGGCGGAAGCCGTTCGCTCGCCGCCGGTCGAGGTTGGCTGTCATGTTGGAGCCGCACTGGCCGCAGCGGAGCAGGCCAGCAAAGACGTGGATGTTCTTCCTGACGTATGTTTTGTGAGAGGGAACGCCGCCACGCTTGTTCCGAGTCAGCAGGAACTTCATGCGGCAGAATACATCTTCGTTCAGAATGGGTTCGTGGTGGTTCTCGACGGTGATCCATTCGTCAGAGTCGCGCTTCTCGATGCCCTTGCCGTCTGAGTGGACGTTATAGACATACTGGCCGATGTACCACGGGTTTGTCAGGATGGTGCGCACTGTGGTTGGCGTCCATTGGCCGCCCGTCTTCGTGACGATACCGGCGTCGTTGAGGTACTTGGCGACATAGAGCAAGGACTGGTACTGCTCGTACAGTTCGGCCATGCGGCGGATGGCCTTGGCCTCCTCGGGGACGATGGAGAATGTCTTTGTTTCCTTCGACCACGAATAGCCGAAGGGAACACGGCCACCATTCCATTGACCGTCTGAGGCACGGGAGAGCATAACAGCCGTGACGCGCTCAGCGGTGGTCTTGCGCTCCAGCTCGGCGAAGATCAGGATAATGCGCATCATGGCCTCACCGATGGCGGAGGAGGTGTCGAACTGCTCGTTCTTGGAGACGAAGGTGACGCCGAGGGACTGCAGCTCGTCGTGCATGGCGGCGAAGTCGATCAGGTTGCGGCTGATACGGTCAATCTTCCAGACGACAAGGTGGGTAAACTCGCCTGTGCGGATGCGATCCATCATGGCCTGATATTCTGGGCGGTCTGTGTTCTTGGCCGAGTAGCCGGGGTCTTCAAACACGACGTAGTCGGTGATGCCCAGCACCAGCGTGACATAGGCGATAAGTTCGCGGCGCTGAACTTTGAGGGAGTCTTTGTCCACCTGCCAATGAGTGGAGACGCGAATATAGATGGCCGCCTTCTTCGCGGCCAGTTTCTCGGCGATGCGAGAAGCCATACGAAGTCCTCCTTTTTCGGGATATTCCATAGGAACGTCCGACCAAAAATCCACGGACGTTCCGTGTATAACCGTATCACGCAGGATCAGCGCCAGACGCTTTTCAAGATGGCGACGAGCGCCTTTGGACAGGAAGCGAACGGCATCCTGAAATCCCTGCTGGCCGCCGAGGGCTACGAGTCCACGGAGGGCCTGCCTGCGTCTGTGTATCACCGCATCACCGAAAAGGTCATGGAAATGGCTCAGGAGAAGAAACCTGAACCCGAAGCCCCGCAGGAAGCCAGCGATACCGTTCCTGCCAGCGACCAGCCCGATTTCCCCGGTAAAGAGTGATGCGATCCGACGGCATAGCCGTCATACAGACAGGCAGGTGAGAAAATGGCATGGATCAGCGTACACGAAAGTATCGACGGGCCGAAGCTGCGGAATCTGTATAAGCAGCTCGGTTGCTCAAAGTTCGAGGCGACGGGCATCCTGAACTTCTTGTGGTTCTGGGGGCTTACGAACGCTGAGAGGGACGGGCTCATACTGTATGCAGAAAAAGAGGACATCGAGCGATACCTGTACGGCGTCGGCGCAGGTTGTGTGCTCGATCCGAAGAAAATCGTGGATGCACTCTTCGATAGCGGCTGGCTCGACTGGTCGCATCGCGGAATCTGCATCCACGACTGGGAGACTTGGCAAGCCCAATGGCAAAAGGCCAAGGATGCCCGAGAGCGCGACGCTGCCCGCAAGCGCGAGAGTCGGCGGAACAGCAAAGCGGCGGCCCAAAACGAGGAAAAAGCGGATGCGGCGAAGGACGGTCACACGGACGGTCCTGCGGACGGCGAGGAAAAGCAGCTTAAAATCGACGGGGGAGAGACTCCCACAGCCGAAAAAGCACCGACCGAGCCTCCTGAACCGCCGAAGCCCCCTGCGGAACCGGCAACGCCAAAGTACACGCCGACCTTCGACGAGTTCTGGGACGCATACCCGAAAAAGGCTGAGAAAGGCAACGCCTTCAAGAAGTATCAGGCCCGCATCCATGAGGGCTTCTCCCCGGAGGAGCTGCTGATGGCCGCTCGGAACTATGCGACCCAGTGCAAGAGGCTCGGCACCGAGAAGCAGTACATCAAGCACCCGAAGACGTTCCTGAGCGACAGCCGACCGTTCCTTGACTATCTGCCAGATAAGAAGAAGGCCCAGCCGCCAGAGGACGCGGTGCCCGACAACAAAAATCCGTTTGCGGAATACGGGGAGGAATGACAAATGCAAGGATTTGACCCGCAGACCATTTTGCCCCGTATTGCCGCCCAAGGGCTTGAACGGCAGGAGATCCGCCCCGGCGATTGGTTCGACGATGACGGAATGCTCATGTGCGGGAAGTGCGGTGAGCCGAGGCAGGGGATGGTGACGGTGTCCGCTCCGATGGAGGGCAACCCCGAGAACAAGATGACGTTCAAGGCCACCCGCTCCTGCAAGTGCGACCGCGACAAGGAGGCTGCCGAGAAGCAGGCCGAGCAGAACAAAAAGGACATGGAGCGTGTCGCCCGTCTGAAAAAGGCGAGCCTCATGGATGAAAAGCTCCGCGAGGCATCCTTCGACAGCTTCCAAGTCACGAAGTACAATGCCCGAAATCTGAAGCTGTGCCGCCGATACGCTGAGGCGTTCGACGAGATGGTGTCCAAAAATCAGGGTTTGATTTTCTGGGGAAGCGTTGGTACGGGTAAGAGTTTTGCGGCTGCCTGTATCGCCAACCACCTGCTGAACCGCGGCGTCCCCGTGATGATGACCTCCCTTGTGAAGCTGCTGGAGCTCATTCAGGGCGGCGAGGAGAAGGAGAGCGACATCATCGCCCGGATGAACAGCGCGAAGCTGGTCATCTTTGACGATCTGGGTGCCGAGCGCAACACCGATTATGCGCTTGAGAAGATTTACAACATCATCGACAGCCGGTATCGGCGGAAGCTCCCGATGCTCCTGACCACGAATCTGACCATCGACGAGATGAAGGACGAGGAGGACAGACGGTACAGCCGCATTTATGACCGCATCTTCGAGACCTGCTACTCGATGCAGTTCACCGGCCCGAGTTGGCGGAAGAAGGAAGCCAGCCGGCGGTTCACGGAGATGGAGAAGCTGTTCGATATTGACTGAAAGGAGAAGCCAAATGGAAATGAAGCAGCGGGTACAGCATCTTATCGCTGATGTTGAGAGGGCCTGTATCAAGTACAAGCTGAACATGACGATTTACGACGGGAAGCTCGCGTTCGTCGATCAGGAGAGCCGCCACATCGTTGCAACGTGGGGCCCGCAGTTCAAACTCAGCGAGGAGTCTGAACATGGCGGGGAGTAAAGAGGTCTTCTACCTCAAAATCGGGAGTGAAGCCGACCGCGTGACGGTCGCCTCGATCCTGTTCCGAAACGGGTATTCCGTCCAGCCCGTGAAGCAGAAGAAGGACGGGAGAAGCAACGAATACCTCGTCAAGTATTGGATTGGCGAGACGATGGTGGAGGGGGCGGAGATACCAAAATGAAGCTGAAGTTTTCCGTCCTTGGAGAGCCGGCGGGCAAAGGCAGGCCGCGATTCCGAAACGCTGGCGCGTTTGTTCAGACCTACACACCGGAGAAGACGGTCAGCTATGAGAACCTCGTCAGGCTCGAATACCGCCGTCAATGCAACGACTTCAAGTTCCCCAAGGACACACCGCTTGATGTGCGCATCACGGCGTACTACGGCATCCCCAAAAGTGTCAGCAAAAAGAAAGCGCAGCTCATGCGCGAGCGGAAAATCAGACCGATGAAGAAGCCCGACTTCGACAACATCGGCAAAATCGTGTGTGACTCCCTGAACGACATCGCCTATCACGATGACGCCCAGATTGTAGACGCACAGGTAAGAAAGTTCTTCAGCGACGACCCGAGGGTTGTCGTGACAATTCAGGAAGCAGAATAGGAGGCAATCATGAAGAAACTCGCAAAACTCAGCCCCGGCCGCATCTTCAACTTCGCCGGTGAGAAGTTCGTCGTCATGGAACAGCGCGACGGCGCTGCGTTCGTCCTGCTGGCTCAGAGCAAGGAGTCCTGCCCGTTCAACGACAAGGACGATGCGGAGAACCGCAACGACTACACTTGCTCCACCTTGAAGGAGCGCATCGACAAGTGGGTGGAGGCCCTGCCTCGCACCTCGGGGGAGGCCGCGGCCATTCTCCCGTTTGAGGTAGATCTGAGCTGCACCGACCGTAGCAAGAGCTACGGCACCATCACGGTCAAGGCGGCGCCCCTGACGCTCTGGCAGTACGGCCAGTTCAAGGAGTTGATCCCGCTGAACGAGGATGACTGGTACTGGCTCC
>ENA-OWPL01001669-OWPL01001669.1-human-gut-metagenome-genome-assembly--contig:-NODE-1669-length-12500-cov-4.060265_pt1 | contig 12500 bp, 10 predicted proteins | sample MGYA00248263_ERZ651844 | MGnify/ENA primary metagenome ERZ651844 (study PRJEB26924, sample SAMEA4378256) | human gut metagenome | biome: human gut; feature: human-associated habitat; material: faeces... | reverse complement strand
ACTGAGATACTTACACGTGGGTGACAAACGAGCTGTTGACGCCGACGGTTCGGTCGATCTCCGAGGACTTGATGCTCGCGAAGATGACGCGCATCGTCGTGAGCGCTTCGCGGCCGGAGACCTCGGGGTCACGGTTTTCGAGCAGGGCGTTTACAAACTCGTCGATGACGCCGGACTTCGCCTGCGGCTCGAAGCTGTAGGACGTGCTCTTGCTGCTCAGGTCACGCACCTCGAGGGGCATGCCGGGGGGGTTGTAGATCAGCATGCCCTTCGTGCCGTAAAGGCAGGTGGAGTTGCAGCCGGGGCCGTAGATCGTCCAGCTGGCGGCGAGCGTGCCGACCGCGCCGCCGCTCATGCGCAGGATGCACAGGGCGTTGTCGTCGACGCCGATGGGGCGGCCCTCGGTGTCGTGCTTGTTCAGGGTGAGCACCTTGGCCGTCGTCGAGATGACCTTCTGCCCGGTCAGATACTGCAGCAGGTCGACCTTGTGGATGCCGAGGTCGGACAGCGCGCCCATCGCGGCCTTCTTCTTGTCGAAGAACCAGTTGCCGTCCATAGACCAGCCCTCTGGTCCGGCGTTGCCCATCACAGTGCGGAAGGTGATCACGTCACCGATCACGCCCTCGTCGAGCAGCTCCTTCGCGCGGCGGTAGACGGGGTCAAAGCGCATGTTGTGGCCGATCATAAGGTGCTTGCCGTTGAACTCGGCGGCGGCGACCATGGACTCGCACTCGGCCAGCGTGATGGCCATGGGCTTTTCGCACAGGACGTGCTTCCCGGCGTACAGGGCGTAGGTGGTGATCTCCGCGTGGCTGCGGTTGTCCACACAGATGGACACCGCGTCGATCGCGGGGTTGTTGAGCAGGTCGAAATAGGTGTCGTACACCTTGCCGCCGTACTGCGCGGCGACCTTCTCAGCGCGCTCACGGTTGAGGTCATAGTAGCCGACCAGCTCGACATTGGGGTTTGCTGCGTATTCGGGCAGATGGCGCACCTGCGCAATCTTGCCGCAGCCGATGATAGCAACTTTAATCATAGCGGAACTCCTCCTGTCCTATCCTGCAAATTGTCTGCAAAAAACGCGTTTTGGGGGCTGCCGGGGTCTTTTCTTTTCTCTTCGATCCCCATTATACCAAAAGCCGCGCCCGGATGGAATCCCTTTTTGAAGAAAAGGTGAAATTTTTCACATTTTCTTTTTCCGCTTGCACGGCATGGCGATTTTTTGCCCGGATTCCTTGTGCCCAAGCGAAAGTTGTGTTATAATTGCTAAATTCAAGTAGAGTAGTGTCGCCTTTTTGACGAAAGTGCGGCGCAGGAGGTTTCCATTGGACAGAAAAAAAGTGCTGCTGGACGAGGCGCAGACGCTTCGCCAGCGTGAATTTGAACGCAAAATCGCTGAGATTCACCGCAGCCGCGGCAAGACGCCGCTGGCGATGGTGGACACCTTCGGCTGCCAGCAGAACGTGGCCGACAGCCAGCACATTATGGGTATGCTCCGGGCCATGGGGTGTTCGTTCACCGACGATCCGGCCCAGGCGGACGTGGTGGTGCTGAACACCTGCGCCATCCGCGACCACGCGGAGAAGCGGGTGTACGGCAATCTGGGTGCGCTGACCCACACGAAGAAGGCCAACCCGGCGCAGGTGATCTGCCTGTGCGGCTGCATGGCGCAGGAGGAGCGGGTCTCTCAGCGGGTGAAGGAATCCTACCGTCATGTGGATCTGGTGTTCGGCCCGCAGGCCCTGTGGAAGTTCCCCGAGCTGCTGTATCAGGTCTATACCCAGCGGCGCAGGGTGTTCTCCGTGGAGGATGAGCACGGCGCCATTGCCGAGGGTATGCCGGTGGTCCGCGAGGGCCGCACCCGCGCCTGGGTGTCCATCATGTACGGCTGCAACAACTTCTGCTCCTACTGCATCGTGCCCTACGTCCGTGGCCGGGAACGCAGCCGCGACCCGGAGAGGATCATCGACGAGGTGCGGGAGCTGGTGGCCGAGGGCTTCCGGGAAATCACCCTGCTGGGGCAGAACGTCAACTCCTACGGCAAGGATCTGGGCACCGGCTATGATTTTGCCGATCTGCTGACCGACCTGGACAAGATCGACGGCGACTATCTCCTGCGCTTCATGTCCTCCCAGCCCAAGGACGCCAGCCACAAGCTGTTCGACGTGATGGCCGCCAGCCGCCATGTGGCCAAGCAGCTGCACCTGCCGGTCCAGTCCGGCTGTGACCGGGTGCTCCGCGCCATGAACCGCCCCTACGATGTGGCCAAATACCTGGACCTGATCACCTACGCCCGCAGGGTCATGCCCGACCTGGTGCTGACCAGCGACGTGATCATCGGCTTCCCCGGCGAGACGGAGAGCGAGGCCATGGAGACGGTGGCCCTGGTGGAGAAGGTCCGCTTCGACGCCCTGTTTACGTTTATCTTCTCCCCCCGCCCCGGCACCCCGGCGGCGAAGATGGACGACCCCGTCCCCCGTGAGGAGAAGCAGCGGTGGTTTGACCGGCTCTGTGCCGTGCAGAACGGTATCTCCGAGGAGCTGCACCGCCAGTATGTGGGGCAGACGCTGCGCTGTCTGGTGGACGGCGAGAGCGACGACGCCCGCTGGCCCCTGACGGCCCGCACCGCCGGCGGCCGCCTGGTCCACTGCACCGGCGACCGGGCTGATCTGGGCGAATACCGGGATGTAAAGATCACCGACAGCAATACCTGGGCGCTGTTCGGCACGATCGAATAGAGCAAAAAAAGAAACCGCCGCAGGCGGTTTCTTTTTTTGTCAGTCGCTGTCCAGCTTGAGGACGGCCATGAAGGCCTCGGTAGGCACCTGGACGGTACCGAGGTTCCGCATCTTCTTCTTGCCCGCCCCATGAAATGCGGATACATTTCATGGGGACCCCTTAAGGACATGACATCCTCGGCGGAAATGAATTCCGCCTGCGGCAAGGTTTTGCTTCGCAAAACGCTTGTAACGCCGCACCGGCGGCGGTGAGGGCAAGAAGATCAATCGCTGTCCAGCTTGAGGACGGCCATGAAGGCTTCAGTAGGCACCTGGACGGTACCGAGGTTCCGCATCTTCTTCTTGCCCTCTTTCTGCTTCTCCAGCAGCTTCTTCTTGCGGGTGATGTCGCCGCCGTAGCACTTGGCCAGCACGTCCTTGCGCATGGCCTTCACCGTCTCGCGCGCGATGATGCGCCCGCCGATGGCCGCCTGAATGGGGATCTCAAAGAGCTGGCGGGGAATGTTGTCCTTGAGCTTTTCGCACAGCTTTCTCGCGCGGGCGTAGGCCTTGTCGCGGTGCGCGATGAACGACAGCGCGTCCACCTGATCGCCGTTGAGCAGGATATCGACCTTGACGAGTTCGCTCGGGCGGTAGCCGGAGAGCTCGTAGTCGAGCGAGGCGTAACCCTTGGTGTTGGCCTTGAGCGTGTCGAAAAAGTCGTAGATGATCTCGTTGAGCGGCATCTCGTAATGCATCTCGACAAGGTAGGTGTCGAGGTACTGCATGTCCTTGAACTCGCCGCGGCGGTCCTGACACATCGGCATGATATTGCCGACGTAATCGGGCGGCGTGACGATCGTCACCTTGACGTAGGGCTCCTCGGCGTGCTCGATGTGCGCGGGGTCGGGGTAGTTGTGCGGGTTGTCGACGCGCACCATCGTGCCGTCGGTCTTGTATACCTCGTAGATGACGCTCGGGAGCGTGGTGACGAGGTCTAAGTCAAATTCACGCTCCAACCGCTCCTGAATGACCTCCATGTGCAGCATTCCGAGGAAGCCGCAGCGGAAGCCGAAGCCCAGCGCGACGGATGATTCCGGCTCAAACGTCAGCGAAGCGTCGTTGAGCTGCAATTTTTCCAGCGCGTCGCGAAGATCCGGGTATTTGCTGCCGTCCTCGGTGTAAATGCCGCAGTAGACCATCGAGCGCACCTTGCGGTAGCCCGGCAGCGGTTCGCTCGCGGGATGCTCGACGCCTGTGACCGTGTCGCCGATCTGCGTCTCATGCACGTCCTTGATGCTTGCGGTGAAGTAGCCGACCTGACCGGCCTCCAACTGCTTCGCAGGCTCCAGACCCAGCGGGCGCATCAAGCCGCATTCGAGCACCTTGAATGTTGCGCCCGTCGCCATCATCTTGACCTCCATGCCGGGCTTGATCGTGCCCTGCTTCAAGCGCATGTAGACGATAACGCCGCGGTAGGCGTCGTAATAGCTGTCGAAGATCAGCGCCTGAAGCGGCGCGTTCGGGTCGCCCTGCGGGCAGGGAAGGTTCTGCACGATGTCCTCGAGCACGGCGTCGATGTTGATGCCCTGCTTGGCGGAAATTTCGGGCGCATCCTCGGCGGGGATGGCTAAAATGTCCTCGATCTCCTGCTTGACGCGCTTGGGGTCGGCGGCGGGCAGGTCGATCTTGTTGAGCACGGGGCGAATTTCAAGGTCGTGCTCCATCGCGAGATACGTGTTTGCGAGCGTCTGTGCCTCGATGCCCTGCGAGGCGTCGACGACGAGCAGCGCGCCCTCACACGCCGCGAGCGAACGTGAGACCTCGTAGTTGAAGTCGACGTGGCCCGGTGTGTCGATCAAATTGAGCGTGTAGACCTGCCCGTCGGCGGCGGTGTAATCGAACGTGACGGCGCGGGCCTTGATCGTGATGCCGCGCTCGCGCTCCAAGTCCATGTTGTCGAGGATCTGGTCCTCCATCTCGCGCGCAGAAACGGCGTTGCACTTTTCAAGAAGCCGATCCGCCAGCGTCGACTTGCCGTGGTCGATATGCGCGATGATGGAAAAATTTCGGATGTTCTTTTCGTTCATAGCTGTTGCTCCTGTTTGTTGTCGGCAAGGCGGCGCCGCGCGCCAAATGGCGCGTCCAAGCGTTTTGCCGCAGGGAAAATTCTTATTTCCTGCCGAGCAGGGAATTGGTCTTTTCTTCGGTGCTGTGGAGTACCTGCGTCACGCTCTGCATGAGGCCGGGGTAGAGGGACGCGAGCGCTTCATCCTCCATAGAGGCGAACGCGCCGTCCTTTTCGGAAAGCTGCGCGAGCGAGGAGACGTAGGCGATGTAGTCCGCGCGCATCTGCGCATCCACCGCGCCGGACTGGTAGGCCGTGGCGTCTAAGCCGAAGTACCCCTCTTTCCCGCCGCTTGCGCGGTGCAGCGCGCGGTAGAGCTGGTAGAACGCGCCGCCAAGGTAGCTTCCTGCCGACGTGATGAGCGTGCGGTCGTTCGTCTTGCCCAGCAGCTCGAAGAGGACGCCCGCGGTGTTGACGAGCATCTTCTTTTGCAGCGTGGCGGCGATGCTGCCGCGCAGCGTGCCCTTTTCATCGCTCGAATCGTAGAGCGATTCGGCGTCGATCATGCCGCCGTCGCGATCGAGCGTGCGCCCGAGCAGATAGTCCGCCGAGACGTGGTAGTAATCGCACGCCTTTTTGACGAACGCGAGCCCCGGCTCGCGGATGCCGTTTTCATAGTGGGACAAAAGCGCCTGCGAAATGCCGAGCTCTTTCGCGGCCTTGCGCTGAGAGATCCCCTTTTCCTGCCGCAGCAGGGCAAGGGTGCGGGAAAAGTCAGCATTCATGGCAATAACCTCGTCAAATAAAATACGGTAGGTTATAGTATAGTCTATTGATAACCGCTTGTAAATTAAAAATTTGCGCTGATTTGCCGTTTTGCGCAAAAAAATCGGGCGCGGCAATTTCGCCGCGCCCCAAAAACGGAGGAGAAAAAACAATGGACTAAATGAGTACGCTGAGTAACCATGCCAGCGCGATGCCGCCCGCGCCGATGCAGCCCCACAGCGCGGGCGAGCCGCGCCTAAAAAAGCTGCGCTTGCTGCATGTCGCCGTGCGGCCGCAGGTGCGCGCCACGCGGCAGGCTTCGTCTACCAATCGCTGCGCCGTGACGCCGTTTCGGTTCATGGCGTCGTTGCGCACGATGAAAATGGCCTGTTCAAAAAGCTCCGTATCCGGCGAGTCGACCACGATCACTCTCCGCGATGTTCCCTTGACCATATTGAAAGCAGCACCTCCCGATGGAAAAACATTCTGCCTCCAGTATGCCCGCCGCGGCGGGCGCTATACGGGAAGAGCGAAAATTTTTGCTGCGTTCAGACCGCCTGCGCGCCGCCCGAATCCTCGGGAATGTAGAGCGCCAGAACACCCGCGTCGTCCGTGCCGCCGCGCTTTTCCATACTGTCGGCCAAGATCGCCGCGACGAGCTGCTGGGGCTCATGCCCCTCCCAGCCCGCAAGCAGGTTTTGCAGCCATTCGTCGTCTAAGCTGTCGGCCACGCCGTCGGAGAGCATTACGAGAAAGCACCCCGGCGAGAGCTTGATATGCGTCGCCTCCGGCGGGGGCGAGCCCTCCTGCAAGCCCGCGGGCAGGCACGAGCAGGTCACGCGGCGCACCGTGCCTCCGCGCTTTAGATAGCTCGGCGCCGCGCCGTACTTGTAGAGCTCGCCCTCGAGCGTCTGGAGCGAAAGCATCAGCAGGTCGACTGTCGTAAAGCTGTCGGTCGACTCGGCGCGAAGAGAGAGCGCGCTGTTGAGCGTCTTGAGCGCGGGCGGCGCGTCGATGCCCGCGCTCAGAAAGCGCTCCAGCAGCCGCGCAGCCATCGACGATTCGCGCTGCGCGGCCTCGCCGCAGCCCATGCCGTCGGAGAGCAGCAGGCAGAGCGTGCCGTCCTCGGTTTCAAAGTGGGCGGCGCTGTCGCCGCTCACGCGTTCCCCGCGCTTGGGGCGCAGCGAAAGACCGATCTCATAAGAATGCACCGGCTGCGTCGACACGGGGCGCAGCGCGCCGTCCGCCGCGCTCTGCATGAGCTCGGAGAGCTGGGCGTACTGCGACGCGGCCTTCGCGCGGTCGTCCTCCAGCAGCCGCCGGTACTGCCGCCGCAGAAGATAGGCGCGCAGCTCGCCGTTCACGGCGGAGAGAAATGATGAAAAATGGATGCACCGCTCGGAAAAGTACGAGGGGAAATCCTCACCCCTGCCCTGCCCGCGGCGCAGCAGCGCCGCCGTCGCGTCGTTGAGCGCGGTATAGGTGCGCTGATACTCCTTTTCCCAGCAGTAGCTGCACAGCGCACAGCCGCGGCAGACCTTTTCCGCCGCGCGGTCGAAGATGGCGGCGGGATTTTCCTCCGTCAGCGTGCGCGGACGGGCGATGCTGTCGTAAAGCTCGCGCAGCGCCGCGGCAGAGGCCGCGATCTTTCTGCGCACGGCGGCGTCCTCCTGCGCGGCCTCGTCGCTGCAAAGGCGCTTGCCGCGCAGGAACCGCGACGGGATCAGCAGGAATAACAGCGTCGCCGCCAGCCCCTCGTAGAGCAGCACAAGCCCCGCGTGCGCGTTCATCGGCAGGGCAAAGCACAGAATGCTCAGCGCAAACCACAGGGCCGAGAGCACGCGGTTGCCCCGCGCTGTGACGTTCACCAGCACCGCGGAAAACGCATATGACGCCGCGTGGACAAAGCTGCCGCCCCCCGCGCCGAGGTCCATCCCCAGCCCGATGCACAGCGCCGCCGGAATGGCGAACGCGCTGCCGCGCTCAAAGGCGAACAGCAGCACCGCCAGCATCGAGAGGATGCGACCCGGCGCAAAGCCGTCCGCCGTTTCGAACGAGGACGCGGCCATCAGCACGCCGAGCAGGATGAAAAGCGGCGCGTAGGGGTGGTCCTCCTTTTCCTTGTCGCCGGTCGACAAAAGCGCGCGGCCGCTCATCGCGCCGAGCGCGCACAGCAGCAGCGCCATCAGGCAGTTTGCCGCCTCGCCCACGCCGTCGCGTAAGACGTAGACAAACTCGACGGAGAACATCATCCCCGCGCACAGCAGCGGCAGAAACGCCCGCTTTTTGTAGAGTTTCAGATCGAAAAACGCGTTGTTCGCCGTGAAGATCAGAACGCCCGCGGCGAAGGTCCTAAGTGCGTGCGAAAACGGCAGAAACAGCACAGCGCCCGCCGACGCGCCGATCAGCGCGCTCACGCCCCGCAGTCCCGCGCCCGATGCGCCGATCATGCCGAGCGCGAGCGGCGCGTAGCCGCCGAACACCTGCGCAAGCGCAAGCGCGAACGAGAGCGCAAAGCGCAGCACGCAGTCGATGACCTTTCCGGACCATTCCTTGCTTTTGAGCAGCTCGATCACCTTCACAGCCTGTCCCCTCCCTGTGCGTCGATTTATTGTGTCGGGGATTATTGTAAACGAGCGGAAAGAAAAAGCCTGTCGGGAAATACACGCGCAAAAAAAAGAACCGGCAGTTTTGAAAACTGCCGGTTCTCTCGTTCACGTTGATGCTTATTTGACGATCATTTCTGCCTCGCGGGCGTTTTGCGCGATCATGTCGTGCAGCTCCTGCGTGGAGGAGAACTTCTTCTCCTCGCGCAGGTAGTCGAAAAAGTCGAGCTGCAACTTCTGCCCGTACAGGTCGCCATCGAAGCCGACAAGATACGTCTCGATCGTCACGGTGTTCTTGTCGCTCACCGTCGGCCGCACACCGACGTTCGTTACGCCCACACATGTCTCACCATTCGGCAGATGCGCGCGCGTGGCGTACACGCCGCGCTTCAAGGCGATGATGTGCTCTTCGGGGATGAGGTTTGCCGTCGGGAAAAGGGCTTTTTTGCCGATGCCCTCGCCGTGGCGCACCGTGCCCTCCACGGAAAAATAATGGCCGAGAAATTCCGCGGCGCGCCTGACCTCGCCCGCTTCCAGAAGCGAGCGGATATAAGTTGAAGAGACGGTCACACCGTCTTTTTCCACACGCGGGATGATGTCGCAGCCGAGGCCGTGGGCGGCGCAGTAACTTCTGAGCTTTTCCACATCGCCCTCATTTTTGTGGCCGAAGCGGAAGTCGTGTCCCGCGACAAGGTGCACCGCGTGATACTTCCTGACGAGAAGTTCAGAGATAAAGTCCTCCCACGGCATGGTCATCATGTTCCGGTCGAACGGCGCGACAAAGACCTCCTGCACGCCGTATTGTGTGCGGATGATGTTTGCGCGCTCAGACGGCGTCGTCAGCAGCGGCACGGGCTTTCCCGTGACGAATTCACGCGGCGAGCGGTCGAACGTGAACGCCGCAGAGCGGCAGCCGCGCTCCTGTGCGCGGCGCACCGCCATTTTGAGCAGCTCGCCGTGCCCGATATGCACCCCGTCGAAAAAGCCCAGGGCGATGACTGTGGATTCATTCATAGTTTCGGTTTCCTTTTTGCGTCAGCGTCACACGCTGAAAAAATTTCGTTTCGAGGTGAGCGTGCCGTCCTTCGCCTCCGACAGGGCAAGGAACGCCCCGTCGCGCCCGTAGACGCGGTACAGCCCGTCGGGGAGCTTTGCGCGCAGGGGATTGCCGCAGAGGCACTTGCGCTCCTGTTCAGTGCTCGGGATGGTGTAGGCCGGATACTGCCGGAACAGGCTGTCCGTGGGGCGGAGCAGTGCTTCGCCCTCGCGCTGCACGCCCTCGAGCGTCACGGCCTCGTCGATGCGGAAGTTCGACGCTTCCGTGCGGCGCAGCGCTGCCATGCAGCCGCCGCAGCCGAGCGCCTGACCGAGATCGTGGCACAGCGTGCGGATGTAGGTGCCCTTTGAGCACACGACGCGCAGGGCGTACCGTCCGTTTCCCAAATTCTGTGTGAGCGCAAGGTCGAAGATCGTGATCCTGCGCGGCTTGCGCGCGACCTCACGACCCTGACGGGCGAGGTCGTAGAGTTTCTGGCCGTTTACCTTGATGGCCGAGTACATCGGCGGGATCTGCTCGATCTCGCCGAGAAAGCGCGGCAGCGCCGCGCGCACCTCGTCCTCCGTGACGGTCACGGCGCGCTCTTCGAGCGTTTCGCCGGTCGTATCCTGCGTGTCGGTCACAAGGCCGAGCTGTAAAACGGCCTCGTAGACCTTTTGCCCGCCCTCGGCAAAGGAGACGGCCTTGGTCGCCTGCCCGACGAACACGGGCAGAACACCCGTCGCCATGGGGTCGAGCGTCCCCGCGTGGCCGACGCGCTTTTCATGCAAAATGCCGCGCAGCTTGGCGCACACATCCATACTCGTCCAGCCCTGGGGCTTATCAATAATTACAATGCCGTTGGGCATAAATGGCCTCCTTTGTGCCAAGCCTTCGGCGCTTTTGCGCCGTACAAGCGTTTTGCCGGCAGGCAAAACGCAGTTCTCTTTCTACTCTCCGCGCACCAAGATATGCGCGTTCATGCGAAAGCCGTATTTCTCGTAGAGGTGGACGGCGTCGTTGCCGTCGACCACCTTGACTTCGATCTTCCGGACGCCGCTGCCCGAAAATACCGCCATCGCCCAGTCCATCAGGGCCTTGCCGTATTTCCTGCCGCGGCACTGCGGCAGAACGACGAGGTAGTCGAGCTTGCCCGTGCCGTCTCCGTGCAGGTCGACCTTGCAGAAGCCGACGATCCCGCTGTCCTCTTCGATGACCGCGATGCGCGAGACGTTTTCTTCCAGCGCCTGTGCAAAAAGCGACAACGTTTTATCATAGGGCCGGCTCGGATAGCTGCCCTTGAAATTCACGGACACGCGGTTGTGGTGCTCGGACAAGGCCTGCACGCACGCGCGCAGGCGCGGCGCTTCGTCCGCCGTGATTTGTCGCAGCGGCGGCAGCCGCTTTTCAAGCAGCACGAGCTGCACACCGGCGATACCGTTAAACATGCACGGCACGACGCCGATCTCGGCGTAGCCGAGCTTTTGATAGAAGCGGCGGGCGCGCGCATTGCGCGCGTTCGTGTCGATGCGAAGGTACCGGCAGCCGTGCGCGAGGGCATAGCCCTCGTAAAATGCCGCAAACTCGCGGCCAAGGCCGCGCGATTTGGCCTCGGGGTCGATGACGAGCGTGTGCAGCACCATGACCTCGCTGTCCGGCGCGTCATAGCGCCAGTTCGCCCCCGCGTAGGAATCGACCTGCGTTTGGTTGAGAATGGCCGTGCCGACGATCTCACCGTTCTGCTCCTGCACGAAAAGGTCGCCGCGCGCAAGCGCGGCCTCCGCTGTCTCACGCTCGGGATACACGCCGCGCTGCCAGCCGATCGCGGCCTCGCCGCGCTCCTCTGCCGTGTGGATCTGGTCGTAAATGCGGCACACCGCGTCCAAATCGGCGCGCGCTGCCTTGCGGATCGTGCTCATGCCTCTTCCGCCACCGCTTCGGCGATGGCGTTCAGGATCATGGCGCGCGCGGTCTCATAGTCCGCGTGCTCAATGAGGCAGCCGGACGCCGCGCGGTGTCCGCCGCCGCCGAGGAACGAGCAGGCGCGCGTCGCGTTGACACGCGCGCCTGTGCGCACGCTGACCTTCCACGCGCCATCCTTCGTTTCCTTCATCGTCACAGCGCAGTCCGTGCCCTCGACCAAGCCGCCGAGGGACGCAAGGTCTTCCATGTCGGCCTCGGAAAGCGCCATGCTCTTTTGTAAGGACTGCGGCACGGCGACGATGACGACGCGGTCCTCGTCGTAGAATTCCATCGTGCGCAGCAGCTCTCCCTCAAGCGCCAGGCGCTTTTTGCTCTTTGTGCGGAAGTGCAGCTTGTTGGCGGCTTTATAGTCGATGCCCGTCTCCATCAGCGCCGCGGCCACGCGGTGCGTGTTCGCCGTGACGTTGGAGTAAACAAAGCAGCCCGTGTCGGTCGACACGGCGACATAGAGCGGCAGCGCGACTTCGGGTGTGAGCTGTCCTAATTCCTGCGCGAGCTCGCAGAGGATCTCGCCGCAGGCGGCGCACTCGGGATGCACACAGCTCTCCTTGCCGAAGCCCTCGTAGCTCGGGTGATGGTCGATGGCGAGGTCGACGCGCGTTTTGAACATCTCGGCATTGTCGGGGAACAGGCTCAGCGCGGCGAGGTCGACGGAGACGACCGTCTCATAGTCAAAATCGTCCGCGACCCAATACTGCTCGACGTACTGCTCGAAGTGCTCGGTCGTCTCGCGGTTATAGAGGATGCCCGCGGTCTTGCCCATCTGGCGCAGCATGGCGCACAGCGCCGCAGCGCAGCCGAGCGTGTCGCCGTCCGGACGGCGATGGGTGAGAATGAGGTACTTGTCGTGCGCGCGGAGGTATGCCGCGACTTCGGAAACGGTCATTCCTGCTCATCCTCCGTGTTCAGTGTTTCGTTTTCGGGGTTCGCGGGCTTCACCACGCGCGGGTCGCGCAGCATCTCTAAGATGTGCGCGCCGTATTCGATGGAGTCGTCCGCGATGAACTGCAGCTCCGGCGTGTAGCGCAGCGACATGTTCGCGCCCAGCTCGCGCCGGAGATAGCCCGCCGCGCTCTTGAGACCGCGAATGACGTCCTTTTCGAGCGACTTTTCGAGAACGCTCACGTAAATGCGCGAATAGCGCAGGTCGCTCGTCGTGTCCACATGGGTAATGGTCACCATGCCGCTCTGGACGCGCGGGTCCTTGAGCGTGCGGAAGAGCGAGCTGAGCTCGCGCTGGATCTCTTCATTGATGCGTCCAATGCGATTGCTTGCCATTTTTATTCCTCCTTTGAAAAAAGCAGGGGCGGGCGGACGCCCGCCCC
>ENA-OWPL01001668-OWPL01001668.1-human-gut-metagenome-genome-assembly--contig:-NODE-1668-length-12513-cov-2.621207_pt1 | contig 12513 bp, 8 predicted proteins | sample MGYA00248263_ERZ651844 | MGnify/ENA primary metagenome ERZ651844 (study PRJEB26924, sample SAMEA4378256) | human gut metagenome | biome: human gut; feature: human-associated habitat; material: faeces... | reverse complement strand
AGATCTTCTTGCCTTCGATCATGGAGCGCACGGGGTTGATCTTCACGCGCACGCCGAAGTTGCGCATGCTCTGCGTGGGCTGGATGAAGGTACGGCCCACGTAGTGGTTACGGATCATGGCGTGCTCGTAGGGCAGCTCGGCGCACTGGGCGAAGCCCACGGCCGAATAGACGCCGGAATCGGGGAAGGGCATGATGAAGTCCACGTCGGGGGTGGACTCGTGGGCCAGCTGCCAGCCCATCTGCTTGCGGCACTGGTAGACCTGCTCGCCGAAGACGAAGGAGTCGGGGCGGGCAAAGTAGACCAGTTCGAAGATGCACTGGCGGGGACGTTCCGGCAGGGGACCGCGCAGCTGTTCGCTGTGTTCGCCCTTGCCGTCCATGATCAGCATCTCGCCGGGCTGGATGGGGCGCTCGTAGTCGGCTTCCAGCAGGTCGAAGGCACAGGTCTCGGAGGCCAGCACCGGCGCGCCGTCCAGACGGCCCAGGGCCAGGGGATGGAAACCGTAGGGGTCGCGTACGGCCACCATGGTGCCGCCGGCGTAGACGCCGTAGAGCTGGTCGGAGATCGTGCAGGCCGTCCACTAGGTCATGCTCGCGCAGGGCGCGCACGATGAGGTGCATGAAAACTTCGGTATCGTTGGTGGTGCTGAAGATGGCGCCGTCGTTCTCCAGCTCCTCGCGCAGCTCCATGGTGTTCACCAGGTTGCCGTTGTGGGCGATGGCGATGTCCAGCCCCTTGTAGTGGGCCACGAAGGGCTGGGCGTTGCGCGCCGCGGAACGGCCCGTGGTGGAGTAACGCACATGGCCCAGAGAGATGGTGCCCGGCAGAGCCTGCAGATTGGCTTCGGCGAAGACATCGGGCACCAGGCCCATGCCTTTGTGCTCGTGCAGCAGGCCTTTCTCGTCGATGGTGACGATGCCCGCGCTTTCCTGTCCGCGATGCTGCTGGGCGTACAGACCGAAATAGGTCAGTCGCGCCGCTTCCTCATGACCGTAGATACCCAAAAGACCACACTCGTGGCGAATCATAGCGTTTCCTCACTGCCAGCGCAAAATGCGTTGTTGTCTCCTCCGCCCTGCGGCGGGACCGTCTTCCCTCTCACCGCTCCGGGGCCCGCCTTGCAGGCAAGGCGGCCGACCAGCGCACGGCGGTACAAAGGGCGTGTCATATAACGGCGGGCCGCGCAATGCAAGTCCGCGCCCGCGCCGTTCCTCCCCTGACTCCTGCTCTGCCCCGGACAGGGAAAGAAGGGATGCACGGCCGGGTCTCCCCGGTCCTGTGCCTGCCCGGGTCCGGCCCGGCAGCTGCCGGGGACCGGAACCAAAGGGCGCGGCGTCCCCAGGGGCGCCGCGTATCTATTCGTTGCCGTCATCGGCTCCCGCTTCCGCCGGAGCGCTCTCCAGAGGTGCCGCCGCGCTTTCGGGCGCGTCGTCATCGTCCTCCAGGTCGTCCATGCGGCTGCCGGTCTGGCCGCCTTCGTCCACGCGGTCGAAGCCCACCACATGCGCGCCTTCGTCCAGGCGCACCAGCATGACGCCCATGGTGGCCCGGCCCTTGCTGCGCACGTCTTCCACGCCGATGCGCACCACCTTGTTGGCCGAGGTCAGCATGATGAGGCCGTCGTTGTCACGCACGGGCATGGCGCCCACCACGGGACCGGTCTTGGACGTGACCTTGAAGTTGATGATGCCCTTGCCGCCGCGCGACTGCAGGCGGTAGAGGTCCACGCGGGTGCGCTTGCCGAAGCCGTTGGCGGAAATGGACATGATCTCCGTGGTCTGGTCGTTCTCCTTGAGGATGACGCCGGCCACCACCACGTCCTGACGGCGCAGGGCGATGCCCTTGACGCCCGTGGCCACGCGGCCCATGGGACGCACGTCCTTGCAGGCGAAGCGGATGGAGTAGCCGTCGGCCGTGGCCAGCACGATGTGGCTGTCCTCACGGATGGGCCGCACCACCACCAGCTCGTCGTCCTCGCGCAGGCCCACGGCCATGAGGCCGCTCTTGCGGCAGCGCGCGTAGAGCGAGGCCGAGGAACGCTTGACCATGCCGCGCTTGGTCACGAAGAGGAAGTACTTGTCCTCGGCGAACTCGCGCACGGCCAGCACCGTGGTGACCCACTCCCCTTCTTCCAGGGGCAGCAGGTTGTTGATGTGCACGCCCTTGGCCGTGCGGCTGCCCTCGGGCACCTGATGCACCTTGAGCTGGTGCATGCGGCCCTTGTTGGTGAACAGGCACAGGTACTGGTGGTTGGTGGTGGTCAAAAACTCCTGCACATAGTCGTCATCGGAGGTATGCAGGGCCGCGATGCCCTTGCCGCCGCGCTTCTGCTGCTGGTAGTTCTCCAGGCTGGTGCGCTTCATGTAGCCGCGGCGCGACAGGGTGATGACCACTTCCTCGTCGGGGATGAGGTCCTCGATGTCGATGCCGCCCAGGGCGTCGGTGAGCACCTCGGTACGGCGCGGCGTGGCGAAGGTCTCGCAGATCTCGCGGATCTCGCGCTTGAGTTCGGAGCGCAGCACTTCGGGGTTCTCCAGCACGGACTTGAAGAACTCGATCTTTTCCAGCAGTTCGCGGTATTCGGCCATGAGCTCTTCACGCTGCAGGCCGGTCAGGCGCTGCAGGCGCATGTCCAGGATGGCGCGGGCCTGCACCTCGGTGAGCTCGAAACGCTGCATGAGGCCGGCGCGGGCCTCGTCCGGGCTCGCGGAGGCGCGGATCAGGGCCACCACTTCGTCGATGTGGTCGATGGCGATGCGCAGACCTTCCAGGATGTGGGCGCGGGCCTCGGCCTTCTGCAGGTCGTAGCGGGTGCGGCGGATGACCACCTCGCGACGGTGGTCCACAAAGCAGGACAGGGCCGTCTTGAGGTTGAGCAGCACGGGACGGTTGTCCACAACGGCCAGCATGTTGATGCCGAAACTGGTCTCCAGCGGCGTGTACTTGTACAGGCTGTTGATGACGATGTCCGGGATGGTGCCGCGCTTCAGGTCGATGACCACGCGGATGCCCTTGCGGTCGGATTCGTCGCGCAGGCCGGAGATGCCGTCGAGCTTCTTGTCGCGCACCTGCTCGGAGATGTTCTGGATGAGCTGGCGCTTGTTGACCTGATACGGCAGCTCCGTCACGATGATGCGGATGCGGTCGTGTCCCCACGTCTCGGTCTCGGTGCGGGCGCGCACGACGACGCGGCCGCGGCCGGTGGCGTAGGCCGCGCGGATGCCGCTGCGGCCGACGATGATGCCCCTGGTCGGGAAGTCCGGGCCCGTGACGTGCTGCATGAGATCGCTGAGCGTGGCGTCCGGATTTTCGAGCACGCACACGCAGGCGTTGATGACCTCGGTGAGGTTGTGCGGCGGGATATTCGTCGCCATGCCGACGGCGATGCCCGAGCTGCCGTTGACGAGCAGGTTCGGGAAGCGGCACGGCAGCACGCGCGGCTCGCGGCGGGTCTCGTCAAAGTTCGGGTCCCAGTCCACGGTGTCCTTGTCGATGTCGCGCAGCATTTCGTTGGCGATCTTCGACAGGCGCGCCTCGGTGTATCGGTAGGCGGCCGGGGGGTCGCCGTCGACGGAGCCGAAGTTGCCGTGACCGTCGACGAGCATATAGCGCATGGAGAAATCCTGCGCCAGACGCACCATCGCGTCATACACGGACGCGTCGCCGTGCGGATGATACCGGCCGAGCACGTCGCCGACGCAGGTGGCGGATTTTTTGAAGGGCTTGTCCGAGGTCAGGTTGTCCTCGTACATGGCGTAGAGGATACGCCGGTGCACGGGCTTGAGACCGTCGCGCACATCCGGCAGCGCACGTCCGACGATGACGGACATGGCATACTCGATGTAAGAGGTCTGCATCTCATGGACGAGCTCGCTCTGAATGATCTTCTGGTCGGGATAGAGAATGTCCTCCCGTTTATAGTCCTTGGCCATGGCTGCACACCTCCTTAAATGTCAATGTTGACCGCGTACTTGGCGTTTTGCTCGATGAACGCCTTGCGCGGCTCGACCTTTTCGCCCATGAGCACGGTGAACACCTCGTCGGCGTGCACGGCGTCCTCGAGCGTGATCTGCTTGAGCGTGCGGGTCTCGGGGTTCATGGTCGTCTCCCAGAGCTCGTGCGGGTCCATCTCGCCGAGACCCTTGAAGCGGTTGATGTCGACCTTTGCGTTCGGGTTGTCGCCGCGCATCTCGGCGGAGATGCGGTCGCGCTCCTCGTCGGAGAAGGCGACGCGCGATGTCTTGCCGCGGTTGAGCTTATACAGCGGCGGGATGGCGGAATAGACATAGCCGCCGTCGATGAGCGGACGCATGAAGCGGAAGAAGAACGTCAGCAGCAGCGTGCGGATATGGCTGCCGTCAACATCGGCATCGGCCATGATGATGACCTTGTGATAGCGGAGCTTTTGGATGTCAAACTCCTCGCCGAGTCCCGCGCCGAGCGCCGTGATGACGGGGGTGAGCTTGTCGTTGCCGTAGACCTTGTCGGCGCGCGCCTTTTCGACGTTGAGCATCTTGCCCCAGAGCGGCAGGATCGCCTGAAAGCGCGAGTCGCGTCCCTGCGTGGCAGAGCCGCCTGCACTGTCGCCCTCGACGATGTAGAGCTCGGTCAGCGAGGGGTCGCGGTCGTTACAGTCGCGCAGCTTGTCGGGCATATTGAAGCCCTCGAGCCCGTTTTTGCGGCGGATATTTTCGCGCGCGCGGCGGGCAGCCTCGCGGGCGCGCGAGGCCGTGAGCGCCTTTTCGATGATCGTGCGGCCGACGGCGGGGTTCTCCTCCAGAAACTGCGACAGGCGGTCAAAGACGACCGAGTCGACGAGCGCGCGCATCTCGGAGTTGCCGAGCTTGGCCTTCGTCTGCCCCTCGAACTGGGGGTTGGTGAGCTTGACGGAGATGACCGCCGTCAGACCCTCACGGCTGTCCTCGCCGGAGATGCTGTCGCCCTCCTTGAGGATGCCGCTCTTCTTGCCGTAGGAGTTGAGCGCGCGTGTGAGCGCGGCCTTGAAGCCGGTCTCGTGCATGCCGCCCTCCGGCGTGTGGATGTTGTTGGCGAAGGACACGATGACCTCGTTGTAGCCGTCGTTATACTGCAGCGCGATCTCGCACATGGAGTCGCTGCGCTCGCCGGACATATAGATGGCCTCGGGGTGCAGCGCGGTCTTGTTGCGGTTGATGAAGTCCACGAACTCGCGGATGCCGCCCTCGTAGCACATCGACTCGCTCACGGGCTCCTCGCCGCGCAGGTCGGTGATCGTGATGCGCAGGCCGGCGTTCAGAAACGCCTGCTCGCGCATACGCACGTGCAGCGTCTCATAGTCATAGACCGTGTCCTCGAACATGACGGGGTCGGGCTTGAAGCGCACGGTCGTGCCGGTGTGGTCGGTCTCGCCGACGACGGTCATGGCCTGCGTCGTCTCGCCGCGGGAAAACTTCATCTGATAGATCTTCCCGTTTTTGTGCACGTTCACTTCCAGCCACTCGGACAGGGCGTTGACGACCGATGCGCCGACGCCGTGCAGGCCGCCGGAGACCTTATAGCCCCCGCCGCCGAACTTGCCGCCCGCGTGCAGCACCGTGAACACGACCTCAAGCGCAGACTTGCCCGTCTGCGGCTGCACGTCCACGGGGATGCCGCGGCCGTTGTCGCTCACGCAGATGATGTCGCCCGGCTCGATGGTCAGCTCGATGTGGCTGCAGTAGCCCGCGAGCGCCTCGTCGATGGAGTTGTCGACGATCTCATACACGAGGTGATGCAGACCGGACGACGACGTCGAGCCGATGTACATGCCCGGACGCTTGCGCACGGCCTCCAGACCCTCGAGCACCTGGATCTGGCTGGCGTCATATTTTTGTGTGATCTTGTCTGTGATATCTGGCATGGATTTGCTTCCTTCCGTACAGCGCCGCGGTCAGAGATTTTCCAGTCCGCTGGCCTTGCTGCGTTTATATAGTGTTGCGGTGTTGAGCTGTGACAGATAGCAGGTCTGCCCGCTGCCGAGCGAGCAGAGCACGAACGCCTTGGGCAGCTCGTCCCCGGCGGCGTTTTCCACCTGACCGGCCTGTTCCCATTTTTCCAGCGTCTCGCGCGTGCGGTGCGACCAGGTGGCGGTGTCCATGTCGAACACGCCGAGGACGCTTTTCTGCAGCGCGATGACCTGATTGCCGAGGTGCAGATACATCAGCGGATCCCCCCGTTTTGCACCGTGAGCACGCGGCCGCCGGTGCGTTCGGCGATGCGCGCGTCCTCGCAGCAGGTGATGAGCGTCTGCCCGCCGCCGATGCGGTTGAGCACGAACGCCTGCCGCTGCGCGTCGAGCTCGGAGAGCACGTCGTCGAGCATGAGCACGGGATATTCGTCAAACTCGTCGTGGAAGATCTCCCGCTCGGCGAGCTTGAGCGACAGCGCCGCCGTGCGCGTCTGCCCCTGCGAGGCGAACGCGCGCGCCGGCTGACCGTTGATGTCGATGATGAGATCGTCCTTGTGCGCGCCCGTGAGACACTGGCCGCTGTCGAGCTCGGCGCGGCGGTGCTGCTCCTGATGGTCGCACAGGGCGTAGTAGATCTCCTTTTCCGTGCCGAGGGCATCGGTCACGGTGCTGACCGTGCGGTAGGCAAGCGCCAGAGCGTCGCGCCCGCCGGAAAAGTCGGCGTGGATGGGCGCGGCCGCGATGTTCAGGCGCGAGGCGTAGGCCGCGCGGTAGCGGATGAGCTTGGCCGAGACGCGGCACATCTGGTCGGAAAAATCGTCGAGCGTGTCGAGCAGCGACGGCTTTTCGTGCCAGTCGCGCAAGATCGCGGATTTCTGGTCATACAGGCGGCTGTATTCGGCCAGCAGCGCGCCGTATTTCGGCCGCAGCTGGCTGATGGCCATATCCATCATGCGCCGGCGGGCAGCCGGCCCGTCGCGGATGATGTTCAGATCGTCCGGGCAGAAGAGCACGGCGGCAAAATTTCCCGCGAGCTCGGCGGCGGTCTTTTTCACGCCGTTTTGCCAGATCTGCTTGCGCTGCCCCTGCCGGAGCACGACGCGCACGGTCTGCTCCCGCCCGAAGGCGTACACGTCCGCGAGCACCTCCGCGCCCGTGTAGCCGAAGCCGATGAGCTCCCTGTCAAAGCGGGTGCGAAAGCTCTTTCCGCCCGTGAGCAGGTACACCGCCTCAAGCAGATTCGTCTTGCCCTGCGCGTTTTCGCCGGTGATGACGTTCGTGCCGGGCGAAAACTCCGCCGCGGCGAATGCATAGTTGCGCCAGCCGTTGAGCGCGATCCTGCGCACGATCATTGCGCGCTCTGTACCTTGAGTGTGTGCCCGGCGAAGGTCACGGTGTCGCCCGGGCGGATCTTCTTGCCGCGCATGGTGCACGTCTCGCCGTTGACGGCGACCATGCCGTCGGTGATGACCTGCTTTGCCTCGCCGCCGGTCGCCGTGAGGGCGGCAAACTTCAGCAGCGCGTCGAGCTTGATGAATTCCGTTTCGATCGTGATCGTTTCCATACTGTTCACTCCGGTCACTGTCCGGCGCGCAGACGCACCGGCAGCACCATATATACAAAGTTGTCGCTTCCGTCCGCCGGCACGAAGATGCACGGGCTCGAGCCGGTGTTGAGGCAGACGTTGAGCTCGTCCGCCGGCGCCGCCTTGAGCGCGTCGGACAGATAGTGGTCGTTGAAGCCGATCTCGAGATCGCCGCCGTCGCCCTCGCACGGGCAGGAATCAGCCGCCTTGCCGAGCGGCGTCGTGCACACGAAGTCGATGGCGTCCTTGCGGAAGGTCAGGCGCAGGGGGGCGTTGTTCTTGCTGTCGACGATGAGCGACACGCGCTCGACCACGTCGAGCAGGTCCGTGCGCGCGGTCTTGACCGTGATGCGGAACGACTCCGGGATCGCCTTCTTATAATTGAGGAAGTCGCCCTCCAGCCGGCGCGAGAGGATGACGGTGCTGCCGACGGTGAACGAGATGTGCTTGCTGCCGACAGACATCTTGACGCGCTCGTCGCTGTCGCCGCACAGACGCTCCAGATCGCTCAGCGCCGTGCCCGGCACGATGAAGCTGCAGTCGTCGCCATAGCCCTCAACGGGCTCGCGGCGCAGCGCCAGACGGTAGCCGTCGACGGAGACCATGGTCAACTCGTTGTGCGCGATCTCAAAGAGCGTGCCCATGTAGACCGGGCGGCTCTCGTTTGTGCTCACGGCGAAGGAGCACTCGTTGATCATCTTCTTGAGCAGATCCTGCGGCAGGGACACGCCGTTTTCGGCCTCCACGCTCGGCAGGTCGGGATAATCCTCCGCACTCATGCCGACGAGGTTGAACGACGAGCGGCCGCACCTGACGGTGACCGTGCCGTTTTCGGCCTCGACGGTCACGACGCCGTCGGGCATGCGGCGCAGCATCTCGCAGAACAGGCGCGCGCCGACGAGCACGCTGCCCGGTTCGGGGATGTCTGCTTCCATGTTGGTGTAGATGGCCTTTTTCAGGTCATAGCCGGTGATGCGCAGATCCGCACCTGCCTCGAGCAGCAGGCCCTCGAGCGCGGCGATCGGGCTCTTGGGTGCGGCGGCGCGGGCTGCGGATGCTGCAGCCTGCTGCAGAACGTACTTGTCACAGGAAAATTTCATGAGCGGCCTCCTTAATCAGAAACGTTTCGTCTATTCGAAAGATAGAGAGCATATTTTTAGTAGTAGTAGTAGAGCTGTTCGTTTGGTGGAAAACCGGTCTGAGCCGTTGCGGCGTCTGAAAAACCGGTGTTGAAAAAATTGTGGAAAGGTTGGTAACTTTTAAACTACCAGAATCAGGTAAATTTAACGTCCACAGCTTTCCACACGTTCTCCACGTTAGGATAACAGCGATGTGTGGAAAACGGCGTCAGTTTTTCGAGTTGATGTTGCTCGTAATGTCGCGCACGGTGGCGGAGATATCGGGGTCGGACTTGAGCAGCTCCTCGACCTTGCGGATGGAGCTGAGCACGGTCGCGTGGTTGCGGCCGCCGAACTCCTCGCCGATCTCCTTGAGGGGGAGATTCGTGAGATTGCGCATGAGGTACATGGCGATCTGGCGGGCCATGGCGGTCTTTTTGCTGCGGCTCTGCCCGCGCAGGTCCGCGCCGCTGAGCTGGAACGAGCGCGCGGATTCTTCAATAATGACGTCCGGCGTGGGGATGTACGTGCCTGTGCGGATAACGTCCTTGATGGCGCGCTTGACGGAGTCGACCGTGATCGTGTCGTCAAGAATGTCGCGGTAGGCGGTCAGGCGCTTGACGACGCCCTCGAGCTGACGGACGTTGGAGGTGATGTTTTCGGCGATGTACTGCACGACCTCCTCGGAGAGCACCATGCCGAACTGCGCGGCCTTTGTGCGGATGATGGCCGTGCGCGTCTCGAGATCCGGGGGCTGCACGTCCGCGAGCAGGCCGCCCTCGAGCCGGGAGCACAGGCGGTCGTTGAGGCGCTTCATTTCCTTCGGCGGCCGGTCGGAGGTCACGACGATCTGCTTTCCGGCCTCGTACAGGCAGTTGAAGGTGTGGAAAAACTCCTCCTGCGTGCTGTCCTTGCCGGCGATGAACTGGATATCGTCCATGAGCAGCAGGTCGGCATTGCGGTATTTCTGGCGGAAGTTCTCCGCCGTGCCCGTGCCGATGGATTTGACCATCTGGTTGACGAACTCCTCGCCCTTGACGTAGGCGATCTTCGCGCCGGGGTTGTTGTGGCGGATGGTCTGCCCGATGGCGAGCAGAAGGTGCGTCTTGCCGAGGCCGGAGTTGCCGTAGATGATCAGCGGGTTATACACCTTGCCGGGATTCTGCGACACGGCGATGGCCGCCGCGTGCGCGAACTTGTTGCTCGGCCCGACGATGAAGCGGTCGAACGTGTACCCGTCCATCTCCGGCATCTCCTCGGCGGAGGGGCGCTTCTCGCGGTATTCGAGCAGCTCGTCGTCCCCGGCGAGCACGACCAGCTCGAACGGGCAGGAGAACAGATCGTAGAGCTTGGCACAGATCGTCTTTTCAAAGCGCGCCTGAATGATGCTGCGCTTAAAATCCGACGTGGTGTGCACGATGAGCGTATTATTATTGATCTCGATCGGGGTGCAATCGGAAAACCAGGTATTGATCGCCGTCTGGGTCAGCTCCTGCGAGAGGCTGTCCATCACGACGGACCAGATATCGGTGAGCGAATTCATGGTGGCCATAGGGTCGGCTCCTTCAAAAAATGTCGCGCAGCCGCGCTGCGCACACACGCTGTCGGCTACACTACCAGTATAACAAAAATTCACGATTATTTCAACAATAATGTCAGAAATTATTATATAAATAGGTGTAGAATCTGCCGCAGGCAGGGAATTGTTTTCCTGTGCAGATTGTGGTATGATAAAAAGACGCTGATTTTTTCATTTTTCCATAAAGCAGGTGCTGTTTTGTTCTTAGTCGCACAGGCCGGACAGCTGTTCGGCGATACGGAAGCAGCCGCCCTCCCGTCCTTGCTGGAGAGCGGGCGGCTTCCTGCGCGCATTTCGGGTCTGCCGGCGAGCGGCCGCGCGCTGCTCGCGGCGTCGATGCACGCGCAGCTCGATGCGCCGGTGCTGGCCGTGTGCCCGGATGAGGCGGCGGCCGAGCTGTTTCAGAAGGATCTTGCCGCCCTGCTCGGGCAGGACGTGCCGCTGCTGACGGCGCGCGACTATACGTTTTACACGGTCGAGAGCGTCTCGCGCCAGACCGAGCAAAAGCGCCTGAGCGCGCTCTACGCGCTCGCAGCGGGCACGTCGCCGGCCGTGGTGTGTACGGTCTCGGGTCTGCTGCAGCGCGCCATGCCGAAGGAAAAACTGCTGCAGGCGGCCTTTGAGATCCGCGACGGCACGTCGCTCCCGCCCGAGGACGCCGAGGATGCGCTGCTGCGCTGCGGCTATCTGCGCACGGCGCAGGTCGAGGGGCCGGGTCAGTTTTCGCGCCGCGGCGGCATTCTCGACTTTTTCTCGCCCGCGTATCCGCAGCCGGTGCGTGTGGAGTTCTGGGGTGACGATGTGGACTCCATGGGCTTTTTCGACCCCGAGAGCCAGCGCCGCACCCAGCCGCTCGACGCCTGCCGCATCCTGCCCGCCGCCGAGACGCTGCCGCCCCTGTATCCGGGCGGAAGCGCCGCTCTGGGCGCGCAGCTGCAGAAGATCGCACAGCGCACCGCCGCGAAAAAGGATAACGACACGGCGCAGAAGCTTGCCGCCGCGCTGCGTGCCGACGGGGAAAAGCTCTGCAACGACTGCGTGCTCCCGGCGGCGGATCGCTACATGGGCTTCGTGTACGACACGTTTGCCACGGCGCTGGATTATCTCACGCCGGAGGCGGCCGTGCTTATCGACCAGCCCGCCCGCTGTGCAGAGCGCGCCAAGGAATACACCGCGCAGCTGCGCGAGGATGTATCCCTGCTCGTGCGCAGCGGCACGATGGCCGCGCGCGCCGAGACGTTTTATGAGCCGTTTGCCGATATGATGCGCCGCATACAGGAGTGGGCGATCGTGCTGGCCGACGGTCTGCAGCTCGGCCGCAGCCCCATCGAGGCGCGCACGCTCGTGAGCCTGACGGCAAAGCAGCTCCCGTCCTACGGCGGCAGCAGCCAGACGGCGGCCGATGACATCACGCACTATCAGAACCTCGGCTACCGTGTGGTGGTGCTGGCGGGCGATCTGCGCCGGGCGCGCATCTTGTGCGAATTTCTCGCCGGGCACGGCATCCATGCCGCCGCGGCCGAGCATCCCGATGCCCTGCCCGAGCCGGGGCAGTGCCTTGTCACGGCGGGCAGCCTCTCGGCCGGCATCGAGTTTCCGTATGCCAGACTCGCCATCCTCACGGACACGCAGATCGCGGCGTCCGGTCTGCGGCGCGCAAAGCACAAAAAGCAATCCAACCGCGAGAAGATCAACTCCTACACCGACCTCTCCGTGGGCGATCTCGTCGTGCACGAGTACCACGGCATCGGCCGCTTCGCGGGCATCGTGCAGATGCCGGTCGACGGCGCGGTGAAGGACTACATCAAGATCAGCTACGCCGGCGCGGACACGCTCTATGTCCCGGCGACGCAGCTCGACATGGTCAGCAAGTACATCGGCGCGGGTGAGGATCGCCCGGTGAAGCTGTCCAAAATGGGCGGCACGGAATGGGCGCGCACGAAATCGCGCGCCAAGGCCGCCGCCAAAAGCATGGCCAAGGAGCTCACCGCGCTCTACGCCGCGCGCAGCCGCACGAAGGGACACGCCTTCGCGCCCGACAGCCCCTGGCAGACGGAGTTTGAGGAGCACTTCGGCTATCCGGAGACGGACGATCAGCTGCGCTGCATCCAGGAGATCAAGACCGACATGGAAAAGCCCGTGCCGATGGATCGCCTCCTGTGCGGCGACGTGGGCTACGGCAAGACGGAGGTGGCGCTCCGGGCCATTATGAAATGCGTCCTGGACGGCAAGCAGGCGGCAATTTTGGTGCCCACCACGGTGCTGGCCCAGCAGCATTACGCCACCGCCTGCGGCCGGTTCA
>ENA-OWPL01001665-OWPL01001665.1-human-gut-metagenome-genome-assembly--contig:-NODE-1665-length-12525-cov-2.878348_pt1 | contig 12525 bp, 10 predicted proteins | sample MGYA00248263_ERZ651844 | MGnify/ENA primary metagenome ERZ651844 (study PRJEB26924, sample SAMEA4378256) | human gut metagenome | biome: human gut; feature: human-associated habitat; material: faeces... | reverse complement strand
TCACGGGCTTTGGATTCGATTACCAAATTACTGATTCGCTATTTTACGGGCATTGTCGCAGAGTCCAGTATCATGACGATATTGGTTTCAATCGGTTTGTTGATTTTTGGTTTCCCGTGGCACGATGCATTGATTATTGCGATGTTTGTTGGTGTTCTCAATGTGATTCCCTATTTGGGCCCCATTATTGGTATTGCGATAGGAATCTTTATTGGCGTGGTAGGTTCTCCTTCTGATTTGTCGGTTTTTGCCCTGGTGTTAAGAATTGGAGGGACCATATTGGTTGCACAGGGTATCGATAATTTTTTGTTGCAACCGTTGCTCTATTCACAACGGGCGAAAGCACATCCTTTGGAGATCTTTTTGGTGATTTTGATTGCCGGAAGTCTTGCCGGAGTGGTGGGTATGTTGTTGGCGATTCCAGCTTACAATGTGATTCGAGTGTTTGCCAAAGAGTTTTTCTACAATTTCCGAGTTGTTCAGAAGTTGACAGAACACATTTAAAACATCGACATATCTGTGGCTTCGATGCCTGGAGAAGACGCCTCGTTTACTCTTTTGCTCAAGCTATTGGTGTTAAATAGAAGTCAGAAATAGTAGTCAGGCAGAAAGGTTGCTCAGCGTGTTAAGCGATTAACACAAATAAAGCAATGACTGAAGCTGCATGCTGTGGTCTTGGAATAGACGCTGCTATTTATCGGAGCCCTTTATCCCCTTAATGGTAGAAGAATAAGTGCGAAGTGAAGAGTTTTCTTGAGCTTTATGCTACAAACTGAAAGGAATGGTAAGAACTAAATTTCGCTTAGTTCCAACCAGCGCATTGAGGCGGAGTCAATTTGATCGATCAACTCTGAAATGCGGACAGATTTGGCTGTCAGTTCGTCGATAGGCAATGTGCCACTGCTCATTTCGGCTTCGAGGGCGGCTTTCTCCGCTTCCAGTTCTGGGATCAATTTTTCGAGCTGTTCCATCTCTCGTTTCTCATTGAACGAGAGTTTGCGTGGTTTGGCAGTGCGATTACTGTTCCCTTTTGTTCCTTCTTGTGCTTGGTCCGTAGTAGATTCGGCTCTATTGTTATTCCCCGTTTTGGTAGCGTTGAGATTTTTGGGTGCGTTTTTGGCAGCGGCTTGAGCCTCTTCGCACTCTTTGAGCTGTTTCCATTCGAGGTAGCGGCTGTATCCGGCCGGAAAGTCTTTGATCTTCCCATTGCCTTCAAATACAAGCAGGTGATCGGGTACTTTGTCCATGAAGTACCGGTCGTGCGATATGACAATCAGGCAACCCGAGTAGCTTTGCAGGTACTCTTCGAGCACTTGCAAGGTGACGATATCGAGATCATTGGTCGGCTCGTCAAGCACCAGGAAGTTGGGATTCCGCATCAGAATGGTGCAGAGATAGAGCCTGCGACGTTCACCACCACTCAATTTTGAAACAAAATTGTATTGTGTCTGAGGCGTAAATAAGAAGTATTGCAGGAATTGGGATGCACTCATGCGACGTCCATCGCTCAATTCGATATTTTCGGCAATTTCGGTAACGACATCGATCACCTTTGCATTTTCGTCGAATTGGATACCCTCTTGGGAGTAGTATCCAAAACGTACAGTCTCTCCAATATCGATGGTTCCACTGTCGGGGGAAACTATCCCGAGCAGCATTTTGATGAAGGTCGATTTGCCGGTTCCATTGTTCCCGATGATCCCCATCTTTTCATACCGAGAGAAGGTGTAGCTGAAATGATCGAGAATGATTTTGTCTCCGAAACGTTTGGATAGCTCTTTGACCTCAAAAATCTTTTTGCCTATATAGGCTGCTTTTACATCGAGACGGACTTTGCCTGCTTCACGCTCTTTGCGCAGACGCTCTTCCAATTCGTAAAACGATTCGATACGGGCGCGAGATTTGGTCCCTCGAGCTTGCGGTTGGCGACGCATCCACTCCAACTCTTTGCGGTACAGGTTGCGATCACTGTCACGTTGTGCTTCGGCCGCATCAATCCTCTCTTGCCTTTTTTCAAGATAGTAGCTGTAATTTCCCTTGTAGGAGTAACAATGCCGGTGATCGATCTCTAGAATTTCGGTGCAGACCCGATCCAGGAAATAGCGATCGTGTGTCACCATCAGCAGAGTCAGTTTGGTTTTGGCAAGATATTCCTCCAACCAAGCGGTCATCTCCAAATCGAGGTGGTTGGTGGGCTCGTCGAGGATCAGCAAATCGGGTTCGGTAATAAGAGCGTTGGCCAAGGCGACTCGTTTGGCTTGTCCTCCGGAGAGTTTGTCGGTATGTTGATCGAAATCGTTGATATTCAACCGGGATAGAATCTGTTTGATGCGAGTCTCGTAGTTCCAGGCACCAAGCTGATCCATGCGGGTCATGGCCTCTTGCAGTATCTCTTCATTGGCACCGGTTGCACTCTGTTGCAGAGCCTGTTCGTATGCGGCAATGGCCCGAACGACAGGAGAGTCACTTAGGAAGCAGGCCTCGAGAACGGTTGAGCCTGTAGGAAATTTGGGACTTTGCTCCAAATAGGCCACCTTCAGGTCACGACGGAAGGTGATTGTTCCCGAATCGTAATCTTCGTGGCCGGTTAGGATGTTGAGCAAAGTAGTCTTTCCGGTTCCATTTTTTGCAATTATTCCTACACGATCTCCCTCCCCGATACCAAATGAAAGGTTGTCGAATAGTACCAAATCGCCGAACGATTTGGTGAGGTTTTCTACTTGTAGGCAAGGAGTCATCGCTTTAGGATTTAATGCTATGGAACAGAAGGTTGAAATGTAGATCGGAAATGATTAACAGCACACCGAACAGCCGCAGATCAACTTACCAACCGTTCGGTGTGCTGTAATAAGGTATTAATATCGATAGAAATCGGCTTTGTAGGGACCTTCAACCGGCACGCCGATATAGTCGGCCTGTACTTGAGTCAGGCGGGTCAAATGGACACCGAGATACTCTAGGTGCAAGCGGGCCACCTCTTCGTCAAGTTTTTTCGGCAGGCGATATACTTCGACGTTAAGTTTGTTGGTCCACAGCTCAATTTGTGCAAGTGTCTGGTTGCAGAATGAGTTACTCATCACGAATGAGGGGTGTCCTGTAGCGCACCCGAGGTTGACTAGACGGCCTTCAGCTAGCACGAAGATCGAGTGCCCGTCGGGGAAAGTGTATTTGTCCACCTGCGGCTTGATCTCTGTTTTGACAATGTTGGGATATGCCTCCAGGGCTGCCATCTGAATTTCGTCATCGAAGTGGCCGATGTTGCAGACGATGGCCTGGTCGCGCATCTGCTCCATGTGTTCGATGCGGATGATATCCCGGTTGCCGGTGGTTGTCACGTAGATGTTGCCTTCGGGAAGGGCATCTTCGACGGTTTTCACCTCGAATCCCTCCATGGCGGCCTGCAAGGCACAAATTGGATCGATCTCAGTCACGATTACGCGGGCTCCGTATGAACGCATGCTCATGGCACAACCCTTACCCACATCGCCGTAGCCACAAACTACGACCACTTTGCCGGCGATCATTACATCAGTGGCACGTTTGATACCGTCGGCAAGGGATTCGCGGCAACCGTAAAGGTTGTCAAATTTACTTTTTGTTACGGAGTCATTCACATTGATGGCCGGTACAAGCAGTTCCCCACGGGCTTGCATTTGATACAGTCTGTGGACACCAGTCGTTGTCTCCTCTGAAACCCCTTTCCATTCTGCTACGGTTCGGTGCCATTTGCCTGCATCTTCAGCGAGCAGCGTGCGCAATGTGTCGAGAATAACTTTTTCTTCGTGACTTGATGGGGTAATATCCAACGTTGAGGGATCATCTTCGGCTTTGTAGCCTTTGTGGATCAACAGGGTGGCATCTCCACCGTCATCGACGATCAAGTTGGGACCTTTACCATCGGGGAAAGAGAGCGCCATGGCTGTACACCACCAATACTCTTCCAGTGATTCGCCTTTCCAGGCAAATACCGGCACTCCGGTGGCTGCGATAGCCGCAGCGGCATGATCCTGAGTGGAGAAGATGTTGCAACTGCACCACCGAACGTCGGCACCTAGTTCGACAAGGGTTTCGATCAGGACTGCGGTTTGAATTGTCATGTGCAGTGATCCTGAGATACGGGCTCCTTTCAATGGCTTTTGTGCGCTGTACTTGCGACGGATAGCCATCAGTCCGGGCATCTCCTTTTCGGCGATTTCGATCTCTTTGCGTCCCCAATCTGCTAGGTTGATATTAGCGATTTTGTAGGGAAGGTTCCGGTCTATTAACATGTTTCTAATATTTTAATGATTTTCGTTTTGTCTTGTTCGATTTGTTGGCGCAGGGCATCGATCGAAGCGAACTTCTGTTCTGGCCGGATAAAGGCGACCAACTCCACGTCGAGCGTTTTCCCGTATAGATCTCCCGAGTAGTTGAGCAGGTGTGCCTCGAGCAGTCGTTGTCCATGTGTGGGGACGGTTGGTGTATATCCGATATTGACCAGTGCGCCGTAGGTGTGACCGTTGAAGGTAATTCGTGCGGCATAGACGCCGTTCTCAACAGTCAGAGAGCGGTCCACGAGCAGGTTGGCGGTTGGGAAGCCGATATTTCGGCCCAATTCTTTTCCGTGAATGACGGTGCCGTTGATGATACGCTCCATGCGAATAGCCTTTGTAACGAGCAAATGTAACAAGAATAATCCACTTGTGAAAACGGTTTGTTTTTTGTACCTTGCTGCTGCTTTGAACCCCTGTCTACGATGAGCACCAGCGTACGGAAAAACAGAAAAGTATATTATACTATGGGGGAGGTGTCGGAGATGTTCGATGTCAATCCCTCGTTGATTCGGTTTTGGGAGCAGAAGTTTGATATTCTCAAGCCGGACAAGAATAAGAAGGGGAATCGTCTTTTTACTCCCACTGATGTTGAGAATTTGAAGTTGATCTACCACCTGGTTAAAGAGGAGGGGATGACTTTGGCTGGAGCCCAGAAACGGATCAAACAGAACCCGGAGGGGTTGAAACGGGATATGGAGATTGTGGATCGCCTGCAGCGACTCAAGACGTTGTTGTTGGAGGTTCGCCAGGAGTTGAAAGGGGCGAATGATGAAGATGATGTAATCTTTGTGGATCAATCTGTTTCGTCCGAGTCCTTAGAGGAGAATGAATTTTCTGATCCCGTGCAATTATTGAATACTTCTGACAATGTGTCGGAAGGGAATGAATTTGCAAGCACTTCTGATTGGAATGTGGGAGAGCAAATTGCGGTTGCAGAACATGAGCTCAGTATTGATAAGACAGTTTCACAGCAAGAATCGTTTGATACTGCAAGCGTAGGGAATTTTGCTTTCGATTCAACATCTCAGATCAAAGAGGAAGGACTGTCCAGTTCGGATCAACAAGAAACGAGCATTGAATCAGTCGATCTTTTATCAAAAATCGAGGATCACCCCATTTCTGATAAGGCAATGGCTGCTCAATTCGTGTCAGATGAGTGTCGAGACGAAAAGGTTAATGAAGACTTTGCCTATGTAGCTCAGACCGGTTTTGTTACGGATGAACCAGAAATAGCGGTTGCTGAGAGTGAAAACATAGAGAGCGTTGATGTCCAGTCTACGAGTTTGTTTGAGAGCCCTGAATCCACAGATAGACAATTGGATCCGTCGTCGAATGCAACGGGAAATGCATTGATACAAGATGAGGTTGGAGAGGTGTCCGGAGAGAATGTTCCGGTCGTTCCATTTCAAGTGCAGGAGTTGTGGCCGGATCAGCAGATCGAATCAGCAGATAAACTAACAGATAAGACGGACGAGGAATTTTATGCGGAAACAGTGGCAGAGGTGGCCATAGCTCAAGCAGGGCCGATCGTAGCGATTGAGCAGGAGGTTGAGGCTGGTGCTGAGCGAGTTTTAGAATCTGAGCAGTTGATTCAGGAGCCTGAATTACCGATGATGCCGCAGCCTACGCAACAAGCCACTGAAAAATCCCGTCCACAAGTGTTCGAACAGACCCTTTTTTAATGCAGGGTTAATATAGGTCAGACACGCTTTCTTTTAAGGATGGGAAATATTTTGAGAGAGTTTTTACTCTGATCCTTGTCTTTATTAGCGAATACCTAAAATATAGGGAACGGGTATCTGAGTTTGTTTAATTCGGCAGAATGATGAGGGGATGATCCCTTTTTGACAATGAGATATATATGGCAGTCAAAGTAAAAGATGTCGCAGCGGTCATTGAAGCGTTTGCGCCGTTGAATTTGCAGGAGGAGTACGACAATAGTGGATTGAATGTCGGCGATTATGAGGCTGAGGTCCGCGGTATTTTGTTGTGTGTCGATGTGACCGAATCTGTGTTGGATGAAGCGGAATCGTTGGGCGTAAATCTGATTGTCTCTCATCATCCTTTGTTGTTCCATCCTTTGCGTCAGATTGTTGATGCCAATTTTACTCAACGCATTGTGAAACGGGCGCTTTTGTCCGGAATTTCGCTCTATGCTGCCCATACGAATTTGGACAGTGCGGCTGGTGGCATGAGTTTTCGTTTGGGAAGTCAGCTTGGTTTAGTTGACATGCAGGTCTTGGAACCTCATGCCCCGGGTGCAGCAACGGGTTTTGGTGTCGTTGGGAACCTTCCGGAACCGGTAGATGTGAAGCTGTTTTTACAAAAGGTGCAATCGGAGTTGCATTGTGGAGCTATTCGTCATTCGGCGTTGTGTAAGGAGACAATCCGGCGTGTTGCGTTGGTAACGGGAGCGGGAGCGTCGATGGTTGGGTCTGCCATTTTGGCAGGAGCGGATCTGTATCTGACAGCAGATATGAAATATAATGACTTTTATGCTCCGGATGGTCGCATTGTGATGGCAGATATAGGTCATTTTGAGAGTGAATATTGCGCAATCAAGCTTTTACGTGATATAATTACAAAAAAAATAGCTACTTTTGCAGTTCACGAGAGTGTGAATTCAGTCAATCCTGTAAATTATTTCATTTAAGCATATGGCAGTTTCAAGCAGAAAGAACAGCGATGCGAACGATTTTTCGATGGAAGAGAAGATCGTTGCGCTGTACGAGCTTCAGAAGATCGATTCGAAGATCGACGAGATCAACAAGTTGAAGGGCGAGTTACCTTTGGAGGTACAAGATCTTGAGGATGAGATCGCGGGTCTCGAGACACGAGTTGCCAACATTACCGCCGAGGTGGAAGATTTGACCAAAGCCACCAAGGATCACAAGGATGAGATTGAGCAGGCCAAGGCGCTGATTAAGAAGTATGAAGGCCAGCAGGATAATGTTCGCAACAATCGTGAGTTCGATGCACTTTCCAAAGAGATTGAGTATCAGAAGTTGGAGATTGAGCTTTGCGAGAAGCGTATCAAGGAGGCTGCGGCTGACGTTAAGGTAAAGAAAAAGGCTATTGAGGATGCTCAGGCTGTTTTGGCAGAGCGCAAAGTGGATCTTGAGGCAAAGCAGAAAGAGTTGGAGGGAATCGATGAGGAGACCTCTAAAGAGATGGAGTCATTGACCGCACAGTCAGAAAAGGCTGCTGCGAAGATTGACGATCGTCTGTTGGCCGCATACAAACGCATCCGTCGTAATGTACACAACGGCTTAGCTGTTGTAACGGTAAAACGTGATGCATGTGGTGGTTGCTTCAACCGTATCCCGCCTCAGCGTCAGATGGATATCCGCATGAACAAGAAGATTATTGTTTGTGAGTATTGCGGTCGTATTTTGGTATCTAATCAATTGGACGAGCAAGAATAGGCGGTATCTATAAGAATTTGACTCCTATTTTGTAGAAATATGTCAGGAAGTGTCAGCCGAAAGGTTTGGCACTTCTTTTGTTTTGTGAGGTTGTGAGACGATATGTCAGTTGCGAGGTGAAAAGATATAAACGAAAAAAATGGCATCTTGTTTTTGATTATTTAAAAAAAACTTTCTACCTTGCGTTTTAGAAACTAGTACAAATTCTTAAACTCTATTGCCTATTGACGAAATATCTACTCGAACCAACTCTAGGAGTTAGATATGAATCTGAACAGATTGAGCGATTACGAATTACTTAATAATTATATCTCAGGCAATGAGATTTCAATAAATATTTTGCTGGATCGGCATCGTAAGCGGATTTTTGACTATATCTATATGATGGTCAAGAATCAGGATGTTGCGGATGATATTTTCCAGGAGACTCTGATCAAGGTTGTGCGTTTTGTACGTGAGGGACGTTACACGGAGAACGGCAAGTTTTTGTCATGGGTGTTGCGGATTGCGCACAATCAGGTGATTGACTATTTCCGTCAGAAGAAACAGCGGAATAACATCTCCGAGGGGGATGCTGGTTATGATTTGTTGAATCATCCGAAGTTCTCGGATCGTACGGTCGAGGAGCGGTTGATTACGGATCAGATTGAGGCCGATGTACGCAAGTTGATCGATTTTTTGCCGTCCGAGCAGAAAGAGGTTGTGTTGATGCGTTATTATATGGGTTTGAGTTTTAAGGAGATTGCAGAGCAGACCAATGTGAGTATCAATACGGCGCTGGGTCGGATGCGTTATGCTTTGATCAATTTACGCAAATTGATTGACGAAAATCGATTAACTTTGAGTTAACATACAATAATGTGGTAATCTCCTTCGTTATATAGGCAAACACTACTAAAACACAGTGCCTATGGAGGATTGCTACTATGAGGGACTGGCCGATGATGTACTTTTCGAGGATGATGAATTATTCCAACGGGAGGTTATTCAAGATGATGTGGGGTTGTTGTTGACGGATGCTTTTTTGAGTGAAGTTTTTCGACCATACAGAATCGGCCGTAAGGATAAAGCGGAGAAGATTTAATCTTTCTCCGCTTTTCTTTTTTTAGCTTCTCATTTTATTGATTAGGTTTTGTGCAGGAAAGGTCTGTTTAATGCCTTGAAGTAGTGAAATAGCCGATTGGGTGGAGGGTAAATATAGTTATATACGCAGAGATTAGTCGGTCGGGCACAATGCAAAACAAAAGGCGGGTCAGAAATACTGACCCGCCTTCTTGTAGGGTGTAAATAGATTAAAATTCTTCCTGTACGGCTTTGAACAGTCCGATATCTTCAGTGCAGCTGCAACCGATGTATTTGGCTGCGGCGCTGACTTGAGCTTCGCCGTAGCGAGTGTAGATTTCGGCTGAATTGCGGTACTCTTCGCAAATCGATGCCTGTTGTAACAGCAGGTGGCTCAAAATAATGTGGCCAGCCATTTCGACCATACGACGTGCATGGAAGTCAATGGTTTCGTTATTGCCACTTGAGGTTACCTTCTCAACAGCTTGTTCGTATTGCTCACGCATTGCTACCAGTTTCTTGTAGGTGTTATCCAATTCGGGAGCATGTGCAAGAGCTTCGTACTCTTTGATCTTGGCCAGGTAGGTGCCAGTGGTTACGTGACGGATCGCTGCAACAACCTGCAATTGCGAAGTGCCCTCATAAATGTTGGTGATACGGGCGTCACGATAGATGCGTTCGATGGGGTAGTCCTTCATGTAACCTGATCCACCGAAGATCTGAATCGCATCGTATGCCAACTGGTTGCAATATTCGCTTGACATCAATTTCAACAGAGGAGTGAAGGCATCGGCCAGGCGGGTGTACTCTTTCATCTCAGCCCGCTCTTCCGGAGTCAGTTTACGCTCTTTACTGATGTGGGTGAGCTCTTTGTAGATGCTGACGAAACGAGTTGTCTCGTAGAGCATGGCGCGTGATGCCTGCAATTTGGCTTTCATGTTCGAAAGCATCTCGAATACGGCAGGGAATTCGATAATTGGTTTGCCAAATTGCTTGCGTTCGTGAGCATATTTCAACGCTTCACGATATGCAGCTTCAGACAGACCGGTTGATTGAGCTCCAATACCCAAACGGGCAGCATTCATCAACGACATTACATATTTGATCAGACCCATTTTGCGGTCGCCGACCAGTTCTGCAGGAGCGTTGGTGAAGACCAGCTCACAAGTAGGAGAACCTTTGATACCCAGTTTGTTTTCGATACGGCGCACTTTGACAGCCATGCTGGCACGGTCGTACACAAACATAGAGAGACCGCGTGCATCGGCAGTACCCTCTTCCGAACGGGCCAGTACCAATGAGATGTGGCCATCGCCGTTGGTGATGAAACGTTTAACACCATTGAGCAGCCAGGTCTGTTTCTCTTCGTCCCAATGGGCTTTGAGCATAACGGCCTGCAGGTCACTACCAGCATCCGGTTCGGTCAGGTCCATAGACATGGTTTCACCCTGACATACGCGGGGGATGAAACGGCTGTGCTGGTCGGCATTACCGAATTCATACAGTGTTTCGATACAGTCCTGCAAAGACCAGATATTTCCGAAACCTGCATCGGCGGCAGCAACGATCTCGGCACACATGGTGTATGGAGTGATCGGGAAGTTCAGTCCGCCGAAACGGCGTGGCATTGTCATTCCGTTCAGACCGGCTTTGACCATCGCGTCCAGATTTTCTTTAGTGCCGGAAGCGTATTCTACCCGTCCGTTGGCACAGTGAGGACCTTCTTCGTCAACGCCTTCAGCGTTTGCGTTGATAATTTCGCCTGTTATTTCTCCGGTGATCTCCAATACTTTATCGTAAGAGTCCAGTGCGTCCTCAAAATCCAGAGGAGCGTAGTCGAATTCATCTTTATCTCTGTAGTTGCGTTCTTTAAGTTCGCAAATACGTTTCATCATCGGATTGTTCAAGTGATACTTGAGTTCCGGTATTTCTGTGTAAAAATTAGCCATCTTTCTTTACTTGCTATTCTGTTTATAATACTTAATCATCTTCGGCACAACTTCTTCGATGGTTCCGTTGATTACATAGTCTGCAATCGTGTTGATCGGAGCATCCGGGTCGTTGTTGATAGAGATGATAATACCACTTTCCTGCATACCGGCGATATGCTGGATTTGTCCTGAGATACCACAAGCAATGTAGAGTTTCGGACGAACCGTTACACCTGTCTGACCAATCTGGCGGTCGTGTTCAGCAAAACCTGCGTCAACAGCGGCACGGCTTGCACCTACTTCGGCGTGAAGTTCCTTTGCCAGGCTGAACAGCAGGTCGAAGTTTTCTTTCGAGCCTACTCCATAACCACCGGCAATGATGATCGGAGAGCCTTTCAGGTTGTTCTTCGCTTTTTCTACGTGGCGTTCGATTACTTTGACCACATAGTCTGTGTCGGCTACGTACTTCTTCACGTCGTGGCGGATCACTTCTCCCTGATAAGCCGGAGAAACGATTTCTTTCTTCATCACACCTTCGCGAACGGTTGCCATCTGTGGGCGGTGTTCGGGGTTGACGATGGTTGCAACGATGTTACCGCCGAATGCCGGACGGATTTGGTACAACAGGTTCTTATAAACTTTTCCTTCTTTCTTATCTTCGTGGTCACCGATTTCAAGGGATGTACAGTCGGCAGTCAAACCGCTGGTCAAAGCTGAAGAAACACGTGGGCCGAGGTCACGACCGATAACGGTAGCGCCCATCAGACAGATTTGCGGTTTTTCTTCTTTAAACAGATTCACCAAGATAGAAGTGTGGGGCAGTGAAGTATAAGGGAACAGACCCGGAGCATCGAATACATGAAGTTTGTCTACTCCGTAGGGCAATACTTGTTTTTCAATTCCTGCAAGGCCGGTTCCGGCAGCGATTGCCTCAAGCTGGCATCCTAACTGATTAGCTAATTTACGACCTTTGGTTAAAAGTTCGAGACTCACATCGGCCACTGTTGTGCCTTCAATCTCGCAATATACAAATACATTATTCATAATCGTTATCCTATTGTATGGTTAGCTAACAGTTCGACAATCAATCCTTCCACATCCTGGTCGCTTCCTGTCATGGTCTTGCTTTCTTTTGCCTGGAAGACGATGTTTTCAATCTTCTTCACTTTGGTGGGAGAGCCTGACAGACCGCACTGCTTGGTGTCTCCTTCTACATCGGCCACACTCCATTCAGTGATATTCAGGTAAGGGAATTTTTCATATAGTTCAGCGTAAGGCAGTTCAGAACCGTCTTTAGTGATGGCTGCTTTTTCCTGTGCGCCGAGAGCGCGTTTGTATTTCTGTAACAATTTGGCATTGCGCGGACGGCAGGGAGCTGCACTTCCGTTTACAGTCAGTACAATAGGCAGAGGACCTTCCACTGTTTCTACCCCGCCGTCAATATGGCGTTTTACAGTGATGCGGCGGGCAGTTTCGTCCACATTCAGAATTTCTTCCGTATAAGTAATCTGGCTTAACCCCAGTTTTTCCGCTACCTGCGGACCTACCTGTGCGGTATCACCGTCGATAGCTTGACGGCCACCGATAATCAGATCACATTCGCCTATTTTGCGGATAGCCGTAGCGATGGCGTATGAAGTGGCCAACGTGTCAGCACCGGCAAAAGCACGGTCGGTCAATAAATATCCATTGTCTGCTCCTCTGTATAAACCTTCACGAATGATTTCGGCAGCGCGTCCGGGACCCATGGTCAGGATAGTTACCGTAGAACCGGGATGTGTGTCTTTCAGTCTG
>ENA-OWPL01001661-OWPL01001661.1-human-gut-metagenome-genome-assembly--contig:-NODE-1661-length-12532-cov-4.870402_pt1 | contig 12532 bp, 9 predicted proteins | sample MGYA00248263_ERZ651844 | MGnify/ENA primary metagenome ERZ651844 (study PRJEB26924, sample SAMEA4378256) | human gut metagenome | biome: human gut; feature: human-associated habitat; material: faeces... | reverse complement strand
AATTTACGATTGAAATTATTTGCGCCGTGCGCGGCGCAAAGTCTGCGACGCTTTTCGGTGCGTGATGAGGGTCTCTGCTTCTATTTTGCGTTTTTAGCGCTGTTTTGCGCGGGGCGCAAAATGCGCGTGGGGGACGTTGGCTTGTTTCGAGCCGAAGGCTCGAAATGCGCCTCCACTGAATTTAGACTGAAGTAAAACGGCCCTCAAAGAGGGCCGTTTTCGTTTTGCAAGTTTGCTGTCATTTTAGTGCGATAAAGTGCAATTTTTTGCACGAACGGATGCTTCGAATGTTTCAAATGTATGGAATATTTGGAGAAGTTAGACAAATGTTTTTCACTGTTTTTGTCTGTTTTGCACACATTTGTACAACAAAGTTCAGCTACCTTTTTCCCGAAAAGGGGAAGACAAAAAAATACGCCATGATATAATGATTCTGCAATGACGGGGCGCGAGCTCCGAACAATACGATCACATTTTCTGTGGAGGATTATCATTATGGCTATCAAAGTGGGCATCAACGGCTTCGGCCGCATCGGCCGCGTCGTGCTGCGCATCATGATCGAGCATCCGGAGCAGTTCGACATCTGCGGTATCAACCTGCGCAAAGCGGATCTGGATTACATGGTCTATATGATCAAATACGATTCCGTGTTCCGTCAGTTCAACGGCACGGTGGAGCACAAGGACAAGAACCTGATCGTCAACGGTCACACCATTCAGGTCTTCAGCGAGTCCGACGCGGCGATGATCCCCTGGTCCAGCTGCGGCGCGGAGTACATCATCGAGTCCACCGGCGCTTACAACACCACCGAGAAGGCCTCCCGCCACTTCAAGGGCGGCGCGAAGAAGGTCATCCTGACCGCGCCCGGCAAGGATGAGGTCACCCCCACGTTCGTCATGGGCGTGAACCACATGCTGCTCCATTCCGACATGAAGGTCGTCTCCAACGCCTCTTGCACCACCAACTGCTTAGCACCCCTTGCCAAGGTCGTCAACGACGAGTTCGGCATCGAGCAGGCGCTCATGTCCACCATCCACGCCGCCACCGCCAAGCAAAAGGCGGTCGACTCCCGCGGCGGCAGCGATTGGCGCACGGGCCGCTCCATCCTCAACAATATCATTCCCTCCTCCACGGGTGCCGCCAAGGCCGTCGGCCGCGTCATCCCCGAGCTCTACGGCAAGATGACCGGCATGAGCTTCCGCGTCCCCACGGCGGACGTCTCCGTCGTTGACCTGACTGCCCACCTCAAGGTCAAGACCACCTACGCCGATATCTGCTACGCCATCCGCCACGCCAGTGAGACCTATATGAAGGGCATCATTGGCTACACCGCGGACCAGGTCGTCTCCACGGACCTGATTGGCAATTCCTGCCCCTGCATCTTCGACGAGACCGCCGGCATCATGCTCGACAACGACTTTGTCAAGCTGATCGCGTGGTACGACAACGAATGGGGCTACTCCAACATGGTCGTCCGCCTGCTTGAGCACATGGTCGCGGTGGACGAGGGCCGCGTGACGCCTGAAAAGCGCGTCGTCCCCAAGGATAAGCCGAAGGAAGAGCCCGCCGCCAAGGAAGCGTAACAACGAAATAAAAAAGGAAGGACGCTGCGCGTCCTTCCTTTTTTATTCGTCCTTTTTTTCTGCTGCTTTTGCTTCGAGCTCGGCGACGGTCGTGTTGTCTTCCATGCCGCGGGCGTGGAGGACATCGTCGCGCGTGAGGATCATCAAATCATCCTTTGTAAAGCTCTCCATCTTCGCGAGGCGGTTGGCCTGCGCGGTCAAGATCTGCTCGAAGAGGTTGCGCACGCCGCGCGCGTTGCCGAACGTCACACCGTCGGCGTTCTCATCGTAGATGAAGTCCTTGACATCCTGCTCGGCGTCGGGAGAGAGGGTGTACTGCGACTTGCGGCACTGCATTTTGAAAATCTCGAGCATCTCGTCGAGCGTGTAGTCGTCAAAGTGCAGGTAGCGGTTGAAGCGGGACTCAAGGCCGGGATTTGAGTGGATGAACTTCTCCATCAAGCCGTCGTAGCCCGCCACGATCACGACGAGGTCGTCGCGGTGATCCTCCATCGCCTTGAGCAGCGTGTCGATGGCCTCCTGACCGAAGTCGTTGTCGCCCTTGCCGTTGAGTGCGTAGGCCTCGTCGATAAACAGCACGCCGCCGAGCGCCTTTTCGATGACCTTGCTCGTCTTGATGGCGGTCTGGCCGACGTAGCCCGCGACAAGGCCGCTGCGGTCGACCTCGACGAGCTGCCCCTTCGAGAGGATGCCGAGCGAGCGGTAGATACGCGCCATCAAGCGCGCGATCATCGTCTTACCTGTACCGGGGTTGCCGGTGAAGACCATGTGGAGCGAGAAGTCCGCGTTCGGAAGCCCCGTCTCCTCGCGCCGCTTGAAGACAGTCGCCATGTTGATGAGGTTATTCACCTCGCGCTTGACCTCGCCAAGGCCGATGTAGGTGTCGAGTTCTTTTTTAAGGTCCTCGATCTTCTCGGGCGGGGGAAGCGGCGCTTCCTCTTCCTTTTTCTCGTCCGCGCCGGTGGAGGCGGCGGGCTTGTTCGGCTTTGCGCCGTCCGCGCTCTTCGGCGCGTTTGCTTTGGGTGCAGCTTCCTTCGGGACGGCGGATTTCGGCGCGTCCGGCGTCAGCGGCGCGCCCCAGAAGTCGCTGCCCATGCGGTTTAAGTTGTTCTGCGTCATCGTGCGGATAACGTCGAGCTGCTGGAGAATGATCTCGTCCTTTTTATCCATGTTGATTCTCTCCCTTCGTTCCGTAGGGCGTGTGCGCCATTGCGCGGAACAAGAATGCAGTGATCAGGCCGCTGAGCGCGCCCGTGAAGAGCGACACCAGCAGCAAAAACGGCAGATAGTAGAGCGGCGCGGTCGAGCCGAGCGTGATGAGCGCGGCGCAGACCTGCCCGCAGTTGTGCGCCGCCGCGCCCGCGATCGAGACGCCGAAAATGCTGAGCTTTTTCGCCCCGCTCAAAAGCGCCATCACCAAAAGCGCCGACAGCCCGCCGAGCAGCGAGAATAAAAGCGCCGAGGCATTCCCCGCAAACAGCGCGCCGAGCGTGCAGCGCACCAGCAGGATGGCGAGCGCGCTCGGAAATCCGAGGGCATAGAGCGCGTAGAGCGTGACGATATTGGCAAGGCCGAGCTTGACGCCCGGCAGCGGCACAATGAGCGCGAGCGGAAAAAACGACTCCATGTAGGACAACGCAAGCGCGAGCGCCGCGAGCACCGCGCAGAGCGTCAGCTCTCTTGTTTTGATCTTCATGCGCTCACCCCGCGATCAGATCGTAGTCGGACGCCGCGCCCTCGAGCGTGACGGCCACGCGGGCGGGCAGGCAGACGATGCTCTGCCCCGCGCGCGAGATCGCGCCGGAGTGCACGCAGTCCTGATTCGGGCAGTCGCTTTCGCTCACGCGCACCGCACCGTTTTCTACAGCGACGGTGAGCGTGTAGCCGCGGCTTTCATATGTGCCGCCTTCATAATTGCTGAGTGCGCAGCGCTCGACGGTCTCGCCGTCGATGGCGATGCTGACCGTCAGCTCGCCCGCCGATTTCGCCGCGAAATACGGCCTTGCGGCGAGCCCGAGCGTGAGCAGCAGCACCGCGAGCACAACGAGTGCGTCCCACTTCGTCGGCTTCAGCTTAGGCGAGCGCTTCATACGTGTACCCGCTTTCGTCGTTCGGCGTGAAGGCGTCGGCAAGGCCGTCGGTGTAAAGCACGCGGCCATCGTCGGTGACTAAAATGAGCTCAAAATCCGTCCCCTGGTCGGCAAGATCATCGCGCAGCGCAAGCGCGCCGTCGGGGCCAAGGACGAAGCACGCCGTCGAGAGCGCGTCCGCCCACGCGCCGTTCTCGCACAGCACGGTCACGCTGACGAGCCCGCTTTCCGCGGGGCAGCCGGTCTTGGGGTCGAGGATATGGTGATAGCGCACGCCGTTTTCTTCAAAATAGCGCTCGTACACACCGGAGGTCACGATGAACTTATCCGCCGCCGATACGACGCCAAGGTAGCTCTCCGTGTCCGCAGGGTCCTTGACGGCGATGCGCCAATCGCTGCCGTCGGTCTTTCGCCCCATGACGAACACATCACCGCCGAGGTCGAGTGTCGCGGACGTGACGCCCTCCTTTTCAAGCTGCGCGCGCAGAAGATCCGCCGCGTGGCCCTTGGCGATGCCGCCGAGGTCGAGCTGCGCGCCGTCCAAAAGCGTGACCGTCCAGCCGTCCGCCGTTTTTTCGAGCGCGACCTTGCCGCAGCCCGTATGACTCAGCAATTCTTTGAGCTCGTCTGCGGACGGCACACGGCGCTCGTCCTTCGTAAATCCCCACGCGTCGAGCACAGGGGCGAGCGTCGGGTCGAATGCACCGTCCGTCGCGTCAGAGATCGTCAGCGCCGTTCCGATCAGCGCGGGTAAGATATCATCCGTGCCGCATTCGACCGTCTCACCGTTCGATGCGTTGAGCGCATAGAGCTCACTGCCCTCCGCCGTGCGCGAGAGGACGGCTTCGTCCAACGTGTGCAGTTCCTTTTCCGCGCTCTCCAGCGCGGCAGCGGCGTTCTCGCCGTAAACCGTCAGGTTCATCACCGTGTCCATCGCGTACACCGTGCGCGTCTCGCTCTCGGCAGCCGTTTCGCCGCAGGCAGTGAGGGACAGGGCAAAAATCGTCAGCAGCAGCGCTGCAAGTTGTCTTTTCATAGGTTCTCCTGCGAAAACAATTTATCAAGCGTAGCTTATCAAATGTATTTTACCCGCGTCTGTGCGGTCTGTCAAAAGAAAAAATTTGAACCGCCGTGCGGAACGTTTATAAAAGAGGAGAGCCTCTTCTATAATAAGAGGCTCTCCCCGATCTGCGTCTGCGCGCAGGCAAAATTATTTTCTCTCGAGCGAGACGCGGTACGTGAGCCGCAGGAACGTGGCGTTCAGGATGACGCTCACGACCTCCGCGATCGGGAAGGCAAGCCACACAAGCTCGAGCCGCCCCGTGAGCGAGAGCAGATACGCCGCCGGCAGCAGCACGACGATCTGGCGGCAGACGGAATTGATGAGCGCATAGATGGGCTTGCCGAGCGCCTGACACGCGCTGCCCGCGATGATGCTGAAGCCCGCGAGCGGGAAGTGCACGCCGATGATGCGCAGCGCAACACGTCCGATGGAGAGCATTTCGTCCGTCGGCGAAAACATCCCCAGCAGCGTTTCGGGGATGAGCTCGAAGAGCGCGCAGCCGACGCACATGATGCCGATGGCCGTGAAGACTGTCAGGCGGACGGTCTTGCGCACGCGGTCGAATTTCTGCGCGCCGTAGTTGTACGACACGATGGGCACCATCGCGTTGTTGAGGCCGAAGCACGGCATGAAGATGAAGCTCTGGAGCTTGAAGTAAGCACCGAACACCGCGGTCGCCGCCTCGGTGAACGAGATGAGAATTTTGTTCATGCCGAACGTCATCACCGAGCCGATGGACTGCATGATGATCGACGGAATGCCGATGGCGTAGATGTCCGCCACCGTCGCGCGGTGGGGACGGATGTCCTTGAGGTGGATCTGCACCTCGGGATTTTTCTTGAGGTTCAGAAAAAGGCCGAGGCCCGCGCCGACGAACTGGCCGACGATCGTGGCGACCGCCGCGCCCGCGACCTCCATGCGGGGAAAGCCCAGAAGGCCGAAAATCAAAATCGGGTCGAGCACGATGTTGCACACCGCGCCCGCGATCTGCGAGATCATCGAAAGGTCCGTCCGCCCCGTGGACTGGAGCAGGCGCTCGCCGTAAATTTGCAGGAACAGTCCGAGCGAGCCGCCGATGCAGATCATCACATAGTCGCTGCCGTAGGCGATGATCTGCGCATTTTCCGTCTGAAAGCGGAAAAACGGCGTGGCGAGCGAAAAGCCGAGGACAGCAAAGACGGCGGCGGTGCAGAGCGTCAGGAAAAGTCCCGTGCCCGCGGCGCGGTCGACCGCCTGCATGTTCTTTTCACCCAGCGAACGCGCGAGCAGCGCGTTCATACCGACGCCCGTGCCCACGGCGAACGCGATGCACAGCGTTTGCAGCGGGAAAGCGAGCGACACGGCGTTCATTGCGTCCTGACTGAGCCGCGCGACGAACACGCTGTCGACAATGTTGTAGAGCGCCTGAAAGAGCATCGATATCATCACGGGCCCCGCCATGTTGGCCAGCAGCTTGCCGATGGGCATCGTGCCCATCTTGTTTTCTCTGGTATTTTCTTCCATGTTTCCTCCCTGTTTACCTGTTTCGTTCCGACATATAAAATTCCGGCGCCGCAGCGCCGGAATCGAAATCAAATCATTTTTTCCAACGACATGTGCGTTGGAAAAAATACCCCTTAGAGCGTAAGCGTGCGAACGGAGTGAGTGCGACGCAGCGCTCGGCAAAACCCAAATCAAAAATGCACCGCAGTGCATTTTTGAATTACTTTTTTAATTCCCCGTTCGCAGACTTGGTGAGATACGCGTTGATGAAGCCGTCGAGGTCGCCGTCCATGACGGACTGGATGTTGCCGGTCTCGTAGTCGGTGCGCGTGTCCTTGACAAGCTGGTAGGGCATGAAGACGTAGGAGCGGATCTGGCTGCCCCATTCGATCTTGAGCTGCACGCCCTTGATGTCGGAGATCTTCTCCGCGTGCTGCTGAATTTTGAGCTCCATGAGCTTGGATTTGAGCATCTGCATGGCGTAGTCGCGGTTCTGGAACTGCGAGCGCTGGGTCTGGCAGGCGGTGACGATGCCCGTGGGCTTGTGGATGAGTCGAACGGCAGAGCTCGTCTTGTTGACGTGCTGGCCGCCGGCGCCGGACGCGCGGTAGACCTGCATTTCAATATCCTCGGGACGAATTTCGACCTCAATGTCGTCGGGCAGCTCAGGCATGACCTCGAGGGCTGCAAAGCTCGTCTGGCGGCGGGCGTTCGCGTCGAACGGGGAAACGCGCACTAAGCGGTGCACGCCGTTTTCGCCCTTCAGATAGCCGTAGGCGTTCTCACCCTTGACCATGACCGTCGCGCTCTTGAGACCGGCCTCGTCGCCGTCGAGATAGTCGAGCATCTCGAATTCAAAGCCGTGCTTGTTCGCCCACTGCATATACATGCGGTAGAGCATCTGCGCCCAGTCCTGCGCCTCGGTGCCGCCCGCGCCGGCGTGGAACGTCAAAATGGCGTTGCAGTTGTCGTATTCGCCGGAAAGGAGCGTCGTGAGTCGCGCCTGCTCCACATCGGCTTCGAGCTTTTTGTAGCCCTCTTCGAGCTCGGGCAGCAGGCTCGCGTCGTCCATTTCCGTTCCCATGTCGATCAGCGCGAGCAGATCGTCGCGCGTGGAAACGAGCTTTTCGTAACGGTGAATTTTATTTTGCAGCTGCTTGGAGCGCATCTGGTTTTTCTGCGAGCGCTCCAGATCGTTCCAGAAGCCGTCCTCGTGCGCCTCGAGCTCGAGGCGGTTCAGCTCCTGACGGGCCTGCTCGATCTCCAGCGCCTTGAAGAGGTTTTCAAATGTTTCGTCCATCGCAAGCAGCTTCTGCTTGTAGGAATCGTATTCGATCACAGCCATGGCGTTCTCTCTCCTTACTTTTATCCTTCATTAGCCGAAAAAGTATATCACACACACCGTGCAAAGGCAAGAAAAATCCGCCTCTCGGGACGAAAATTCCCGTGGAAGCGGCCCTTTTTCGCCTTTCCGGCGATAAAAACAAAAAAGCCACGCTTTCGCGTGGTCGATACAACGGATCTCAGCGCTCGCTGATGATCTGCTTGGTGCTGCCGAAGATCATGTCGTCAACATCCTGCTTGATGAAGTTCTCAAACATATTCGTTTTCACGCTCCTTTCTCTCATTTACTTCAGTTTGTATTATAGACGCGGGAAACGCAAATTTCAATCGTCAGCTCTCATGGCTTTGTCCAAAAAATTAGCGGCTTTTTCATGCAAGCTGCTATATCTGCACTTGCATTTCCGTTATTTTCCACTTATAATAAAATAGAAATGATATTTGAAGCGGAGGAGTCGGACTATGGCGGCTTTCGTCACATTTGAGGATGTTTCCAAGGTCTACCACAGCGGAGAGATCGAAATTCGCGCGGTGGACCACATCAGCTTTACGATCGAAAAGGGTGAGTTCTGCGTCATCGTCGGCCCCTCGGGCGCGGGCAAGACGACGGTCCTCAACATGCTCGGCGGCATGGACGCCTGCTCGGGCGGCACCATCACGGTCGACGGGACGCTTGTGAGCGGCTTCAACGCCCGCCAGCTCACGACCTATCGCCGCCACGACATCGGCTTTGTCTTCCAGTTCTATAACCTCGTCGGCAACCTGACGGCGCTTGAAAACGTCGAGCTCGCGGCGCAGATCTGTAAAGACCCGCTCGACGCAGCGACGGTCTTGAACGAAGTCGGCCTGTCCGCGCGCGCGAACAACTTCCCCGGTCAGCTCTCCGGCGGCGAGCAGCAGCGCGTCGCCATCGCCCGCGCGCTGGCGAAAAATCCGAAGCTCCTGCTCTGCGACGAGCCGACCGGCGCGCTCGACTATGTGACCGGCAAGCAGATCCTCAAGCTCTTGCAGGACACCTGCCGGCAAAAGGGTGTGACGGTCGTGGTCATCACGCACAACAGCGCCATCACGCCGATGGCCGACCGCGTCATCCACATCAAAAACGGCACGGTGGAGAGTATGCAGTGCAATGAGCATCCGACCAGCGTGGAACTGATCGAATGGTAACGAAGAAATCGGAACGAAAGGGGGCGGCGCGATGAAAAACGCCATGCAGAAGGACTTCTGGCGCGAGATCCAGCACACGCGCAGCCGCTTTTTCTCCATGATGATCCTGGTCGCGCTATCGGTCGCGTTTCTCTCCGGTCTCAAGGCGACCGCGCCGGACATGAAGAAGACCGGTGACGATTATCTCGATTCGCTGCACTTGGCGGACATTCAGGTGCTCTCGACCCTCGGGCTTACGGACGAGGATATCGAGGCGATCCGCGCGCGGGAAAACATCGAGGACGCCGAGGGCGAGTACGTCATCGACGCATTCGCCTCGTCCGACTCGCTCGACGCGGTGGTCAAGGTTCTCTCCCTCACGGGCCGCGGCATCAATGAGGTGCTGCTGCGCGGCGGGCGCATGCCCGAGCGCGCGGACGAGTGCGTGGTGGAGGAAAACATGCTCTCGCTGATGAACATTGAAATTGGCGATCGCATCACTCTGACGCCGGGGGACGATCTCTCCGACGCGCTGTCCCAGAATACATATACGGTCGTCGGCACGGTGCGCTCGCCCGTGTACCTTGCGGTGGAGCGCGGCACGTCGACACTCGGCAGCGGCACGGTCAAGGCGTATCTGTACCTGCCGCGCGAGGCGTTCACGCTCGACTACTACACGGCGGCCTATGTGCGCGTCTCCGGCGCGGCGGAGATGACCGCGTTTTACAGCGACTATGACGACTATATCGACGCCGTCATCGACGAGCTGGAGCCGTTCGGCGACGCACGCTCGCAGCTGCGGCACGACGATCTCGTCGACGAGGCGACGGAAAAGCTCGACGATGCGCAGCGTGAGCTCGATGACGCGAAGGCCGAGGCCGACGAAAAGCTCGGCGACGCGCAAAAAGAACTGAGCGACGCGCGCAGGAAGCTCGACGACGGCTGGAAGGACTACTACGACGGCCAGCAGGAGCTCAAGGACGCGCGCGTCGAGCTGGACGACGCCTATCAGAAGCTGCTCGACGGCGAGCAGGAATACAAGGACGGGCTTGCCAAATACGAGGAATCCGCCGCCGAGTATGAAAAGGGACTTGCCGAGTATGAGGACGGCAAAGAGAAATACGAGCAGGGCAAGCAGCAGCTCGGCGCCGGCGCGAAGAATCTTGCCGAGGGAAAGAAACGCCTGGACGAGGGAAAAGCGCAGCTTGACGCGCTGGGCAGCACCGTGACCGGCGCGCTCGACGGCACGGGTTCTCCCTATGAGGGTAAGCCCGGGCAGTTGATCGAGGATCTCGGAAAGGGTGATCAGAACGCCGCGGCGGCGGCGGACGCCGCGCTGAACGGAATGCGCGCGCAGCTTGAAGGCGGCATCGCGCAGGCGCAGAGCACGATCGACGGGCTGAATCTGAAGATCGGGCAGCTGAACGATGCGCTGCAAGACCCGAATTTGTCCGCCGAGGAACGCGCGGGCTATGAAAAGGGACTTGCCGATGCGCAGGCGGGACTTGCCGCGGCACAGGCGGCGCAGGCGCAGCTTTCTCAGCAGCTTGCCCAGCTCAAGAACGTCAACTCCGGGAGCATCGCGCAGAGCAAGCAGCAGCTTGACAAGAGCCAGTCGGATTACAACATCGGCCGCATGGAGTTTGCCGAGGGCAAGGTCGAGCTGGACAAGGGCAAAAAGGAACTGGACGCGGCGAAGAAGGAGCTGGACGACGCGCCCGCGCAGCTTGAAGAAGCAAAGCAGAAGCTTGCCGACGCGCGCGCAGAGCTGGACGACGGCTGGAAGGAATATTATGACGGCGAGGAGGAGTACGCCGACGGCGCACAGGAGCTTGCCGACGCCTACACCGAACTGACGGACGGCGAGCGCGACTACCGCAAGGGCCTGCGCGAATATGCAGACGGCAAGGCGGAGGCGGACGAGAAGATCGCCGACGCACAGGAAAAGATCACCGACGCACGCCGCAAGGTCGCGGATATCGACAGCTGCGAGTGGTACATCTTCAGCCGCAGCTACAACCCCGGCTACACGGGCTTCGGCCAGGACGCTGACCGTATGGCGAACCTCGCGAGCGTGCTGCCGATCATCTTTTTCCTCGTCGCGGCGCTCGTGTGCCTGACGACGATGACGCGCATGGTCGAAGAGCAGCGCGTGCAGATCGGCGCGCTCAAGGCGCTCGGTTACAGCCGCCTTTCGATCTCACGGAAGTACATCGGCTACGGGCTGCTGCCGAGCCTTGTCGGCGGCGTTCTGGGCCTTGTCATCGGCTATATCCTGTTCCCGAAGATGATCTTCACGGCCTATCAGATCATGTATCAGATGCCGGATATCGAGCTGCACGCCTACACGGATATTTCGCTCTTTTCCGTGCTCGCAGCGGTCGCCTGCACAACAGTCGCGACGCTCTGGGCCTGCCTTGCCACGCTGCGCGAAACGCCGGCGAGCCTGATGCGCCCCCGCACGCCGAAGGCGGGCAAGCGCGTGTTCCTTGAGTACATCAAGCCCCTGTGGAAGCGCATGTCGTTCATCCACAAGGTCACAGCGCGCAACCTCTTCCGCTATCAGAAGCGCTTCTGGATGACGGTCATCGGCATCGGCGGCTGCACGGCGCTCATCATCGCGGGCTTTGGCATGAGGTCTTCCCTGCTCTTTACGATGTCGCGCCAGTATGACGAGCTGTTCCACTACTCGGCACAGGTGACGCTTGCCGACAACGCCCTGCCCGAGGAGCGCGCGGCGGTGGAGGACTTCCTTGCAGGCGACTCCCGCGTTGTGAACTACATCCCCTGTGCGGCCTCGTCCGCCACGGTGGTCACCCCCTCCTATTCAACCACCGCCTATGTCGAGGTGATGGCCTCCGACGAGATCGGCAAGGTCGTGGACCTTTTCGACTACAAGAGCGGAGATCCCATCACAATGGGCGATGAGGGCGTATACATCGACCAGAAGCTCTCCGAGCTTTTGAAGGTCTCGGTGGGCGACACCTTCTTCCTCGACGGCGACATGCGCGGCGATGTGACGGTCGCGGGCATCTACGAGCACTATACGGGCCACTTCATCTATATGACGCCCGGCTACTATGAAAACGCGCTCCACGCCGACGGCGAGCCGAACGCCTACCTTCTGAACTTCACGAGCGACGATACCGACACCTGCAACGCCATTTTTGAAAAGCTGCTCGACATGAGCGGCGTGGCGACGACCTCGCGCATGCGCGACACGCAGGATACCTACATGCACAGCATGGAGCGCGTGGACTTCGTTGTGGTCATCATCATTCTGGCGGCGGCGGCGCTGGCGATGGTCGTGCTCTTCAACCTTTCGAACATCAACATCACTGAGCGCCAGCGCGAGCTTGCCACGATCAAGCTGCTGGGCTTTTACGACGGCGAGGTCTCGGCCTATGTGTATCGCGAGAACATCGTGCTCACGCTGTTCGGCATCCTGCTCGGCTGCTTTATGGGCCACTGGCTGCACATTTACCTTGTGCGCTCGACGGAAATTGACCTCATGATGTTCGGGCGGCAGACCGCGCCGTCGGCCTACGTGTACGCGGCGATCCTGACGGCGCTGTTCTCGCTGCTCGTCAACGTGCTCGCGCACTTCAGGATGAAGAAGATCGACATGGTCGAGAGTCTCAAGAGCGCGGAATAAAATTTCTTGTTTCAAGGCAGGACAGTGTGCTACAATAAGGGGCGGCAAAAGCCGCCCCTTACTATTGTCGAAAAAGCGGCATGCCGCTTTTTCGAGGAGAATTCGCTGCGCTTCGTGCCTTGCCACCCGCAGGGCGGCTGCGACATTGCACCGTCGCGGCATTACGATTCC
>ENA-OWPL01001657-OWPL01001657.1-human-gut-metagenome-genome-assembly--contig:-NODE-1657-length-12551-cov-2.980874_pt1 | contig 12551 bp, 9 predicted proteins | sample MGYA00248263_ERZ651844 | MGnify/ENA primary metagenome ERZ651844 (study PRJEB26924, sample SAMEA4378256) | human gut metagenome | biome: human gut; feature: human-associated habitat; material: faeces... | reverse complement strand
AATCTCTGAAATTTGGCGCAAAATAACTGCTTTTGTTGTAATTGGCCAAATCGAACTTCGATATGGCTTTGTGCTCTTATCTGATATGGATACTAATCTGTGGAGAGCAGTTATTAAAATTGTCTTTGTAGGTCTGGTATTTACAAAACTCCTGCCCAAGTCATAGGCAGTGATGATTGATCTAAAATGAGAAATATCGAACCAACTTGGGAAAATTAATATAAAACTTCTTTTGATGGGTTTTTCTACAAGCTGATGTTGCTTTTGGATAATAACAAAGTTGTGTTAGCAGTAGTCACATCGTCGGTAATAGCGATGTCCTCTGGTCGTACTATCAGATCGATAGATTGAATCTTAGGAAAGAATCGGATTGTGTCGAAGCGGCAAGTTTATAAAAATATCAGCAAGTTGCATTGCTTCCGATGTAGTAGTAGGTGAATCCTGCCGTCTCCAGTTCGTCCCGATCGTAAATGTTGCGTCCGTCAAAAATCAACGGTGTATGCATCGTCTTTTTAAGTAACTCCCAGTTGGGGACCCGAAATTGTTTCCATTCAGTTACCAACAACAAAGCATCCGCTCCAATGACTGCCTCGTACATGTCGTCAGCATAGTGAACCTGGTTGCCGATTACGCGGTGGCATTCGTTCATGGCTACGGGGTCGTAAACAGTCACCTCTGCCCCTGCCTCGATCAGCAGTCGAATCAGCACGACTGAGGTTGCTTCACGCATATCATCGGTTTCGGGTTTGAAGGCCAGCCCCCATAACGCAATCTTACGCCCTTTGAGATCTCCGTTGAAATGGCGATTCAACTTGTCGAACAGTACCCGTTTTTGATGGGCATTGACCTCTTCGACAGCTTTCAAGACCCGCATTTGGTAGCCGTTTTCTTCGGCTGTTCGGATCAGGGCTTTCACATCTTTGGGGAAACATGAGCCGCCATATCCGCATCCCGGATAGAGGAATTTATTGCCAATGCGCATATCGGTTCCGATCCCGCGCCGTACCATGTTGACATCGGCTCCAACCAGTTCACACAAGTTGGCAATATCATTCATAAAACTGATTCGGGTGGCCAACATGCTGTTGGCGGCATATTTGGTCATCTCGGCAGAGGGTACGTCCATGAAGATCACCCGGAAATTGTTCAACAGGAAAGGACGGTAAAGTCGTTGCATCAGTTCACGTGCCCGTTCGCTTTCTACGCCGACGACTACGCGATCCGGACTCATGAAATCTTTGACTGCGCTGCCCTCTTTGAGAAATTCGGGGTTTGAGGCTACATCGAACTCTACTTCTACTCCACGCCGTTTCAACTCAGCATCGACCACCTCTCGGATTCGAGCTGCAGTACCGACGGGGACGGTGCTTTTGGTGACTAGCAATGTGTATTTGTTGATGGCGGCGCCGAATTCACGAGCCACCTCCAATACATAGTGCAGATCGGCCGATCCATCTTCATCAGGCGGAGTTCCGACCGCGATGAAGACCACTTCGACTTCATCCAAATGAGAGGCCAAATCGGTTGCGAAAGAGAGACGTCCGGCCTTCATGTTCTTTTGGACGAGTACAGAAAGTTCCGGTTCGTAAATGGGAATTTCACCCTGCTGGAGTCGTTCAATTTTTGCCCGATCCACATCGACACAGATCACCTCGATTCCCATTTCAGAAAAACAGGTACCGGATACCAGCCCGACATATCCTGTTCCTACGATCGCAATTTTCATCTCTCCATGTTTTTTGAGTAGCCTGTCCGTTCAATCTCCTTGATTAACCCAGATGTTCCCTTTGGGCGGTTTATACTGACTATGCAGATCTCAATCGGGGTAACCAAGATCTTTTTATTGGAAAACGGATGTAGCGCAGATATTGATTTCCAAGATAACAAAATTTCTTCTGCAACTACGTTGTGGCCTTCTCTTTTTCCCGACAAAGATAGCAAGATTGCCACAAGTTTTTGTTACTTTTGAACGATCTCTTCCATAACTGGCAGGCATTTGCAAAAGTGATCCCTGTCCACAACGAAGTAGATCGGATCGTCGATACCCGGCGATCCAACCAACAACTTTTTTACCATGTTTGAAGCAAAAACGTATATACGTCGCCGAGAAGCGCTGCGTAAGCGTGTTGGCAGTGGTTTGATTCTGCTCCCTGGAAACCACGAAGCTTCTGCCAACTATCCGAGTAATACTTTCCCATTCCGTCAGGATAGTACTTTCCTCTATTTCTTTGGTTTGAATCATCCCGAATTTGCCGGTATTCTTGACGCGGACTCAGGAGAGGATATGTTATTCGGAGAAGATTACACGATTGATGATATTATCTGGATGGGCCCGCAACCATCGTTGGCTGAGCAGGCCCAGCAAGTGGGTGTAACCCAGACGGCCGGATTGGCTCAACTGGCCGAAACGGTAAAGAAGGCAATTGCCCAAGGCCGGAAGATTCACTATTTGCCTCCTTATCGGGGTGAGGTGACCCTGATGTTGTGTGAATTGCTCGGTTTGCAACCGGCTGCCCTCAAAGAGCAGGTTTCGGTTGAATTGGCCAAAGCTGTAGTGGCGTTGCGCGAAATCAAAGAGCAGGATGAGATCGACGAGATCGAAAGAGCTTGTACGATTGGTACCAAAATGCACCTGCAGGTGATGCAGATGTGTCGTCCAGGTGTGGTTGAACAGGAGATTGCCGGTGCAATCGATGGTATTGCCCGTCAGTATGGAGCCGGAGTTTCGTTCCTGTCGATCGTCAGCCAGAATGGTGAGACACTTCACAACCACAATCATGGCAATGTTTTGGAGTCAGGGCGTCTGCTGTTGGTCGATGCCGGTGCTGAAACCAATATGAACTATTGCAGCGATTTCACCCGTACCATTCCGGTCAATGGTAAATTTACTGCACGCCAGAAAGCTATTTATGATATTGTTTTGGCAGCGAACAGCCGTACATTCGAGCTGGCTAAACCGGATCTCTTTTATTGGCAGATGCACAATGAGGCTGCACGGATCATTGCCGATGGTCTGAAAGAGTTGGGGCTGATGCAGGGCAATATGGAGGATGCTGTCGCTTGTGGTGCTCAAGCGCTCTTCATGCCTCACGGGTTGGGTCATCAAATGGGGCTTGACGTACACGACATGGAGAATATCGGTGAAAAATATGTCGGTTACGACGAGGAATCCATGCGCAGTGAGACACCGGGACTCTCTTCGTTGCGGATGGGCAAACGACTCAAACCGGGTATGATCATGACGGTTGAACCGGGTATCTACTTTATTCCTGCACTGATCGACAAGTGGGAAAAAGAGGGGCTCGGCAACGGGTTTATTAATTTTGAGAAAACCCGGGAATATATCGGGTTTGGAGGTATTCGTATCGAAGACGATATGTTGATTACTCCCAATGGCAATCGTATGTTGGGCAACCGGCGGGCTCCAGCTACTACCGAAGATATCGAGAGTTACATGCATCCGTAATTGCTGTTCGAGGGGCAGCAGTTGTTAAAAGGGTGAGGGCTGTCTGTATTGTTGGTGGGCAGTCCTAAATGCTGATTAATGTTGTTACTGCTCCCTGTCTTGCCCTTGGTTTATTACAACGGCCAAACATTGGTGTGACCGATAATATCATAAAGAGACGACCTCACATGCTGAGGTCGTCTCTTTATTTTGTCCTCTTTGCTAACAAATGGGGTTGTCATCCATTGATTTTCAAAATAATCCCTCAGTATTTTGTGAATAGTCTATACAATATTTAGGTTTAATATTGTCCTATACGGTTCGTTCTTTATGTTCATAAAGTGACAGTTCTGTGTGATTATTAAAATTACTTGTTAAGTTTTAAATATTTCACATGTAATATATAATATTCAGAAAATCAAATATATTAATATATACAAGTTTAATTTACTTGTAAAGTGTTTTTACTCTATCTATCAAAAATCATTGAATAATTGGGATAATTCAATGTTCTAAAAAGGCTGAAAAGAGTGAATGCCTTTCAATATTTTTATTAATTTCGTATAAAAAGACGGAATAATACGCTATTTCATCCACTACAATACTAAATTTTCAGATTCTGATAGCGAAACCAAAGGTTTAGGAGCTGTATGCCAGGATTGGGTAGGCGTCGCAATGAAAACGTGGAGACACTATTGTTATACGAAAATACGCTATTGGATTGCCAGATAACAAAATAAATGCAATTGTGGCATCTCGCTTGTCATTAATAAATGAATGCGATCTGAAGGGATGAACGTATTTTTTTCAAACAATGGATCACACCATGAGCGTACACTTACCAATACCTCCGGACAAATGATTCGGAACTATTGACACAAACTGAGTAAACTGATTAAGAAAAACAGATAAGTCATTCGAAGAGAGTAATTCGCAACGAGGGTAAAAAGAGATTGGATCATCAATTTTCAAAAGGAATGGAGACGAAGATGAGATACTCTTCTTACAGACAGACAACGGTGTGCAATAAAAAAGGCAGAAGAAAACTTCTGCCCAATCAAAGTACCCCCGACGGGAATCGAACCCATATCAGCAGAACCGGAATCTGCCATTCTATCCATTGAACTACGGAGGCATGTGAAACTTGTGAATACAAAGGTGCAATTTTTTTAGCGTTAATACAAATTTTTACTCCCGATTTCCAGCTTCTTGACAGGAAGAATTTCTGAACCCAACTCCCTCACTGTGCGGTTACTTACTACATAACACACGAAGTCCACCAACATGTCAAATAATATTCCTAATACTGAAAAGTGGCACCGTCTCGAACAGGTGATCAAATGGACAGGATTGTCTATTAATGCTTTTGCGCTGCATATCGGCCTGAAGCGAAGTGAAAACCTTTACCAGATCAAAAAAGGTAATAATGGGATCAGCCACGATTTGGCCGAATTGATCACTGCCAAATATCCCTCCATCAGCAAAGGTTGGTTGCTCACCGGCGAAGGAGAGATGATGATCGACCAAAAAAGCTCCAGTAAAAACTCGGGGATTCCTTGTTATGGCATGGATGCGGTCGAAGCGGTCGAAATGCTTGAGCGAACCGATGGAGAACAGCCTCTTCAACCCCAATTTTATATTGATTTCCCGCCTTTGAAACGTTGCGATCTGGCCGCTTTGTCTTTGAGCGATGCCATGCAGCCTGAGGTTCCGGCGGGAAGTTACGTCCTGTTGCGTCGTCAAAATCCCGACGAACTGCTCCCCGGAGCAATGTGTCTGATCCTTTCCGAGACGTTTAAAGGTATACGGATTGTCCGCCAAAGTCCACATGAAGAGGAGCTGTTGTTGTTGCCTCGAAATACAGAGGCGTATGATCCGATTTCCATCAAACGGGAGGCAATCCGCAAATTGTTTGTGGTCGAAGGTGTCATTATCAAGAAAATTTTGTGATCTTTGTTTCGTAACATTGACAGAAAGGGTTTGAAGAGCGACGAACTTGCTTTTATAGTGTCTGTTCTGTGACCTCTAACTGTATGTCGGTAGTAGCCGTGCTTCTTGGCGTAGCATCAGGGATAAAGCGGCTGTAACTTTATATTAATCAAACAAAGATCATGTTTTCAGGAATCGTTGAAGCTACAGGACGTGTCGTTGCCGTCCGTGAAGATCAAGGCAATAAGCACATTACCATTGAAGCCCCATTTACGAACGAATTGCGTATTGATCAAAGCATTGCTCATAATGGAGTCTGTCTGACTGTTGTCGAGTTGGATGCACCTCGCTATACCGTAACTGCGATCCACGAGACGCTTGTCAAATCCAATTTGGGTGAATTCCAACCGGGAGATTTGGTCAACTTGGAGCGGAGTATGCGTCCTGATGCACTGTTGGATGGACACATTGTCCAGGGACATGTCGATCAGACTGCTCGTTGTACAGCGATCAGTGAAGCAGACGGCAGTTGGTACTATACATTTGAATACGACCCAACTCCCGGTAACATAACCGTAGAAAAAGGTTCTGTAGCGGTCAATGGAGTCAGTCTGACCGTTGTCAATTCACAGGCTTCGTCATTTCAGGTAGCGATCATTCCCTACACATACGAACACACCAATTTCCATACCTTGAAAGTGGGTTCGACGGTCAATCTCGAATTTGACATTGTGGGTAAATACATTACCAAGCTGATGAAACAGTATCAGCCTAAGGCCTAACCGGTTGCGCAGCATGATGAGATTCAAGATCAAAACCACGGCAGGGGCGGCATTGGCTGTTGCAACTGTTGCAGCCTTTATCAGCATTGTTTTTGGAGTGGTGTTGGCGCTGCAACCCACTCCAATTTTGATCTGTTCATGCGGGCTGTTTGTCTTGCTCTTTTTTGCTGCACACTACCTGTTTAATCTCTTCGTGCGTTATCGGATCAAGCCGATTTATCAAGTCCTACTCTCAAAGAATATCCGAACCCATGATCTGCCTCCGACTCATGATCTGGTTAGCGGGCTGCAAGACGAATTGAATCTGTGGGCTGAAAAAAATGCCCGTGAAATTGCACGGCTGAAAGAGAATGAGCGTTACCGCAAGGAGTTTCTCGGTAATGTGTCGCACGAGATCAAGACGCCGATTTTTACCATACAAGGATACATTTTGACGCTGCTTGACGGGGGATTAGAAGACGAAAATATCAATCGTAAATACCTCGAACGCTCTGAAAAAAGTATAGATCGACTCATCAATATCGTGCAAGATTTGGAGGAGATCTCCAAACTTGAGTCGGGTTCGCTTGTGTTGGAGCCGGAGCGGTTCGATATTGTGGCGTTGGTACGAGAGATTGCCGAATCGATCGAAATAGAGGCTTCGGCTCGGCATATTACATTCCGTATCGGTACAAGCAATTTCCAGCCCCCGGTATTGGTTTATGCGGATCGTCGCAAAATTAGTCAGGTAATTATGAACCTGTTGATCAATTCGGTGCGATATGGCCGTGACAATGGAACCACTACGGTCAGTTTCGTCGATATGTATGATCGTGTGATGATCGAAGTGGCTGACAACGGGGTGGGTATTGCAGAAGAGTATATTCCACGTGTATTTGAACGCTTTTTCCGGGTTGATAAGAGCCGTTCTCGGGAACAGGGAGGAACCGGTTTGGGATTGGCGATTGTCAAACATATCCTCGAAGCACACGGCCAGGTCATCACTTTGCGTAGCAAATTGGGTGAAGGCAGCACCTTCTCGTTCGCTTTGGCCAAAGAGGCGCCTAAAGCCAATCCTGTGTCGGCTACTAAAAGTGTATAGCTGTTGGACTTAATCCTCAGTTGACTTACTCTGTTTGTCTTGCATTGGTTCACTTTTATCTAACCTGCTGACCTATTTAACAGTTTCAGAGCCTTTATCTTTGTATGGGTTTATTAGTGAGGCCTATGGTATATAGAAAGGAGCGATCTGCCCCATCTGTTTTATGAAAGGATGTAATACGTTGTCCGATAGTCTGTGTTGTCTTGTTTCTATTGATTGAATAGGGCTTTTTAGCCTTTCCCCGATTTTGTTGCAGCACAAGGGTTAGCATTACCACTCTGATTATTCCGCAGGTCTTAATAATACGGGTTTTCCGGAAGCAGAGTTGTTGTGTGGAGCAGATTCACTGGCCAGCCAATTAGACCTGACCGTTTCGTATTGTGTTTCGTGTTTCCGGATCTCTGTTCGAATGCCAACAAATTCTTTGTCACAGGTTCTTTGTACATCCGCCCTGCCAGCTGTTTGCCCATTGAGGGAAATTATCCGTTAACCCAAACCGCAGATACAAGAAATTGCGTATATTTGAAAATTATAGGATGCGTTTTTGCACAATTTTCACCCTACGGGGAGAATTTGCAATGTTTGACATTCATTATGTTTGTTGTGTACACAGCATGCATTCAATGCTGAAGTTTCATTGAAACAGCATTCTATTGCGTGTATTTTGCTTATTTTGTTCATATCTAATCAACACACATGGAAAGTATTCTTCCACTTGTCGTTACATGGGATGTTAATCCGGCCCTGTTTCATCTCGGCTCGTTCGAGGTCCGTTATTACGGGGTGCTTTGGGCGGTAGCTCTCGGAATCAGCGCCTACATTTTCCACCATATCATGATCCGTGAAGGGTTGAGCGAAAAGACCTTTGATTCGGTCTTTTGGTTCGGAGTGATTTCGACCGTTTTGGGATCTCGATTAGGACACTGCCTCTTTTACGATCCAGGATATTACCTGACCCACCCTGTCGAAATTCTCGATATCCGTCAAGGTGGTATGGCCAGTCACGGGGCGGCAGTCGGCCTGTTGATCGGCTTGTGGCTGTTCTCCCGGAAAAATAAATTGCCCTATATCTGGTCGTTGGACCGAATCAGTATCGTGGTTGCCATCAGTGGAGTCGCTGTGCGATTGGGCAATTTGATGAACTCCGAGATCTATGGAACTGTTACCTCCTTGCCCTGGGGTTTTATTTTCGTACGCGACGGCGAAACCCTTCCCAAACATCCGACACAGATTTATGAAGCCTTGTGTTATTTGGTGTTGTTTGTGATCCTGCTCTGGATGTACTATAAAAAGGATTTGGCACGCCGTCGGCCCGGAGTGATGTTCGGCTTCTTCTTGATTATTCTGTTCGGTACCCGTTTCTTGATCGAATTTATCAAAAATCCACAAGTGGATTTCGAACAGAATATGGTGTTGAACATGGGGCAACTGTTGAGCATTCCGTTTATTGTGGCAGGAGTCGTCATCCTGTGGCGTGCGTTAAAGCAAGCACCGTTAACACCATCCCCGTTGAAAAAAACGGTTACCGGGAAATCTGGTAAACGCAAATAAAACCTATAAGCCTAAAGCCATGGATCCTATCAGTACACTTATTTTCAATGCACTGGTTCGTCGCCAGAGTATCAATTTGCCCGAAATCGGATCATTAAAGGTGATTACCCGCCCTCCGGTGATGGAGAAAAAAGGGATGATTACCCCTCCGCTCAATTTGGTGATTTATGCTGAGACTGAGAATCCTGATTTTTTGAATATTGTAGCGTTAATCGCACAAAATAATAATCAGGATGAGATACAGGCCAGAGCTATTTATGACAGTTGGCTGGCAACTGTTCGCAGTGAAGAGGTGGTTCGCATCGATTCGGTAGGGGAAATCCGTGAAAAGCGGTTCTATCCGGCTCCAGGATTGAATGAGATTATGAATCCCATTCGACCTGAACCTGCAAGAGTTCCTCGGCAAATGGAGGTCCGTCAGATCATATGGTGGGTACTTGGTGCAATTATTATCGGAGGCGCGATCTCTTACGGAGCGATCACTTTGCTTAATCGCAGTACCTATTCATACGAAGATGATGCGATTGAGTGGGAAGAATTGACGCCTGCAACGCCTCGCACACAGACGGCTACGGATCAGCCTGCTGCGACGACTGATGAGGCGGTTGACAATGCAGAAGAAACATCAGTGTCTGCTGCCAAACCGACGGCTCAGCCTGCACCTGCAACAACCGCTCCAACAAAACCGGCTGTTTCGGTCTCGCCCGCTACATCGACCGTGGCACCTGGGCAGATGGGCTATTATGTGGTGGTTGGAACCTATAGCACGGATGCCAATGCAAACAAATTTATTGCACAGGCCAAACAAATTGATAATACACTTTCCTACTATAAACTGCCGCTCGATAATGGGAAAATTATGATTTATACCTCGTTAGCGGCAACAGAGCAACAGGCCAAGAGGCTCAAGCAGCAATGTGCCGGTTCATTCCCGGATGCGTGGATTTTCAAACGTCGTGTACGTTAAGAAAGTGGGTTTTGTCCAAAAAAGGATACCCAATCTGTGCGATTCACAATGGAGAGGTGTGTAGCTGTTGAATAGACACCGGTTCGGTATTCAATAGGTTACTATGCATATAACACATCCACCATGCAGATAAAGTATGAAACGATATACAGGATGGAGTGTAAGGGTATGTATGTCGGACGTGTTTAAAATTATGATATGAGAAACGTGCAGAGAGGTTTTAGCAGTGAGTAATTCGCATCTGTACATGGAAAATATGTATTCTTGATCAAATAGAAAATAGAAAAAGAGAGGCACCATCAATAGTGCCTCTCTTTTTTGTTGCCTTTAATGGGGGTATAAACTTGTTGCGGCTATATGGAGCGTGGTTGAGGTCAGAGGATCAGGTCAAGAGAGCATGGGTTTGCTCCACAAATAGAGAAGTGCCCACATGACAAAACGAGCTCCTTTACCGACTAACATCAATAGAGCCGAAGAGCGAAAATTGACACGATAGAATCCTAAAGCTAACGCAAAGACATCGCCAACGAAGGGTAACCAGGTCAATAAAGCGAGCCACGCTCCAAAACGGTCGATTTTACTTTTATGTTTAACGAGGGTTTCGTGTTTAATATGCAGAAAACGCTCGATCCACTCCCATTTACCGAGCCAACCCAACCAATAAGAGGTCAGTCCGCCGAGCCAGTTGCCGAGTGTGGCCACTCCCACACAAAGCCACACATTCCCCCCGACTGCCAGCATGGCGATCAGTTGGACATCCGAGCTGAACGGAACGACCGTGGCCGCAATAAATGATCCGAGAAAAAGGCCGAAATAGCCCAAATCAAGTAGCCAATCCATAAATATTATGAGTTTATAGGTTGGAAGGATGCAGTGCAAATATGCCGTTTTTCCGCAGGAATAGCAAGGGGCTCATCGGGATCTTTTGTTAGATATGTCCGATTGGGAGGAGGCATTACGAAGCATTATACATGAAACGGGGATTGATCAGTAAAATTTTGGGATGTCATTTGGCTTTGCAACGGAAAGGCATAAAATAAAAAACCGCAGAACACGGTTAGATGTTCTGCGGTTTGTAATTTCGGATAGATCAAATGATCTACTGAAATCAATTTTTAAAGAATAATCCGTTTTCGTTGGCATCAACATGGATGACCGAATCTCGGCTGACCGTTCCGGCCAAAATCTCTTTTGAGAGTTCGTTGACCAGATAACGCTGCAGGGTACGTTTGATCGGTCGTGCACCAAACAGCGGATCAAATCCCTTCTCGGCTAACCAGTCGATCGCTTTGTCCGAAACCTCCAGTCTCATGCTGTTCTCTTCCAGCATTTTGTTGATCTGGGCAAGTTGCAGGACAACGATCTGACGAACATCGTCTTTGGTCAGCGGCGTGAACATGATGATCTCGTCAATACGGTTCAGGAACTCCGGACGAATCGTCTGTTTCATCAACTCAAAGACCTCATTCTGCGTCTTCTCGATCACCTCTTCGGGTGGAGTCTCGTTGTGGTATTTCGAGAAGTTCTCCACAATAATCGGTGAACCGATGTTCGAAGTCATGATGATGATCGTGTTGCGGAAGTCTACAGTACGCCCTTTGTTATCGGTCAGACGACCATCGTCCAATACTTGCAGCAAGATGTTGAAGACATCCGGATGGGCCTTTTCGATCTCGTCAAGCAGGACAACCGAGTAGGGTTTACGACGTACGGCTTCGGTTAACTGGCCACCCTCATCGTAACCGACGTATCCGGGAGGCGCTCCGATCAGTCGTGAAACGCTATGACGTTCCTGATATTCACTCATATCGATACGCGTCATCATCGTATCATCGTTGAACAGATACTCTGCCAAAGCCTTGGCCAACTCAGTCTTACCGACACCGGTCGTACCCAGGAAGATGAAGGAACCGATCGGACGACGGGCATCCTGCAGGCCGGCACGACTACGACGTACGGCATTGGCAATAGCTTCGATCGCTTTGTCCTGACCGATCACCCGTTCATGTAGTACACTCTCCATCTGAAGCAGCTTCTCACGCTCGCTCTGCATCATACGGCTTACCGGAATACCGGTCCAGCGTGCAACCACTTCGGCGATATCTTCGGCATCGACCTCCTCTTTGATCATGGCGCCGCCTGCATGGCTCTTTTCGATCTCAGCCTGCAACCGTGTAATCTCGTTCTGGGCCTCCTGAATCTTACCGTAACGGAGTTCGGCTACCTTGCCATAATCACCGCTACGCTCAGCAGCAGCAGCTTCAAGTTTATACTCGTCGATCAGCTGTTTGTTCTTCTGAACCTTCTCGAGCAGGTCGCGTTCGCTCTGCCATTTTGCACGCATTGCGGTACGTTTGCCGTTTAAGTCGTCGATCTCTTTGGTCAGCTCATCGATACGCCCCTGATCGTTCTCACGACGGATCGCTTCGCGTTCGATCTCCAGTTGTCGGATACGGCGGTCGAGGTTGTCGATCTCTTCGGGTACGGAGTTCATCTCCAACCGCAGCCGCGACGCCGCCTCGTCGATCAGGTCGATCGCCTTGTCGGGCAGGAAACGCGAGGTGATGTACCGGTGCGACAACTCGACGGCAGCGACGATCGCCTCGTCCTTGATGCGCACCTGGTGGTGGTTTTCGTAACGCTCCTTCAACCCGCGCAGGATCGACACGGCGTCGTCGGTGGTCGGTTCATCGACCATCACCTTCTGGAAACGGCGTTCGAGGGCCTTGTCCTGCTCGAAGTATTTCTGATACTCGTCGAGCGTCGTGGCGCCGATGGTCCGCAGATCGCCCCGCG
>ENA-OWPL01001656-OWPL01001656.1-human-gut-metagenome-genome-assembly--contig:-NODE-1656-length-12555-cov-2.722160_pt1 | contig 12555 bp, 10 predicted proteins | sample MGYA00248263_ERZ651844 | MGnify/ENA primary metagenome ERZ651844 (study PRJEB26924, sample SAMEA4378256) | human gut metagenome | biome: human gut; feature: human-associated habitat; material: faeces... | reverse complement strand
ACTCTTAAAAACATCAAATCCTGCGAAGTTAAGCTGTCTGCTTTTACATATGTTTATGACGGAAAAGAAGTAAAACCGGAAGTGACGGTACTTCTGGAAGACACCACTTTAAGTGAGGGCACAGATTATCGTCTGGAATATCAGGATAATGACCGTATCGGAGAGGCAAGCGTTTCGGTTATCGGTATTGGTCAATATACAAATGCCAAAAAGGCGTCATTCCGAATCATCGAAAAACCGAAGCAGCCGGTGCTTCAGGCTGTTGAATATAATAATTTCTCAACTGTTTTAACCTGGAATGAAGTGGAAAATGCTGAGGGATATTATGTATACAGAAAGGTTTCAAACGGAAGCTGGAGTAAGGTTGGAACGACAGAAAGTTTATCTTTTGAGGATAAAACAGCAAAACCAGGAATGACATACACCTATACAGTCAGTGCATACATTGATCTGGCAGAGGGAAGTTATGATGAGAAGGGACTTACTGTCAGTTATTTGAATACACCGGCGATTTCTACGATATCTAATGCAGCCAGTGGTATAAACATTACATGGAAACGCGTGGATGGTGCAGCAAAATATCGTGTATTCAGGAAAAAAGGAACAGAGAGCTGGACACGTATTGCGGATACAGGGTCAACAAACTATACGGATCGCAGTGCAGCAAGTGGAACAACCTATGCATATACAGTGAGATGTATCAAAGCAGATGGAAAGTTTGCCAGTGATTATGACAAAAATGGAAAATCACTGATAAGACTTTCAACGGGAAATGTTAAGTCAATTGCAAATGCTGCAAAAGGCATGCGATTGACCTGGACCAAAATTAATGGAGCACAGGGATATATTATCTACAGAGCATACGGAAGTGGGGCATATAGGGCAATCAAGACGATTACCAGTGGAACGACGCTTAATTATACCGATACCTCAGCTACTGTAAATGGTGGAAAATACAGTTATGCAGTTTGTGGATACAGAGGAAGCGTAAAGGGCGCATACACTGGAAAATCATATTACTGCCTTACTCAAAACCGTATTTCATCGGTAACAAACAGCGCAGCAGGAAGGGCAACTGTGGCATGGAGCCAGAATGCAAAAGCAACTGGATATCAGGTGAACTACAAAACCGGCAACACACAAAAAACAGTAACGGTCAAATCTTACAAAACATTGAGAACTGTACTGAGTTCTCTGAAAAGGAGGGCAACTTATTCAGTAAAAGTACGTTCCTACAAAACAATTTCCAAAGTAAATTATTACTCTGAATGGAGCGCAGCAAAAAATATCAGAATAAACAAATAAATATATCTGATATGAAATAGAAGCAGACATAATAAAAAGGATGGAATGATATAATATGGTGTCATTCCATCCTTTTTATAGTTTATAAATATAATGAATATGTATCAGATTGCATCCAGTGCCTGAGCGATATCTGCAATTAAATCATTTTTGTCTTCAAGACCACAGGAGATACGGATCAGTCCGGCCGGGATTCCGGCAGCAGCGAGCTGTTCGTCATTCATCTGTCTGTGGGTGGAAGTTGCCGGGTTCAGGCAGCAGGTTCTTGCGTCTGCTACATGTGTCTCGATGGCAGCAAGTTTCAGATTTTTCATGAATTTTTCTGCAGCAGCACGTCCGCCCTTTAATTCAAAGGACACGACACCGCAGCCGCCGTTTGGCATATATTTCTTAGCAATTTCATAGTACTTGTTGGATGGAAGTGTCGGGTAGTTAACGAATTCCACTTTATCATGTTTTTCAAGGAATTCAGCAATGGCCTGTCCGTTTTCTACGTGGCGTGGCATACGCACATGAAGAGATTCCAGACCGAGGTTAAGGATAAAAGCACTCTGTGGAGACTGCGCACATCCGAGATCTCTCATAAGCTGAGAAGTACATTTGGTGATAAAAGCACCCTCTTTGCCGAATTTTTCTGCATAGGTAATTCCATGATAGGAATCATCCGGTGTGCAGAGCCCCGGGAATTTGTCTGCGTGAGCCATCCAGTCAAATTTGCCGGCATCAATGATCGCACCACCGAGTGCAGCGCCGTGACCGTCCATATATTTTGTCGTGGAATGAGTAACAATATCAGCACCCCATTCGATCGGACGTAAATTTACCGGTGTCGGGAAGGTGTTGTCCACAATAAGCGGCACGCCATGTGCGTGTGCAGCTTTTGCAAATTTTTCGATATCAAGGACAGTCAGAGCCGGGTTTGCGATAGATTCACCAAAAACAGCCTTTGTGTTGTCTTTGAATGCGGCATTTAATTCCTCCTCGGAGCAGTCCGGATCAACAAAAGTGACATCGACACCCATTTTTTTCATGGTGACAGAGAGAAGGTTGTATGTACCACCGTAAATAGAAGAGGAAGAAACGATGTGACTGCCTGCTTCGCAGATATTAAAAATGGCGAAGAAGTTTGCTGCCTGTCCGGAAGAAGTCAGCATTCCGGCAGTACCGCCTTCCAGGGCGGTGATTTTGGCAGCGACATAGTCATTTGTCGGATTCTGAAGTCTGGAATAAAAATAGCCGGATGCCTCAAGATCAAACAGTTTGCCCATATCTTCACTTGTATCATATTTGTAAGTGGTTGACTGATAGATCGGAATCTGTCTTGGTTCCCCATTCCCCGGAGTATAACCGGCCTGTACGCATTTTGTATTAATTGAATAGTCCATAATTTACCCGCCTTTATATAATATTAGTTTACTTCCATGTTATACCCTTTTATATTGCATGTAAAGAAAAAATACATACTTAATCGGTATGACTACTGAAAAAACTATATAAGAGTGAACTGCGACTGAGAGAATACGGGTGTGTGTTTAATTGTTGGTGGCATATGATACGTAAAAATGGTAATATTGTACAAGAAATTATAATTCAGGATAAATAAAATGGAGATACAGGTCATGACAGAGAAAAACGACACAAGTATGTTAACTGAAAAATATATTTTCAGAAATATTCGTCAGGAGGAAATTGCACAGACTTCAGAGATTGAGAAAATCTGTTTTCCTCCGAACGAAGCATGTTCTTATGAGCATATGGAAGAACGTGTGAAAAAAGCACCGGAGCTTTTTCTTGTAGCAGAAGATCGTGCTACAGGAAAGATTGCAGGATTTCTTAACGGACTTGCCACAGACAGAGAACATCTGACGGATGACTTTTTTACAGATGCAGAAATACATGATCCAAAGGGTAAGAATATTATGCTTCTGGGACTGGATGTACTTCCGAAATATCAACATCAGGGGCTGGCGAGAGAACTGGTGCGCTGCTATAAAGAACGCGAAAAAGTAAACGGCAGAGAGAAACTGATCCTGACGTGCCTGCCGGATAAAGTAGAAATGTATCAGAAATTTGGCTTCAAAGATCATGGTATTGGCGATTCTGTCTGGGGCGGTGAGGCATGGCATGAGATGAGTGTGGAACTGTGGGGTTGAATTTACCCCCATTTGATATTATAATCAAAGAGATTGAGAATGAATCCTGAAACAGCAGGAATATTTAATTTTAAGGAGGAATCTGATTATGATTACCTGGAACAATCTGGATACTCTTGAAGCATACAAAGAGCTTTCCAATGTAAAAAAAGTAAACCTTGCAGAAGTGATGACCGGCGAGAACGGTGCAGAACGTGTGAAGAATTACAGTGTACCGATGGCTGCAGGTCTTGCATATAACTACGCTGCAAAACAGGTAGATGATGATGTACTGGAAGCTCTTAAGAAACTGGCAAAAGAAGCTCAGCTTACCGAGAAATATGCAGCACTCTATAATGGCGAAGTAATCAATACAGGTGAAAAGCGTCTTGTTCTTCATCAGTTGACACGTGGACAGCTTGGGGATAACGTTGTAGCTGATGGTGCTGACAAACGTGCTTTTTATGTGGAACAGCAGCAGAAGATTGCTGATTTTGCAAACAAAGTACATGCAGGTGAGATCACAAACGCAGCAGGAGAGAAATTCACAACTGTTGTTCAGATCGGTATCGGCGGAAGTGACCTTGGTCCTCGCGCAATGTACCTTGCTCTTGAAAACTGGGCAAAGAAAAACGACAAATTCAAAATGGAAGCCAAATTCATCAGCAACGTAGACCCGGACGATGCAGCAGCAGTTCTGAATTCCATCGATGTTGCACATTCCATTTTTGTACTGGTATCCAAATCAGGTACAACTCTTGAAACACTGACAAATGAATCCTTCGTTAAAGACGCACTTAAGAACGCTGGTCTGGATGCTTCCAGGCATATGATCGCCGTTACAAGTGAGACTTCTCCTCTTGCAAAGAGTGATGATTATCTTGCAGCATTCTTTATGGATGATTATATCGGCGGACGTTATTCTTCTACATCTGCTGTTGGTGGTGCTGTATTATCTCTGGCATTCGGACCGGAAGTATTTGCACAGATCCTCGAAGGTGCTGCAGCAGAAGACAAACTTGCCACAAACAAAAACATCCTCGAGAACCCGGATATGCTCGATGCCCTTATCGGTGTTTACGAAAGAAACGTACAGGGCTATCCTTCCACAGCAGTTCTTCCATATTCACAGGCTTTAAGCCGTTTCCCTGCTCATTTACAGCAGTGTGACATGGAGTCAAATGGTAAGACCGTAAACCGCTTCGGTGAGCCAGTTGACTACCCAACCGGTCCTGTTATCTTTGGTGAGCCAGGAACCAATGGACAGCATTCATTCTATCAGCTGCTCCATCAGGGAACTACCATTGTTCCGCTTCAGTTTATCGGATTCCGTGAGAATCAGGCCGGCATGGACGATGTGATCGAAGGAAGCACCAGCCAGCAGAAGCTGTGTGCAAACGTAGCTGCCCAGATCGTGGCATTTGCCTGCGGTAAAGAAGACGAAAATCTGAACAAAAATTTCAAAGGAAAACGTCCTTCCAGCATCATTGTAGGAGACAAACTGACACCGGCATCTTTAGGTGCCCTGTTAGCTCACTTTGAAAACAAAATCATGTTCCAGGGCTTTGTATGGAATCTGAACAGCTTTGACCAGGAAGGCGTACAGCTTGGTAAGATTCTTGCAAAACGTGTTCTGGCTCATGATACCGACGGTGCACTGAAAGTCTTCAGTGATATGCTGAATATCTAAGCAAAACTGTTTGTGCAACGATATCAGATTTCCTTGTATTCATGGATTCCTGAACGTTGTCCTCTGTAAAAAGAAGCCATATCATCTTTCACAGGATGATATAGCTTCTTTTATCTCTTTACACATTTTCTGTGGCAGTTTCCTTTTTATAGAGATCATAATATTTTGAGGTTCTCTGCCGATATAACATCAGACAGCCACGAACACAAAGTTCCACCGCCATAGCGATCCACATACCGTGAAGCCCCAGACTTTTTACAAGAATCATTGCCAGACCCAGCCGGACGATCCAGATACTTCCAAGATTCATAAGGCTTGGAACAAAAGTATCACCTGCGCCACGAAGTGCTCCTGCTGCCACGATAGATGCTCCAAACAATGGTTCCGCCAGAAGTTCGATACGAAGTACCTGTGCCGCCAGCGTCCGTACGGATGGATCCGGTGTCAATACCCGGAATACAATCGGACAGATCAGCATCATGATCGCTCCGGTTGCAGCCATGAAGCATGCACCCATCGCTGTACAGATATTCCCATACCTTTTTGCCTGTTTCGACTCACCTGCACCCACGCTTCTCCCAACCAGTGTTGTTGCCGCCGACCCAATACCATATCCCGGCATATAGCACAGACTCTCCGCCGTGACCGCAAAGGAATTGGCGGCGATGGCCACCGTGCCCAGGGGCGCCACGATAGCGGTAGACACGATCTGCGCCGTGGTCAGTATGACCTTCTCCGATGCCACAGGTGCGGCAATGCAGAGCATTGTACACAGCTGCGGCCGATTAAAGCGCAGATGTTCACCCTTCTGCAAACGAAGCACCGGACTGCGGCGCAGAACAAAATACAACAGATACAGCCCCGCCACCACCGCGCCGGAGGCGTTGCAGATCGGCGACGAGATGGACAGCTCGATGTAGCGCAGACCGATGTAGCCGAGCGCCATCGACACGATGTACAGCAGCGACACGGGCAGATACGTCCAGATGACGTGCCACGAGACGCTCACGCCGCCGATGAAGATCTCATACGCCGCGTGCAGACCCATGACGACGCCGACGGCGATGACCATCTTCAGGTGCGCGAGCTTGTCGTCGGCGTCGCGGCAGCCGATTTTTGAAAACAGATCCGAGCCCGACCAGCACAGCAGGGCAATCAGGGAAAGCCAGAACCACATACTTTATTTCTCCTCCAGTTGATCAAGTGTAACGAGGCCGGCATCCACGAGCTTCTGCAGGCTCATGAGGATGCCGAGCTTTGCGTGATACCACGTCAGGCCGCCCTGAAAATACACGGCGTAGGGCGGGCGGATCGGGCCGTCGGCCGACAGCTCGATGGACGAGCCCTGGATGAACGCGCCGGCGGCCATGATGACATCCGAGTCATAGCCCGGCATCGCCCACGGGATGGGGTCGACGTAGCTGTCCACGGGCGCAGCCGCCTGAATGCCCTTGCAGAAGGCGACCATGTGCTCTGCCGAGCCGAGCTCGACGCACTGGATGATATCGTGGCGCGTCTCCGTCGCGTTCGGGATGCAGCGGAAGCCGAGCCGCTCGTAGACGTTCGCCGCGAACACCGCGCCCTTGAGCGCACCGGCCGTCACGGTCGGCGCGAGGAAGAAGCCCTGATAAAACGCCGGCATGAGCCCGAGGTTCGCGCCGACCTCCTGCCCGAGACCGGGGGCGCTCAGACGGAAGGCGCAGCGGTCGACCAGATCCCGACGGCCGCAGATGTAGCCGCCGATGGGCGCGAGGCCGCCGCCGGGGTTTTTGATGAGCGAGCCGACGATCATGTCTGCGCCGAGGTCGGACGGCTCGATCGTCTCGACGAACTCGCCGTAGCAGTTGTCGACCATGCAGATGACGTTCGGGTCGATGCGCTTGCAGAACGCGATCAGCTCCCCGATCTGCGCGACGGAGAACGACGGCCTTGTCGCGTAGCCCTTCGAGCGCTGGATGGTCACGAGCTTGACGCCGGCGCGCAGCGCCTGCTCGATGGCCGGATAGTCAAAGCCGTAGTCCGGCAGCAGGTCGACCTGCCGGTAGTGCACGCCGTACTCCTTGAGCGAGCAGGCGCTCGGGCGGATACCGATGACCTCCTCGAGCGTATCATACGGCGCACCGACGGGGCTGAGCAGCGTGTCGCCGGGCAGCAGGTTTGCGCTCAGCGCCACGGTCAGCGCGTGCGTGCCGCAGGTGATCTGGGGGCGCACGAGCGCGGCCTCGGTGTGGAAGCAGTCGGCATAGACGCGCTCAAGATTGTCGCGCCCGGCATCGTTGTAGCCGTAGCCCGTGGTGGCGGCGAAGTGCGTCGCGTCGACGCGATTTTTCTGCATCGCGCCGATGACCTTGCACTGGTTGTATTCTGCGACGCGGTCGATCTCGTCAAAGCGCGCGCGCAGACCGGCGAGGATCTCCTCACCGAAGCGGTGCACCGCCGGCGTGATGCCGAGCGCGGTGTACATGGACTCTGTATTCATCGTTCCTCTCCTTATTATGATTCGTCGGATTCGTCAAAGATTCTTGCGGCCACGTCGCGCATGACCTCCGGCCGCGTGACCACGATGCCGCGCGTCTCGTCGCCGAGCACAAGCAGCGTGTCTCCCGGTTGAATGCCGAAGACCGTGCGCGCCTCCTTCGGGATCACGATCTGGCCCTTTTCACCGACCTTGACCGTACCGAAGATGTGGCGCTCACGGCTCTGACCGAGCACGTGTTTCCCTCCGGGCATAGCCTCGCCTCCTGTTGTGGGGAATTCATACTTTTCCTACTTGTAGGAACAGATGATACCGCACATCGACGGGAAAGTCAACCGCCGTTCGGACAAAAACCGTCCATTCGGCGATTTGCCGGGTTTTTTGCGAAAAACGGTTGCGCGCATCCCGCGCGGGTGCTACGATAAAAGGCATCTTAGTGATTGTGGGAGGATGGAGCGTTATGCAGCTTCTCGAGCAGCGCATCCTCGCCGAGGGCGAGGTCAAATCCAGCGAGATCCTGAAGGTCGACCGGTTTTTGAACCATCAGATGGACCCGAAGCTGTTTCTGGCGATGGCGGAGGAGTGGAAGCGGCTGTTTGACGGCTGCGGCGTGAACAAGCTCGTCACGATCGAGGCCAGCGGCATCGGCATCGCGGCCGTGGCCGGGCTCGTGTTCGGGTGTCCGGTCGTGTTCGCCAAGAAAACCAAGAGCCGCAACGTCTCCGACGATGCGTACACGACGGTTGTGCACTCGTTCACGCACGGCAACGACAACACCATCCGCATCTCGCGCGAGTATCTCTCGGCGCGCGACCGCGTGCTCGTCATTGACGATTTTCTTGCCAACGGCGCGGCGCTCGACGGGCTCATCACGCTCATCGAGAGCGCGGGGGCGACGGTGGTCGGCGCGGGCATCGCGGTGGAAAAGGCGTTCCAGCCCGGCGGTGCGCGCATCCGCGCGCGCGGCTACCGCGTGGAGTCGCTTGCCCGCGTGCAGAGCATGGACCCGGAGACCGGCATCGTGTTCTGCTGACCGGATTGTGCAAATCGACGGGGTAAATGTTTCAAAAGTGTGAAATTCACCCGTTTCGACGGTTGACAACGCGGTTCGGGAATGGTAACTTATTAATGTTCCCGTTTTTCGGGTACAGATATATAGCAGTCGATATAGACCAATGGTTATGGCTTGGCGTTTCTACCCGGCACCGTGAATTGCCGGACTATCGATGGGAAGTGTTCCGTGGGAGACGGCCGTGTGCCGCTTCCCGGTTTCGCATTGGCAGGAGCGCCGTGACCGGCTGCGCCTGCCAATGCGCTTTTTTGGCGGCTGAGGGGTATCTTCTTTGCGCAAGCAATGCAGATAAATACAAACAATATTTAAGGGAGAGCTGAGAATGAAAAAGTTCGTAGCGATGCTGCTCGCGCTCGTCATGGTGTTCGCACTGTGCGCCTGCGGCGACAAGCCCCAGGATGACAAGCAGGACAAGGCGGCCGTGAAGGTCGGCTTCATCTGCCTGCACGATGAGAACTCCACGTACGACAAGAACTTCATCGATGCCGCCAAGGCCGCCTGCAAGAACGCCGGCCTGAGCGAGGACCAGTACATCATCAAGACCAACATTCCCGAGAACCAGGATTGCTACAACGCCGCGGCTGAGCTCGTTGATGCCGACTGCACCGCTATCTTCGCCGACAGCTTCGGCCATGAGGACTTCATGATCCAGGCCGCCAAGGAGTTCAAGGACGTGCAGTTCTACCACGCCACCGGCACCAAGGCGCACACCGAGAACCTCAGCAACTTCCACAATGCTTTCGCCTCCATCTATGAAGGCCGTTACCTCGCCGGTGTCGCTGCCGGCATGAAGCTCAACGAGATGATCGACGCCGGCGAGATCAAGGCTGACGAGGCCAAGATGGGCTATGTCGGTGCCTTCACCTACGCGGAAGTCATTTCCGGCTACACCTCCTTCTACCTCGGCGCCAAGTCCGTGTGCCCGTCCGTGACCATGGAAGTCACCTTCACCGGCTCCTGGTACGATGAGGCTCTCGAGAAGGAAGCTGCCAACAAGCTCATCGCCGGCGGCTGCAAGCTCATCAGCCAGCACGCCGACTCCATGGGCGCTCCGACCGCCTGCGAGCTGGCCGGCGTCCCGAACGTCTCCTACAACGGCAGCACCGAGTCTGCCTGCCCGAACACCTTCATCGTGTCCTCCCGCATTGACTGGACGCCGTACTTCGAGCTCATCATTCAGGCTGCCACCGGCGGCGCGGCGATCGATCCCGACTGGACCGGCACGCTCAAGACCGGCTCCGTCGTGCTGACCGATCTCAACGAGAAGGTCGCTGCCAAGGGCACTGCCGAGAAGATCGCGGAAGTCACCAAGCAGCTCGAGGACGGCACCCTGCACGTCTTTGACACCGCCGCCTTCACCGTCGATGGCAAGACCCTGACCAGCTACATGGCCGACGTCAACACCGACGCGAACAACGAGGGCGACACCGAGGCGGTCGCCGACGGTTACTTCCACGAGTCCGAGTACCGCTCCGCTCCGTACTTCAACGTGCAGATCGACGGCATCACGCTGCTGGACAAGAACTTCGGCAACTAATATCTGAAGTTATCGCAGAGGGAAGGTCTGTCACACTCAGACCTTCCCTCGAATGTACTTTAAAGCGCGCCGCACACAGCCGGCGTTTGCTGCATCCGGGAGGGACACCACATTGGACAAGAAGATCGCAGCGGTCAAAATGCGCGACATCACCAAGCGCTTCGGCACAGTCGTCGCCAATGACCGCGTCTGGCTGGATATTTACCGGGGCGAGATCCTTGCGCTGCTCGGCGAAAACGGCAGCGGCAAGACCACGCTCATGAACATGCTCTCGGGCATTTACTTTCCCGACGAGGGACAGATCCTCATCGACGGCGAGGAGGTCGTCATCCGCTCCCCGCGCGATGCCTACCGTTACGGCATCGGCATGATCCACCAGCACTTCAAGCTGGTCGACGTCTTCACCGCCGCTGAAAACATCACGCTCGGTCTCGAGGAAAAGCTCGACCTCAAGGCCACGGCCGCGCGCATCCGCAGCATCTGCGAGCGCTACGGCTTCGAGCTCGACCCGGATCAGAAGATCTACGATATGTCCGTTTCCCAGAAGCAGACGGTCGAGATCGTCAAGGCGCTCTACCGCGGCGCGGATATCCTCATCCTCGACGAGCCGACCGCCGTGCTCACCCCGCAGGAGACGGACAAGCTCTTCGCCGTTCTGCGCAGTATGCGCGACGACGGCAAGGCCATCGTCATCATCACGCACAAGATGCACGAGGTCGAGGCGCTCAGCGACCGCGTGGCCGTGCTGCGCCACGGTCAGTTCGTGGGCGACATGCTCACCAAGGACACCGACGCGCAGGAGATGACGAACATGATGGTCGGTCATGCCGTGACGCTCAACATCGAGCGCCCCGACCCCGTCGACCCCAAGCCGCGCATCGAGGTCAAAAATCTCACCGTGCGCAGCATCGACGGCATCGTCAAGCTCGACGACGTGTCCTTCACCGCCAACTCCGGCGAGATCCTCGGCATCGCGGGCATCTCCGGCTGCGGCCAGAAGGAGCTGCTCGAGGCCATCGCCGGCCTGCAGCCGACGGAGGGCGGCAGCGTCTGCTACGTCGAGGACGACGGCACACGCGAGGAGCTGCTCGGCAAGGACCCGCTGCGCATCGCCGAGATGGGCGTGGCGCTCTCGTTCGTGCCGGAGGACCGCCTCGGCATGGGTCTGGTCGGCTCGATGGGCATGACCGACAACATGATGCTGAAAAGCTACGGCAAGGGCCATTCGCCCATCGTGGACCGCAAGGCCCCGCTGGCGCTGGCCGAGACGATCAAGCGGGAGCTGGGTGTCGTTACGCCCGACTTGAATACACCGGTCTCCCGCCTGTCGGGCGGCAATGTGCAGAAGGTGCTGGTCGGCCGCGAGCTGGCCGCCGACCCCATTGTGCTGATGACCGCCTACGCCGTGCGCGGGCTGGACATCAACACCTCCTACACGATCTACCACCTGCTGAATGAGCAGAAAAAGCGCGGTGTAGCAGTCATTTATGTCGGCGAGGATCTGGATGTCCTGCTGGAGCTGTGCGACCGCATTGTCGTGCTTTGCGGCGGCAAGGTCAACGGCATCCTCGACGGCCGCAAGACCACGAAGGAAGAGGTCGGTCTGCGTATGACCAACCTGGTAAAGGAGGAGCAGGCATGAGTCAGACTGCTGCTGCGGCCCGCGAGCCGCTGCTGCGCATTGCCAAGCGCGAGGGCACCACGATGCCCCAGAAGATCGCCGTCCGTGCCATCGCCATCATTCTGGCGCTGGTCGTGGATGCTGTCTTTATCTTTTTTGTCACGGGGCTGAACCCGCTCGCCGTCTACGGCGTTATGTGGGGCGGCACCTTCGCCAACATGACCCGCTTCAGCTGGATGCTGCGCGATCTGTCCACGCTGCTCTGCGTCGGCATTGCGCTGGCCCCTGCCTTCAAGATGCGCTTCTGGAACTGCGGCGGTGAGGGTCAGATCCTGATCGGCGGCCTGACCGCTGCCCTCATCATGGTCTATCAGGGCAACAACCTGCCGCTGCCGCTGCTGTTCGTGGCTATGGCCGGCGGCAGCATTGCCGCGGGTGCGCTGTGGGGCTTTGTCCCTGCGTGGTTCAAGGCCCGCTGGAACACGAACGAGACGCTTTTCACCCTGATGATGAACTATGTTGCAACAAGCATCGTTGCCTGCATGACCAACATCATGCGCGGTCAGGCCTCCAGTCTGGGCACGCTGAACAAGGCCACCAAGGCGGGCTGGTTCCCCATTCTGATGGGCCAGCGCTACACCATCAACATCATCGTTGTTGTGGTGCTGACCTTTGTCATGTACGCCTACCTCAAATACTCCAAGCAGGGCTATGAGATCAGC
>ENA-OWPL01001653-OWPL01001653.1-human-gut-metagenome-genome-assembly--contig:-NODE-1653-length-12575-cov-3.028994_pt1 | contig 12575 bp, 11 predicted proteins | sample MGYA00248263_ERZ651844 | MGnify/ENA primary metagenome ERZ651844 (study PRJEB26924, sample SAMEA4378256) | human gut metagenome | biome: human gut; feature: human-associated habitat; material: faeces... | reverse complement strand
TTTTTTATATAGCTATTTCGGAAATTCCAATTGATTCAGTAGAAAAACATAGCTGCTTTTTATATTTTCAGAAGAAGTTATACTAAAAAGCACTTATTTTTATCCAACTAAACAAAGCAAACAGTACGAGGAGCAGGTCATTTCCCTGTTCCTCGTGTTCATTTTTATTGTTTTACACCACAGCCTCAACAACCGTTTTGCCATTTACTCGAATCGTCTTCATCCCAGACCGCTTGTTCTTATTGAAGTTAAAACTCAACAGATAGCCTTTATCAAGGTGATAGTAATCCAGATACTCAGCAATCTGTTTTTCTCCTTCGGTGTTGTATTCCTCGCCACGCCAGATTTTCAGCTCCACGATATACTGTTTTCCCAGATAATCCACAATGACATCTGTTCGCTTCTGGTCACGAGTTTGAGCCTCAATATAATAATTGCCCGTTCCGTTGATAATCGGTCGCAGGTACAGCAAAAACAGCTTTCTGCCATCCTCTTCCTTGAACTTATCTGGTTGACTGCCATAGATGTCGTTGAAGTGGAGGATAAACTTCTCCAGAATCTTTTCCATGTTCATTTGATTGCCCTGAATAAACTGGTTTTTGTCGTTGACACCCTCGGAATACATCTGGCTATCAGTTGCCTCCTGTGAAATAAACCAGTTATATATTCTAGTTTCAAAGATGCGATTGGCAACAGAAACGCAGTCATTCTTGTTGGAAATAAAACCATACATTGCAGCGTTTTCAATTACAACATTGTCGATATTATAAGAGATCTTCTGCCCCAAAAACAAGACATTGTACAGTAGATTTCTCAGGTTTTTGTCATCTTCCAGCTTATTGATCAAAGAGTCTACCAATGGATTTTTCTCTTTCACAAGATACTTGACCGCATTTTCAAAGGATAAGTTATCCCAATTTCCACTCTCGTCCATATGCTTGCAAATCATCGACACCAACACCGGATAACCAGAAGTATAATCGTAAATCAGTTGGGACAGCTTTGCAATATCCATACCCACGTGGTGATCCTTCTCATACTCCGTGAGCATTCCGGCAATATCGCTCACACTAAAGCTCATGTCTATGTCAAAGTTCGATGCAATATTCCACGGGCTGTTGTGCTTATGCTCAGTAGCTGGTCGGATTTTCTGACGAAGATTTCGGATATCATGAACACCTGCCAAAATGACAGATTGAAACGTAGGGTACTCGGTACGTTCCAGATAGTACCCTCTCAGTTGAGCCAAAAAATCCAGAAACACCTGGTTGTTGCTGGCACTGTCTACTTCGTCGATCATCAGCACAATTGACTTAGATGACATTTCGCACCACTCGCTTAAAACGACAAACAGATCTGCCTCAACATAGTCCAGACTCAGTTTCATTTGCTTGACTTGCTCTTCGATTTCACTGGGCATTTCTCTGCGGTAACGGTTCCAAAGCAGCCGTGCAAACGCCTTGACAAAGCTATTCTCTGTGGCAAACTCTGACGTGCTGACAAACTGAAAGTCCATGCTGATAACAACATACTCACTTTTCAAATATTCCCGCAGTGCCTTCAGAATTGTGGTTTTTCCGTACTGCCTGCCCTTGTTGATGGAGAAATATTGCCCTTTGTCCACCATTTCCTTGATTTGTGCAAGACGGCTGTCCAGATTGACCATGTAATGTTCCTGTGGATTACAGCAGCCGGTGATGTTAAAGTAGCGGCTCATGTGTTTCACCTCGTGTTCGTGTGTAGTTTTTGTTATTTCTATTATACCATATCTACAAAAGCAAATCAAGAAATTTGCCGCAGTATTTCACATTTTCATGTGTAAAAATGAGGAGCAGGTTATATCCTGCTCCTCAAGTCATTTTCTGATTATTCCCCCACGGATTCCTCAGTTATCCCAATTTATTCTCAAATTTCTCGCAACGCATACCAGCGCCCTTTTGCAGGTTCCACTTCAAACAAAGACATTTTGCAGTAGTTTCAAACTTCCAAATTCCGTGCTTTGCGTCTTGTGGTTTGATATACTGATTTGTTTGGTCGTACCAATATTTACAGAATGCACAGCGTTGATTTTTATTTCCATCCAATTTAAAAGCTGCCATCATAATTTACCATCCCCTAAAAAAGCTTTTTACTTTATTGAAAACATTCCTTGCTCCATTTGCTACTCTAGATACAACAGACTTTGCAGCTGAACCAACTCTTTTGGCAGTCTCGATGATTTTAGAGCCGACTTTTGTGCCTGCCATTTTTCCAACGACACCGCCTGCAAAATGCCCCACTGCAGCACCAATTGGACCAAATACTGCACCAATTGTTGTTCCTATTTTTTTGCCGATCTTAGAGCCGATATTAATTGCCTTAGACTTTATAATTGCAGCAACTGTAGCAACACTTATATTCTGCATTTCCTTTAAACCATCGGCAATTCCAATTTCTCCGCTTGCAACTCTTCCAAGTGTTTTTACATTTTCAATGGCTACACCAGCAATAAGTGCACGGCTCTCAGTATCAGATCCATCCACAGGAAAAACATTATTTCCGTTCGCTATTTCCATTGCACCAGCTGTTGCAATCTTCAAGCCAGAACTTGCTCCGTTTATGATCGACTCACTGATAAGAGCCTTATCCGTCAAAACAGTCTTCAATCCATATTCCATGGTTTTCTCATATAAATCACTTGCTGTAGTTCTTAATGCCGTATCTCCAGCCTGACGAACGGTCTCAGTAACAAGGTCTTTCATCTTGTACTTATTCCACATTTCGTCATTCCACTCTTCTGAATCTATGACTTCGACATCTACTATTTCCTGCTGTTCGTCCGAATCGACATATTGATTTGAAACAGACGTTAAGGCAGAATGTGCTTCTGTCAGTTCATAAGCCTGTTGCCCAACAGACTGCTGCGAGGATATTTCCTCCTGAAACCACGCCTCAACAGATTTTCCAGAGTTCATAGCATTGTGCATAGAATCCATAGTCTTATCATGAATTTGGATTGTGCTGATGATTTCATTTGAAATTGTCGATATTTCCTCTGGGCTTTTATCAGGCAGACATTCCATAAGGTAGCTGTTCAGCCATTCTTCAACTGTACAGTTATCTTTCTTTCCAATATAATCACTTATCGAATCCTTCAGAATATCTGCAAACTGCTGTGCTTTATCTTGAGGAAAATTTTCACTTATAAATTTCTCTGTATTCATTGTTTTCTTCCTATGCAGACGCATTCTTGAATTTGCGAGTTTCGTACTCTTTTGATAGTTTGTTCAGTGACTCCTTCATGATTTCCGAAAGAGAATGTGTGTTGTTAATTGATGAAATAATGTAATCGGTCGAAAGACTTGTTTTGTCATCAGCAAAAGTATTTTCAACTGCATCTTTCACAACACCCTCAATATCGGCACCACTGTAACCCTCGGTTTTACTAACAAGCATATCAAGATCAATGTTACTCAAATCTGACTTACGTCGTTTGGCAATATGTATTTCAAAGATCTTTTTCCGTTCTTTTCTATTCGGAAGTCCTACATAAAAGATCTCATCAAATCTTCCTTTTCGCATCAATTCAGGCGGCAGTTTTGTAATATCATTTGCAGTTGCAATTACAAAGGCTGGGCTTGTCTTCTCTTGCATCCAAGTTAAAAAAGTTCCAAATAATCGAACTGTAACTTCACTCCCAGAGCCATCAATTCCTGCAAATGCTTTTTCAAGCTCATCAATCCAAAGTACACACGGTGAAATGGCCTCTGCAAGCGATATCGCCTTACGCATATTTTCTTCAGACTCACCAACATATTTCCCCATGATTTTACCCATATCGAGTCTCAATAACGGTACTTCAAAAAGTTGTGCAGTTACTTTTGCGGCGAGAGATTTTCCACAACCTGGTACACCAGCAATGAGTACACCTTTAGGCATATCCACGCCAAAATCCATTGCTTTATTTATCGACTTATAAACCTTGGCCTTTCTTCTAAGCCATGTTTTCAAGCTTTCAAGTCCGCCGATATCGTCGGGACGTTCTTTCAACGGAATCATTTCCAATATGCCGGATTTCATAATCATTTGCTGCTTCTGTTCAAAAATCAAATTTAAGTCCTGTCTTGTAAACATACCATTTTGAGCAAGTGCCGTAGCTAGCAGACTTTCTATTTCAAACTCTGTAAGTCCTTTGAAGGAAATAGACATTTCCTCCAGCAAACTATCTGAAATTGGTGAATCCTGTTCTTCTGAAAAACGGCCTATCTGCTTTTTAATTTCATCCTGTGTTGGATATTCCAGTTCCACAATTGTAATGAATTTTTCAAGTTCTTTCGGAATTTTTACAATTGAAGAGACAATTACTATAACAGTATCCAGACCTTGAGAAATCTGTAATGCAATGTCTTTCAGCAATGCTGTTACTTCTTGTTCTTCCAAAAAACCGATTGCATCTTTCAATACAAGAAACTTTCTGTCAAGTTCATTATCACTGTCAAGCAGACGAAGTGTCTCTACAAGGTTCTTGCCCTTTATCAAAGGCTGCTTTGTACGGAAATCAACAAAGCCCTTTGCTCCGTTCCATTCGAGTCCTTCTCGACCGCCCATAACTTCTTTAATTATTGCATCAGTTTTTATTTCTTCAAAAGAATTGATAAAAATAATCGGGTAGCCCGCATCCACATATTTTATTAATTGTTCTTTTAACTTCATGCTTTTCTCTTTTCTAAATAGTATTAAAAAATATCAAAGAAACCATCTGCCCTAAGTTCGTCTGTTATTGATGAAATTTCGTCATTTAATTCACGGCCTATTTTCTGCATGTTTTTCTTCATTGCCTCATCATTTTTTTTCAGTTCTTCAAGATCTGAATCTGACAAAATTCGGCTGCTTTCGTTGATTTTTCTCCTAGTCTCATCCGCATTCTTCTTTGCAACTTCATCTCCATTTGAAGCAGCAAGTTCAAACCAGTGTAATGCAAGATTATAGTCTTGTTCGACACCATTACCCCCAAAAAGCAACACTCCTAATTCATTCTGAGCCCCAGCATGCCCTTGTTCAGCCGCTTTTTTATACAATTCAGCAGCTTTTTCATAGTTCTGTTCAACGCCATTACCATCTCGATAACAGGACGCTAAATTATTACAAGCAAATGTATTTCCATAAGATACTGCTATTTCATAATATTTGATTGCTTCAGTCATGTCTTTTGGAACAATTTCCCCTTCGGCATATATCACCCCCATTCTATTAGCAATATCAGCATGTCCAAGTGCAGCCGCCTGTTTTCCATAAATAAGCGCCTTTCTTTTATCTACATATTTTTTAGGTACTTTTCCACAAAAAAAATCATCCATATGTAGATAATACAACGCTTCACACGAAAGCATATCTTTTTTAGACGCACCAAGCTTAGTAAACTTAAACGCATTATCAAAGTCGTTTTCAATAAAATAAATATAACCAAGATACCCCATTGCTATTTTATCACCCTTGTTTACCATCTTATGCAACAGTTCTTTATACTTTGAAAATTCTTTATCGACACTAATGAAGTCAAACACATTTCCAAGTTCAGCACCTTTATTGTTTAATTCTCTCTCTTTTTCTTTATTTATATAGACTTTTCCATAAATTAAACCAAGTAAAGTAAATGCTCGTGGATTCTTCTCAGCTGTAAGAATCTCAAGAATGCTTAGTGCGTCCTCAAATTTTGACTGCTCCATCAATCTTTCTGCCTGATATAAACGATCTTTATTTGTAATGCTAGAGATATCCCATCCAAAGCAAATATTGACAAAGTTTATATTAAGAGAAGCAAAATTCACGTTGTCATAAGCTCTGAGAAAAACAATTGGATCATCTAATCCAATATACATTACATTTTTAACTGTAAGAGGAATATTAAATTCGCCTTGACAAAGATATATTGTTTCTTTTCCATCGTCAAGTATATCGTATAATTCATCTTGATTGAATGCAACACAATCCACATTATCAATTATCTCTTCGTTATCCGTAATTTGACGAAGCAGCATAAGCTTTTCATTGCGTCTTTGGATCTCTTCTAAATCAATTTCCTCAGTTTTCACATCGTCTGAAACGCCAAGAATTGACATCAGTTTTTGATTCAAATCTGTTTCATCAGTGAATAAAGCCCTGACAGCCATAGCCTCATTGTCATAATAACGATCCTCTAACCAAGTCACGAGCTTACCATTCGTAAGGTACCCAAGAACACTGCTAAGGTCAAAATTTTCTCTCAGTTCCTCAATTGTCCTTACATCTGTTCCGTTCATCTGTAACGGAAATCTTATCTTTTTTGCCATGCTATATCTCACCTCGAATAATTATAAACTTTCTCCAAGTCTTTCAAGTGATGCTTTTGCATCTTCATTTCCCAGTTTTGCAGCTTCTCTATACCATTTTATTGCCTCTTGTATGTTTACTGCCACGCCATATCCATTTTCATAGAATTCGCCTAATTTATTTTTTGCCCAATCATCACCATTATCAGATGCCTTTTTATAGTATTCAAAAGCCTTTCCATAATCCTGAGTTACACCTTTTCCATATTGATAGTGCCACCCTAAATTTGAAATACAAGTATTATTGCCGTTATCAGCCCCTTTTCGACGCCATTCTATCGACTTTTGATAATTCTGTTCAACCCCATTACCAGAGTCATAACATTCTGCGATAGACTCTTGAGCATCAGAATTTCCGCCTTCAGCTGCTTTCAAGCACCACTTTGCAGCCTCATGATAATCCACATCTACTCCGTACCCGTAATAATAGAAAATAGCCATATTCATTTGTGCAGTTGTATCTCCAAGTTCAGACGCTTTTTTATACCATTTTAATGCTGTTTGATAATTTTGATCTACACCATTTCCATGTTCGTAGTGCCAACCTAAGCCAACAATAGACAACGTACTTCCAAGTTCAGCACCTTTTTGACGCCATTCAAATGATTTTTGGTAATCTTGCTTTACGCCATACCCAGAGGCATAGCATTCTGCTAATACATCACAAGATTCGGCTATACCAGATTCAGCGGCTTTTTTACACCAATAAACAGCCTTTTCATTGTTTTCTTCCACACCCTCTCCAAAATAATAGCATTTGCCGATACTGTTTTGTGCAGATTTATGTCCTCTTTCAGCAGCTTTTTCATACCACTTTGCTGCAAGTGTCAAATCTTGTTCTACCCCATCACCATTATAATAACATTCACCCAGATTAAATTCAGAAAGAAAATAACCTTGCTCAATTGCTTTTTTATAATATTGTATTTTTTTCCCTTCTCCTTTTCTCGAATAAACACCTCCAATTGTATTTGTTGCTATTGCATCCCCTTTTTCAGATAATCTTTCTAAGGTTCTTAAATTTATTTTTGCATTGTTTATATAGTTCTTGCACGCAATTATATAACCCAAATCAGCCGATTTTTTGCCTAAATTATATGCTCTATCACTTTCATTTTTTACAAAGTACAATATAACACGCAATAACCAACACGCTCTTGGATTATCTGTTTGAACAAGCTTTTCAAGCATTTTTATCGACTCGTCGTACTTTCCCAAATTGAATAGGTTTTCTGCTTGATATAAATTGTCTGCACTTGAAACGCTTGAAGTATCCCAACCGTAATAAATATCGACAAATTTTAATTTCAAAGAAGAAAAGTCCACGATCTCGTATGCCGTCTTATCGTATGCACGTAAAAGAACAGACGGATTGTCAATACCAACATAGGTAATATTTTTAATGGTCAACGGTACTTCAAAATCACCCTGGCATAAGTAAATCATTTTTTCCGTACCTGTATCAAGAATGTCTAATAGATCATCTTGATTAAAAGCCACTGCATCAACCTTTGCAATAAGCTGTTCACTATCATCTAATTGCTTTAGTAGAGCAATCTTTTCATTTCTTCTCTTTACCGATTCAATGTCAATATCACTTACTTCTTCAGAGTATTCTACTTTTAGAATACTGCAGATCTTTTTAGACAATTTTTCATCCGCAGATGACAGATTCTCTATTGCATCAGCTTCCCCATTGTAATAACGGTCTCTAAGCCATATCACAAGCTTGCCATTTGCAAAATATCCGAGGACACCCTCAAGGTCAAAATTTTCTCTCAGTTCCTCAATCGTTCTTACATCTGCTCCATTGATCTTTAGTGGAAATCTTATCTTTTTCGCCATGTTCATTCTCCTTAAAATGTTAAGAGATACCCCTATTTATCATTTCATTTTCTACTGCTTTATCATGTGGCACTGTAGTCTATTCTATCATCACTCGTAGCCTAACCAGTATGAACATCTCGTGATTTTTTATCTGGCCAAGTAGCTACATCTCTAGCAGCCTTCTTTTCAGCCACTTTGACACTATTATTCATCCAATCAAACATTTTCATTTTCTTATAAAATAAATTAATTAACGTATCAAACAATATAGTATTTTCTATAGATTTTCTTGAATAAGTTTTATACTCTTCAACAGACTAATTTCCTCTCTCTTTGATAAATTTAATTGACCTAATTTCCATTGCATTGCCTTAAAATACGAACGTGCTTTCAATTGAATTTTGTTTAGAACACACATATTATCATCATGTATGTATATATTACCTGTTGATGCATAATTAGAGCCATAACAGGTAGGACATATAGATTGTACTATGCAGTTCCGACATTTTTCTTCTATGTTTTTTTCTGGAATAGATTCATCATAAAAAGTTAGATTTAATGATTCTCTTGCTTTTTCTTCTCCTACACTTAAAGGCATGAAAAATTGACAAGGATATTCTACTCCATCTACATCGTAGGCCTTTGTTGATATTCCTGCTCCACAATATCTCATATATTTTTTTCTACTATATGTATTTGCAATATTGCTAATAGACATATCAAGCATCGAACATGGTTTTAATTCTGGATTGTTTAGATAAAATTCTACCAGTTTCATAAGCTCATTTTCTAATTTTTCTTTATTTATATTATCTGACCAGTCTATTCCATATGCCAAATTACAACTTACATCAAATCCTTTTCTTTGCAAAAAAATTACACCTTCCGATAAATGTGGAAGTGTTTCTTTTGAAATAGTCATTTTTACTGGTTGATTTGGGTATTGTTCTTTGAAAAAACTTAAATCGATTTTATTAGCCGAATTACTACGATTTACATTAGTCATTTCTGGTGTTCCATCATAGCTTAGTCCACAGACAAAATAAGGATGACTTTTTAACCATTCTTTGATTTCGCCATGTACTAACGTTCCATTTGTAGATGCAAAAAATATATATTTTTTGCTGCTATTCAGGCTTTTGATATATTCATAAATTTCTTTTATCAAATCAAACTTTATAAAAGGCTCTCCACCGAATAAGCCGATTTCCACTTCAGAAAAACCATCATTACTACACATTTCATTTTTTATAATTTTTTCCAAAGTGTCGATGTTCATGCATCTCAATGATTTATGATTCTCGTAGCAATATGTACAAGAAAGATTACATGATTCCGTTAATGTGATTGTTAAATACTTTCTTTTCACCATTATAATTCCTTTTTAGTTGTAAAAACTTAGAGCACAAACATATTTTTTACATGTTTGTGCTCTGCTAAAAAAATGATTTTACTTTTACCAACCTGTATTACCAGAAGAGCCCTTTCCGCTTCCGCTGCAAACATTCAAACAAGAACCCACACAACCAGAATAGCATCCTGTACAAGCTGTTTCGATGATATTTTTTTCATCATTTAAATCGATTCCTGTATTTTCTTTGGAATCTTCATCAATAGTGATAAAAATCATCTGCATGATATTTTCAGAAATATTAAACATAGTGACTTCACCTCCCTTAAAAAAATGAGAAAAATTAATATCAAGAAAAATCTCTTATATAAAATTAATTCTCTTTTTTCATTATAGCACATAACATTATATATGTCAACACCTTTAGACAGTTTTTTTCTGCTCTAATAGTCATTGAATCTTACTTTCAAAGCTGTTAAAGTATTATTTAATTGTACATTTAGCACAAAGGAGGACGAAATGGATATCGATCGTGAACAGATCTCATATATTATCGGACAGCGAATCTATACCTTTCGCACACAGAAAAAACTTAGCCAAGAAGCACTTGCCTTTGAGTCAGAAATACACCCTGCCTATTTGGGGCGAGTAGAACGAGGAGAAAAATGCCCTACTATCGAAACGCTCTATAAAATCTCCAAGGGTCTAAAAATCCCGCTCCATGAACTTCTGGATGTTTCCATAGAAGTAAAGCCAACCAATATAGAGGCTTTCCACAGAATCCAAACGGCAATGCAGTGCCTTTCAGAAGAAGAATCAGTTGAGATTGCTGAAATTGTAGAAAAGATGATCGCTTTCAAATATCATCAAGCATAAAAAAATTCGGTATGTCCACAAAAGGACATACCGTTTTTTCATGTTCTCATTCTTCTGTTTCTTCTCAAAAATAAATCCTATTGTTGCTACTAAAGCTCAAGATACTTGCTTTTTTGTAGTGAATAATATATAATGATACTAGAGTGAAATTAGAAAGGCGGAGTTATCATGAAAAGTGTTATTTTCAACACAGAATTTGATATGCAGTATCTTCTAAGGAATAATGTATCATTGATTGAATGTTTTAATTCTGAAAAACACTATTCAGATATAAATGAAATTATTACACTATATAAAATCAAAAAAGCCTTTGACTTTAACGTATCAGTCCCTGAATGGAATGATGATAAATACAATTTTCTCAAAGCGATATCAAAAAATTTCTGCAAGTCAATTAGTATCTTCTTCTCAAAGCTAAATTATGATGTACTTATCATGTATGTCTCATGTGTAGATATAGCAAATCGCATTGCATTCTGGGAATTATTTTCTGTTTTAAAATTGTTTGAAAAAATAACAGCATCAGAAATGGAACATGTTCTCAAAATGCCTCAAATTGATATAGAGCCTATTCTTCTACAGAAGGACATTGTTACAACTTACAATGAAGTAATTGCTGCATATTTTATGGAAAAGCCAGTCTTGGCTGAACTTCTAATTGCTCAATTTTATTCAGAATATGATGATAAAAAAACCTTATACTTTCCACCCGCATTATCTCCTGAGAATAGAGAAAGATTAGTCGTTGCCTATATCAACTCTGAATCTCCTCATATTAATTATCTGCATCTATTATCTTATTCTCAAAGTCGTAGCGATATGCCCATCTCAGACAAGACCAAAATACTCGCCAAAAGGCGATATGAAAAGCTAATTCAAGAAATTTCAAAAAAAGGAGTTTCTATTGCATATGGTGTTCAAGTTGGTTTTAAAGAATTACAGCATGATGAATTATTCCGAGAAGAAGTTCAAGATAAAAGTCTGATATATACCATTAATTCCAAATGGATAACAGATAATCTCGATTATCCTACTTTACTAAACAATTTAATTTATCAAATTAAACTAGTAGATGATAATTTACAGAGCAATGCTATTTCTATTAAGTCAAAGCTTGGGATTTTTGAAGCACATTTAGGACTTAAAGGCAATAAAGATTATCCTATAGGCACCGCATTTAACATAGAGCAAATGAGAATTGAATTATGCATGGCAGCATATAGAAATATATTAATAAATAACGGAGTACAGATAGAAGAAATATTTGAATGGTTTTTTGAAAATTACTTAAAAACAGAATTTGGAGTTGAAAACTATCACTATTCACCATCATCTTCAGGCTCGAGCTATATCGAAAAAATAAGAAATATAATAGCAGAGATTGACAGTGTTCTCAAACAGTTTCGAATGATAGTTGATGATGGTAAAATAGACCGAGACCTATTTGAAATTTCATCAGAACATATACTTTTTAATTCAGTCAAAAGTATACTTGAAAATAAATATGCATATTCAATAAGTGCTGAACTGAATAAAGAAATGCAATGTTTATTCTCAAATCAATCATTATTAACTAGCATAAAAGGCAAAGACAAAAGCTATCATTCTTTTTTTGAATTAATGCAGATGGAAAAGGCTCACTTTTCAGACTTTCATTCATTTCAATTGACTATTATTGACTGGCTCATATCTCGTGGTACAATAAAAATTGATGAAAATGGCATTATTACACCTGAATATACAAGAACTATGTTACTATCTCGTTTATACAATAAAGAAGTAGTATGTTGTTACTATTGGCCAGAATTGATGCCAGTAATAAAAAAATTAGCAGAAAGCGGAGAAATAACCATCAAACGTTCTCTCTTCACTAAGGCTGAAACAGACTATTTGAATTATATGCTAAACAAAGCAGAATTTAGCAATGGATTAGATTTGCGAAACAAATATGCACATGGAACAAATACAATTGATTTAAATACACAAAGATCGGATTATTTCATGCTATTATCAATAATGGCCCTAATTGTAATAAAAATTAATGAAGAATTCTGTTTAAAAGAAAGCAAATAAAATTATTCATGTCATGTAAATCGGAATATATAACCATTTAATTGATAGATTTACAATATAAGTGCAACACAAAAAAAGAATGACACATAAAGCCACTC
>ENA-OWPL01001641-OWPL01001641.1-human-gut-metagenome-genome-assembly--contig:-NODE-1641-length-12668-cov-2.781257_pt1 | contig 12668 bp, 10 predicted proteins | sample MGYA00248263_ERZ651844 | MGnify/ENA primary metagenome ERZ651844 (study PRJEB26924, sample SAMEA4378256) | human gut metagenome | biome: human gut; feature: human-associated habitat; material: faeces... | reverse complement strand
CGTGGAGCCGCAGGGCCTCCACCAGCGCGCCGGCGGCGGCCAGCGGTTCCTCCCCGGGCTGCATATACAGCGTCAGGCGGGGCGCTGCCCCGGCGGACAGCTGCGCGCGGCTGCGGTAGGCCGCCATGGTGCACACCGCCAGCAGCGCGGCGGGGTCCACCCGATCGTCAAAGCTGAACACCAGCTGGCGGCCCTTCTGGGTGATATCGGTGACGCCGCAGTCCATAGCGGCGGCGCGGAGCAGCGCCACCCGCAGCAGCGCCGTCACCGGCGGCGGCACGTCGCCGTAGCGGTCCAGCAGCTCGTCGGTGAGCTCGGACTCGTCCTCCGGCGTGCGGAGGGCCGCGATGCGGCGGTAGAGGTCCATGCGCTGCCGGGCGGCGGGAACGTAAGACTCCGGGATATAGGCCGCCACGGTGATGTCAGCGGAGCACTCCACCCGGGCGGGGGCGGTCTTGCCCTGCTGCTCCAGCACCGCGTCGTTCAGCAGCTTCAGGTACATATCATAGCCCACGGACATCATGTAACCGGACTGCTCGGGACCCAGCAGATTGCCCGCACCGCGGATCTCCAGGTCGCGCATGGCGATCTTGAAGCCGGAGCCAAACTCTACATACTCGCGGATGGCGGTCAGCCGCTTGGCGGCCACCTCGGTAAGCACCTTGCCGGCCCGGTAGGTCAGATAGGCGTAGGCCCGGCGGGGACTGCGGCCGATGCGGCCCCTCAGCTGGTGCAGCTGGCTCAACCCCATGTTGTCCGCGTCCTCGATGATCAGCGTATTGACGTTGGGGATGTCGATTCCGGTCTCGATAATGGTGGTGCAGACCAGCACGTCGATCTCACCCTCGGACATACGGGCCATCACGTCGCTGAGCTGGCCCTCGGCCATCTTGCCGTGGGCCGTCTCGATGGCAACGTCCTCGCCCAGCAGGTCACGGAGACGGGCGGCGGTGGCATCAATGCTGTCCACCCGATTGTGCAGGTAATACACCTGTCCGCCCCGGCCCAACTCCCGGCGGATGGCATCCGCCAGAAGGCCCCAGTCATGCTCCAGCACGTAGGTCTGGACGCTCTGGCGGTCCTGGGGCGGCTGCTCGATGGTGCTCATGTCGCGGATGCCGGACATGGCCATGTTCAGCGTCCGGGGAATAGGCGTGGCAGAGAGGGTCAGGGTGTCCACCTGCCGGGCCACCTGACGCAGACGCTCCTTGTGCGTGACGCCGAAGCGCTGCTCCTCGTCGATGATGAGCAGACCCAGGTCTTTGAACTGCACGCCCTTGCCCAGCAGCTTATGGGTGCCGATGAGCAGGTCCACACGACCGTCCTTCACCCGTTCCAGCACATCCTTGACCTGCCTGGGGGTGCGGAAGCGGGACAGGACCTCCACCGTGACCGGGAAGGCCCGGAACCGGGCGGCAGCGGTGGCATAATGCTGCTGCGCCAGCACGGTGGTGGGCACCAGCAGCGCCACCTGCTTGCCGTCCAGGATACACTTCATGGCGGCGCGGAGGGCCACCTCCGTCTTACCGTAGCCCACGTCGCCGCAGAGCAGCCGATCCATGGGCACAGGTTTCTCCATATCGGCCTTGATCTCCCGGATGGCGGTCAGTTGATCGTCGGTCTCCGTATAGTCGAAGGCCTCCTCAAATTCCTGCTGCCAGGGGGTATCCGGTGAAAAGGCGTGGCCACCCAAGCGTTGGCGCTGGGCGTACAGCTTGATGAGCCCGTCGGCCAGGTCCTTGGCCGCGGCCTTGGCCTTGCGGGTGGTCTTGGTCCACTGGTCACCGGAGAGCTTGTTGAGCTTCACCTTTTCGGTGTCATCCCCGCCGCCGATATACTTGCTGACCAGGTCCAGTGAGGTGGCGGGGACGTACAGGCAGTCGCTGCCGGCGTACTGTATCTTGATGTAGTCCTTCTCCACGCCGTCCACCGGCAGGCGGATCATCCCGGCAAAGCGGCCGATGCCGTGGTGGATATGGACCACCAGGTCGCCCACCTCCAGGTCGGCGTAGCTCAGCAGCCGCTGGCGGCTGTCGGACTTGGGTTGGCGGGGCTTTTTGGCCTTGCCGGACAGGGCGCGGGTCAGCTGCCCTTCCGTCAGGACGGCCAGCTTCAGGGCGGGCCACTCGCTGCCGGCGGACAGTGCCCCCACGGAGACGAGCGTCTGGCCCGGGGCGGGGACGGTATCTCCCTCCAGCGCCAGGGCGGCGGGGATATGGCGCCGCTGGAGGAACTCCTGCATATTACGGCAGCGGACCGCGCCGCCGCAGAGCACCAGCACGCCGAAGCCGGCGGTCAGATAGTGGGTGATGTCGGTGGCGGCGGCATCCAGGCTGCCGCCGTAGCCGGAGAGCTGCTTGGCGCTGACGTCCAGCAGCAGGCGGGGCGGCAGCAGATAGCGGCTGGTGGGCAGGCTCTCCAGCTGGCAGAGGGCAAAGCGGGAGAGCGCCGTCTCCAGCTCCGGCTCCGTGAGGGTCAGGTCGCCGAAGGCGCCGGCCATGAGGCCGGCCTCCACGGCGGCGGTAACATCCTGGCGGGTCTGGAACAGAAAGGCCCGAAGCGTCTCCTGCACCCGGCCGGCCTCGCCGGCACAGAGAATGGTGTCCGGAGCCAGATAGTCAAACGCGGTGGTCTTGTCCGGGCAGACGGCGGCCATATAGCGGTCCGCGCCGGGTGGCGCGATCCCCTGGCGCAGCAGTTCGGCATCGTCCAGCAGACGCTGACGAATGGCGGCGTGCTCCTTCTTCAGGCGGCGGGCGGCATCCTCCATGCGCCCGGCGGCGTCGGCGGCGGTGGTCTCTTCGGCAAAGGGCAGCAGCTCAGATGCCGGCAGAATACACACCTGGCGGCGGTTCAGCACGCGGCGCTGTGTGGCTGTCTCGAATTCGCCCAGGCTATCCAGCTCGTCGTCGAAAAACTCACAACGCAGCGGGCGCTCCTCCCCAGGGGAGAACACGTCCAGAATACCGCCCCGCAGGGCAAACTGGCCGACCCCCTCCACCTGATCGGTGCGGGTGTATCCGGCGGCGGTCAGGCGGCGGCAGAGGTCCTGCACGTCGTATCGCGCGCCCACCTCCAGAGAAAAAGCGGCGGCGAGCAGCACCTCCCGGGACAGACAGCGCTGCACCAGAGCAGCGGCGGTGGTCACCACCACGGGGGCGTCGCCCCGGGCCATGCGGTACAGGGCGGACAGCCGGGCATTCTCCCACTGGCGGCTGTAAGCGGCGGGGCGCAGCTGCAATTCGCGCTCCGGCAAGCACACCGGCTCCACGCCCAGCAGAACGCGGATATCCGCCGCCTGACGCTGAACATCCTTCTCATCGGCGCACAGGAGCAGCAGCGGGCGCTTCGTCTCCACCGCCAGCGCGGCGGAGAACATGGCCCGGTGGACGGGGGCAAGCCCCGTCACGGCAGCGCAGCAGGTAACGGCGCTGCTGTGCAGCGCCGCCAGCAGCTCCTGAAGCTGCGGCAGAGCAGATAACTTGTCTAACAACCCGGTCACGGGGCATCCCTCCTTTCTCCTCCGGCGGCACTTCGTGCCGGTCCCTCTCCGCACGGAGAAGCCCTTTGGCCAATCAGTTAAACTTGTTCATAGCCCGGTCCGGGCCTTCATCAATGACGGACAAGGCGGCATCGGCGGCACGGTCCAGGGCGGCGCGGAGGGTCTTGGCCTCCTCGCCCTGGGGCTTGCCGATGACCCAGTCGATCATCTCGTGGTCCGGGTGGTCGGGCATACCCACGCCCACCTTGATGCGGGGAAAGGCATCGGTGCCCAGGTGCTGAATGATGTTCTTCAGCCCGTTGTGACCGCCGGCGGAGCCGCTTTTGCGGATACGCAGCTTGCCCACCGGCAGGGACACGTCGTCAGAGATGACCAGCACATGGTCGGCGGGTACCTTGTAAAACCGCGCGGCCTCGCCCACGGACTCACCGGAAAGGTTCATGTAGGTCTGAGGCTTCATCACCAGTATCTTATGTCCCTTATAGTCCAGCATACCGGTCCATGCCTTGAAGCGGAGCTTATTCAGGGCGAATTTCTCCTTTTCCATCAGGCTGTCCAGGGCCAGCCAGCCCATATTGTGGCGGGTGGACTCATACTTGCTGCCGGGATTACCCAGGCCCACCAGCAGCCACTCCACACCGCCGCTGCCGTTCCGATTAAAAAACAAGGCTGTCGCCTCCTTGCATGCACAAAATAAGAGGACTGCAGACGCAGTCCTCTTATTATAGCACCGTTTTTCGGGTTTGGAAAGTATTTTAGTTGAACAGCTTGGCGATGGAGATTTCCTGATAGATGCGCTCGATGGCCTCGGCGAACATGGGGGCCACGGAGATATACTTGATCTTGCTGCAGCCCTCGCCCATGGACTCGGGAATGGTGTTCAGCAGGGCGACCTCCTTGATGACGCTGTTGTTCAGGCGCTCCAGCGCGGGGCCGGACAGCACGCCGTGGCTGGCGCAGGCATATACGCTGTTGGCTCCGCCCACCTCCACAATAGCCTTGGCGGCGTTGCAGATGGAACCAGCGGTGTCGATCATATCGTCGAAGAGGATGCAGTCCTTGCCCTCCACGTCGCCGATGACGTTCATGACCTCGCACTGGTTGGCCTTCTGGCGGCGCTTGTCCACGATGGCCAGGCCCATGTGCAGCTTCTGGGCGAAGGTGCGGGCGCGGGCCACAGAGCCCACATCGGGAGAGACGACCACCATGTCCTCGCACTTTTCGCCGAACTTCTTGGCGTAATAGTCCACGAACACGGGGTTGCCCAGCAGGTTATCCACGGGGATATCGAAAAAGCCCTGGATCTGGCTGGCGTGCAGGTCCATGGTCAGCACGCGGTCGGCGCCGGAGGCGGTGAGCATATTGGCCACCAGCTTAGCGGAGATAGGATCGCGGGACTTGGCCTTACGGTCCTGACGGGCATAGCCGAAATAGGGGATCACGGCGGTGACACGGCCGGCGCTGGCGCGCTTGCAGGCGTCGATCATGATGAGCAGCTCCATCAGGCTGTCGTTGACGGGTTTGCAGGTGGAGTTGATGAGGAACACATCGCTGCCGCGGACGGTCTCGTACAGGGAGACGGACGCCTCACCGTCAGCGAAGCTTTTAACCTCTGCCTCGCCCAGCTTGATGCCGATGAGCTTGCAGATCTCCTGTGCCAGCGCGGGATTGGCGTTGCCTGTAAAGATCTTCATATCCTTGCCGTGAGAAATCATGGTGCGTACTCTCGCTTTCTATCCGAATTTTTATAGGTACAGATATATTGCAAACAGCTGCGCTGTTCCGCATTTGTTAAAAAGAAAACAAAAATGCCGCCCACTGACAGTGCGCTTTACAGCGCGGCGTACAGCGTGGACGGCACGGCACCCGAAAGGCGGGCGCGGTCATGGACGGTATTGCACTTGTCGGCGCGAATGCGGCCCATTGGCACTCACCTCTTTCTGCATTGTTCTCTGCCCCTATTATAACAGGTCCTGCGGGAAAATCCAGTATTTTTCCCGTTTTTTTCGGCAATAATTTTTTCGGCAGCGGTCCGTGGGCGTTCGTCTGTCTTTTGGTAGGTCAAACAGAAAGTATTTTGAATGTTTCGGAGAAATATCGCCTGCTTTTGGTATTTTATAGTTGCATTTCCCATTACATTGTTTTACAATAGTTGTCGCTTATGTAACAGGAGTGTGATACGGTCATGCTGCACATCGTACTGGTCGAACCGGAAATACCCCAGAATTGCGGCAACATCGCCCGCACCTGCGCCGCCACCGGCAGCCGTCTGCATCTGATCCGGCCGCTGGGCTTTGACATCTCCGAGCGGGCTGTCAGGCGGGCGGGACTGGACTACTGGCATCTGGTGGAGGTCTTTGACTATGAAAACCTGGATGACTTTTTTGAAAAGCGTCCGAAGGCCGCGCAGGACTGCTGGCTGACCACCACAAAAGCCCCCCGGTCCTATCAGGAAGCCCGGTTCTCCCCGAATAGCTGGATCTTCTTCGGCAAAGAGACCGCCGGACTTCCCTTGGATCTCCGAGAGCGTTTCCGGGACCGCTGCATCCGTCTGCCCATGATCGATGAGGCCCGGAGTCTGAACCTCAGCAACACCGTGGCCGTATGCGTGTACGAGGCGCTGCGGCAAAATGATTTCCCCGGCCTGCTGGGTGTGGGGGAAATGGCGAAAACCCCTTAATCACTGCAAATCAATGATCGTATAGGAGTTTGCTTATGAATTACCAGAAAAAGACCGTCCGCGACATCGACGTGAAGGGCAAGAAGGTCCTTCTCCGCTGCGATTTCAATGTCCCTCAGGACAAAAAGACCGGTGCCATCACCAGTGACAAGCGCATCGTGGCTGCTCTGCCCACCATTCGGTATCTGCTGGATCAGGGCGCGGCGGTGATCGCCTGCTCTCACCTTGGAAAGCCCCAGCCAGATTTTGACAAATGGGTCAAAAAGCAGACAGAAAAGGGCAAAGACCCCGCTACGCTCACTGAGGATGCCTGGAGCAAGGAGCAGAAGAAGCTGACTCTGGCTCCCGTAGCCGCCCGTCTGGCAGAGCTGCTGGGACAGGAGGTCATCTTCGCCAGCGACGTTGTGGGCGAGGATGCTCAGGCTAAGGCCGCGGCCCTGCAGCCCGGTCAGGTCCTGCTGCTGGAAAACACCCGCTTTGAAAAGGGCGAGACCAAGAACGACCCCGAGTTTGCCAAAAAGCTGGCCTCCTTTGCGGATATCTATGTGTCCGACGCTTTCGGCGCCGTGCACCGGGCCCATGCCTCCACCGCCGGCGTGGCAGCCCGCCGTCTCCGGCTTCCTGATCGAGAAGGAACTGGAAGTCATCGGCGGCGCTCTGGCTAACCCCAAGCGGCCTCTGGTGGCTATCCTTGGCGGCAGCAAGGTCTCCTCCAAGATCGGCGTCATCAACAATCTGCTGGAGATCGCCGACACCATCATCATCGGCGGCGGCATGGCCTACACCTTCTCTGCCGCTCAGGGCGGTCAGGTGGGCGACAGCCTGCTGGAAGCCGACTGGGAAGCCTATTCTCTGGAAATGCTGGAAAAGGCCAAGGCCAAGGGCGTAAAGCTGCTGCTGCCGGTGGACACCGTGATCGCAGACGCCTTCTCTCCCGACGCCAACAGCAAGGTAGTCAAGTCCGGTGAGATCCCCGCCGGCTGGCAGGGTCTGGACATTGGCCCCGAAACCGTGAAGCTGTACTGCGACGCTGTGGCCGATGCCGGTACCGTTATCTGGAACGGTCCTATGGGCGTGTTTGAGTTCCCCGCCTTTGCTGTGGGCACCAAGGCTGTGGCCGAGGCTCTCAGCAAGACCTCCGCCATCACCATCATCGGCGGCGGCGACTCTGCTGCGGCTGTGGAGCAGCTGGGCTATGCTGACAAGATGACCCACATCTCCACCGGCGGCGGCGCTTCCCTGGAATTCATGGAGGGCAAGGAGCTTCCCGGCGTGGCCTGCCTGCTGGATAAGTAATTGCAGCGCAACGAGCTTTGCCCGCTATCGCTGTCCGGCAAAATCAGGATCTCCACATAGTTCGATCCCACAAAGCGGCAGAGCATTCTGCCGCTTTCCATACGATTTTTTCGCAAAAACAGTCGAATTTTTCAAAAATACTTGACAAATCCCCTTGTTTTCGCTATAAAATAATAAGTTTTGTTGTTGAGCCTTTTTCGGACCGCCATGACGGCCTTCCGAAATGTTCAGATATTGTTATCACAGATATGAAGGAGAAAAAAGAGTTATGAACCGCAGATACCGTAAGACTGTCATCGCCGGCAACTGGAAGATGAACAAGACCCCGACCGAGACGAAGGCCTTCATGACCGAGTTCAAGACCATCATGCCGCGCGGCCGCTGGTGCGACGTGGCGCTGTGTGTGCCCGCCGTCTGCATCCCGGCAGCTGTGCGCACCATGCGTGAGACCCGCATCGGCATCGGCGCAGAAAACTGCAACGCCAACGCCTCCGGCGCCTACACCGGCGAGATCGCGGCCAATATGCTGCTCGACGCTGGCTGCAAGTACGTCATCCTCGGCCATTCCGAGCGCCGCGCCATGGGCGAGACGAACGCGGACGTCAACGCAAAGGTTCTGGCTGCCCTCGACAACGGCCTGATCCCCATCATGTGCGTCGGTGAAAGCCTTGAGCAGCGCGAAGCGGGCATCACCGAGGAATGGATCACCATGCAGATCAAGACCGGCCTTGCCTCCATCGGCGAGGACAAGATCCGCAAGATGATCATTGCCTACGAGCCCATCTGGGCCATCGGCACCGGCAAGACCGCCACGCCGGAGCAGGCCGAAGAGGTCTGCGAGCACATCCGTGCGGTCATCCGCAAGCTCTACGGCGCAAAGGTCGCCCGTGCGATCTCCATCCTCTACGGCGGCTCCATGAACGAAAAGAACGCCTATGACCTGCTGGCCCAGCCCGACATCGACGGCGGCCTGATCGGCGGCGCTTCCCTCGTCCCCGAAAAGTTTGTCAAGATCATCGAGGCTGCCAACCAGCCCACGATCTGAGCCTCAATACGCACACGCCCCGCTGCCGAATTGACCGGCAGCGGGGCATTTTTCTGCTTCCTCACAGCATACAGATATGGTATCCGTCTGTTTCCAGAGACAGTGACTGGAACAGCGACTCGGTCCGTTCGCGGTTTTCCGGCGCTGTGCGCCAGCCGAGGCCGCAGTCTGCGGTGATCTCGCGGGGGACGGGGATGATCCTGCCGGGGAGGCCTGCCTGTTCGCAGGCCTTTTCCGCCGCCATAGCGGCGCTTGTGGTGTAAAATGTGACGATGAGCCACTGCTTTTTCTCTCTCATTGCTCTGCCAGCTCCCGGACTGCGGCGATGGCCGCGTCCGTTTCCTCCTCCGTGTTGTAATAGCCGAAGCTGAAGCGCACCGCGCCCTGCTCCACGGTTCCAAGCGCCTCGTGCATACGCGGCGCGCAGTGCGCGCCAGCCCGGACGGCAATGTCATAGTCCTCCGCCAGCGCGTCCGCGACCATGGACGATTCCGCGTCCCGGATATTGAGCGACACGACCGGCGCGCGCATGAAATCCGAAAAATCGCCGTAGACGCATACGCCGTCCACGTCCTTCACGCCCTCGTAAAACCGGCGGGCCAGCGCAAGCTCGTGCGTGCAGATGGCATCCATGCCCGCCTCCTGAATAAAATGCACGGCGGCAAGCAGCCCCGCGATGCCGTGGCCGTTGCGCGTTCCGGCTTCGAGCCGTGTGGGATACTGCGGCGGCTGTGACGGCAGGAACGTCTGCACGCCCGTCCCGCCGACGCACCACGGGCGGATGTCCACGCCCTCCGCCACGCACAGGCCGCCCGTGCCCTGCGGGCCCATGAGGCTCTTGTGGCCGGTGAAGCAGAGGACGCTGATGTGCTGCGCGCGCAGATCGATAGGGAACACGCCTGCCGTCTGCGACGCGTCGACCACGAACAGCAGTCCGTGCGCTGCGCAGAACGCGCCGATGCGCGTCAAATCAAGCAGATTCCCCGTCAGATTTGAGCCTGCCGTGCAGATGACGGCTTTGGTATTTGTTTGCAGCAGCCGATCAAAATTGGCATAGTCGATACAGCCCTTCCGGTCTGCGGGCAGGAAACTGACCGAAACGCCCCGCTCCATCTCGCGGTACAGCGGGCGCAGGACGGAATTATGCTCCAGATCGGTCGACAGCACGTGGTCGCCCGGCGCAAGCAGCCCGGAAATGGCGATGTTCAGTGCCTCGGTCGAATTGGCCGTGAAGCACACATGATCGGCGCGTTCGCAGCCGAAGAGCGCGGCCAGCGCCTCCCGCGCGGCATAGATCGTCCGGGACGCGGCAAGGCTTTCCGCGTGCGCGCTGCGTCCGCTGTTGCCCATGGTTTGCATCGCGTTCACGACCGCATCGATCACGCACGACGGCTTATGCAGCGTTGTGGCCGCGTTGTCAAGATAGATCATTCCGTCGCCCTCCCGTCAGATGGAACTATTATAATACAGAAACCGGGCGGACTGCAACGTGATCCGCCCGGTTTTTGTTCGGCTATTTCGAAAACGCGCCGCTCACAGATGTGCGTCCGTCTGTGAGGCGCGGCGCAGGCCGAGGTCCGCCGCGATGAAAAACGCGACCACGAAGCAATAGAACGCGGCGGTCGCCCACGGTCTGCGGACGGCAAGCAGAACGTCCCAGATCCCGTGCAGCACGACCGGCATGAGGATCGCCAGCGCGCACAGAACCGTCCGCCTGCGGCCATTCCCCTGCTTTTCGGCCTGCTTGCCCCGGCTGAGGAGCAGTCCCATCGCAACAGCAAAGAAAAAGTGCCCCGGCACGGACAGAACCGCCCGCGATACCGCCGTCCGGAGGTCAGACTGCACGACATACAGAATATTCTCCACCGCCGCGAAGCCCAGCGCGGAGGACACGGAGTAGACCACCGCGTCGAACCGGTAATCGAACGCCGGGTGCTTCCACGCGGCAAGACGCACAGGGACGATCTTGCAGACCTCCTCGCTCACGGCGACCACCAGAAAATTATCCAGCAGTAAAAACACCGCCGAGCGCCGGTTCAGCGCACTGCCCAGCGTCCGCGACGCAAGAAGCTGGATACCCGCCGCCGGGAGCGCCAGCAGCGCGCCTGACAACAGCAGGATACCGAGCAGCCTGCGCGGTTCTTTTTCAATGCGGTCGAGCTGATAAATGCGGACAAACAGAATGACCGCCGGAACCAGCGCCGCGAGGGACAGATAATAATTCAAAACGGCTCCTTTTCTCTATGTGCGCTGCGTCCCCGCCGCCTCCCGCAGCAGTTCTTCGGCGGATACGCCGTAGAGCTTTGCGATCGCGAGCAGATTGGATGTTGATGGGTCGGACGCGCCGGACTCCCACTTGCTGACGGCCTGCCGGCTGACACCGAGCGATTCTGCGACAAACTCCTGCGTCATCTTGCAGCGCGTGCGGTGCGCTTTTAACGCTTCGCCTAACGTTTTTACCGTCTCGGCTTTCTCTCTCCGCACCTCGCCGGAACGCAGGTATTTGAGCAGCGCCCGGATCAAAAGCACGAACAGAAATACGGTCGCGCCGAACATGCAGATGCCGAACAGTCCAAAAATCAGTGTTCTCATGAGAGGATCCATCCTTTCTGTATTTGGGATGGCTTCAGTATTGCAGAAAGCTCCGGTTGCCGCCACCAACTATCGCGCAAAAAGCGGTTGCGGCGGGTTATTTCAGCAGCTTTTTCAGATACTGCCCCGTGAAGCTCTCCGGGCAGGCGGCGATCTGCTCCGGCGTGCCGCAGGCAACGATCTGCCCGCCGCCGGAGCCGCCCTCCGGCCCGAGATCGACGATATAGTCCGCGACCTTGATGACATCGAGATTGTGCTCGATGACGAGCACGGTATTGCCCGCGTCGACCAGCCGCTGCAATACCTCGATCAGCTTGTGCACGTCCGCCATGTGCAGGCCAGTCGTCGGCTCGTCGAGGATATAGAACGTGCGGCCCGTCGCTCTTCGGGAAAGCTCCGTTGCGAGCTTGACGCGCTGCGCCTCGCCGCCGGAGAGCGTCGTGGCGCTCTGGCCGAGCTTGATATAGCCGAGGCCCACGTCGACGAGCGTGGCGATCTTATTGCGGATGCGCGGCAGATTGTCGAAGAAGGCCAGCGCCTCCTCCGCCGTCATGTCAAGGATATCCGCGATGTTCTTGCCCTTGTACAGAACCTCGAGCGTCTCGCGGTTATAGCGCTTGCCGCGGCAGACCTCGCAGGGGACGAAAACGTCGGCCAGAAAGTGCATCTCGATCTTCACAAGGCCGTTGCCGCTGCACGCCTCGCAGCGGCCGCCCTTCGTGTTGAACGAGAACCGGCCCGGGCCGTAGCCCCGCGTGCGCGCGTCGGCCGTCGACGCGAACAGGTCGCGGATGTCGTTAAATACGCCCGTATACGTCGCCGGATTGGAGCTTGGCATACGCCCGATGGGGCTCTGGTCGATGCCGACGACCTTGTCCAGATGCTCCAGCCCCTCGATGCGGTCAAATTTCCCCGGACGGGTGCGGGCACGGTTGAGGCTGCCTGCAAGCTTTTTATAGAGAATTTCATTGACGAGGCTCGACTTTCCGGAGCCGGACACGCCGGTCACGCACGTAAACGTGCCGAGCGGGAATTCCACGTCGATGTGGCGCAGGTTATTTTCCGCCGCGCCGAAGATCTTCAGGCTTTTCCCATTGCCCTCCCGCCGCTTTTCGGGCAGGGGGATCTTTTTCGCGCCGGACAGATACTGACCCGTGATGGAGCGCGGGGCGGCGATGATATCGTCGACCGTGCCCGCGGCGATGATCTCGCCGCCGTCGAATACCTGCTTCATGCCCTCAAAGATCAGCATGATGCCCTGACCGCCGGCGTCCACGACGCCGGCCTTTTTCAGCACGGGCAGCAGGTTGGGGGTATCCTCCAGTGCCTTCTGGCCGGCAGTCAGCACTACGTCCCACAGGGCGGGCACATCGGCGGCATCACTGGCAGCGGCTTCCTCGGAAGCAACGCGTGCCACGGTCAGAATGGTGCCCTCGGTGGGCTTCATCACGGCCTTGTAGGCACCCTCGACGCCCTTCTGCAGGGCAGCCACGATATCGGCCACGTCGGCTTCCTTCTTGCCTTCCAGCGCCTTGGAGAAGCCGCGGAACAGC
>ENA-OWPL01001639-OWPL01001639.1-human-gut-metagenome-genome-assembly--contig:-NODE-1639-length-12680-cov-2.485861_pt1 | contig 12680 bp, 8 predicted proteins | sample MGYA00248263_ERZ651844 | MGnify/ENA primary metagenome ERZ651844 (study PRJEB26924, sample SAMEA4378256) | human gut metagenome | biome: human gut; feature: human-associated habitat; material: faeces... | reverse complement strand
AGGACACGCATCAGATTTTCGTCATGTCCGTGTGTATCACTGACTACCAAAATCTTCATTCTGCATTCACACTTTCTTTCAGAATCTCCCTCATCTTTTCCAGGGCTTTTCCTCTGTGGCTTACTGCATTCTTCTGTTCTTCCGATAGTTCAGCTGTTGTACAGCCGAATTCCGGTACATAAAAGATAGGATCATAACCAAATCCGTTCTCACCACGTTCTTCATATCCGATCCGGCCTTCGATCACACCCTCGGTTGTCTTTATGGTTCCATCCGGAAATGCTGCTGCGATTGCACAGACAAAGCGTGCCGTTCTTTTTTCATCCGGTACACCTGTCAGCCGTTCGATCAGATTGGTATTTTTTATCCGGTAAGAGGTATCTTCTCCCATATATCTTGCGGAATAAATTCCAGGCTCTTTATTGAGATAGTCAATTTCCAGTCCGGAATCGTCTGCCAGCACCAGTTCTCCGGTCAGTTCCATGATCGTTTTTGCCTTGATGATGGCATTTTCTTCAAATGTTTTTCCATCTTCTACGATGTCAGCCTGAATTCCGGCTTCCTTCATCGACAGGATCTCATATCCACAATCCGCAAGGATCATGCGGATCTCTTTCATCTTATTCTCATTACCCGTAGCAAAAATCAATTTCTTCATCTTGTCTTCTCCTTTTCTTTCTGTACTCCACCTGCCATATCTGACAAGGCACAGCAGATGATACTGTTATGCAGCAAGCCTGTCCGAATGTCGGTCCTTAGTAAGCTGCCTTATGCAGCGAACTTAGTACCGCTACATGAGGATAGAGTGAGAACGCCTTGCGAAATAACATGTATCTCTGCTATACCTTGTCAGATATCGCCGTATGTTCTCAATCCCCCACATCCGTGAAGGCTTTGAGGCAGACATTACAGTCATTCTCCTGCTCCGCACTCGACCACTTCGTGCCATACAGGCTGATATAGCCCTCGCCATCCGTGATATCGAAGTTCGCCGTTTTCTCATCATTATTATATTCGATTGCGATCGGCATCGTGGAATCCTGTGTATTCACATGCACAACTACCGCAAATTTCCGGTCATCCGGAAGCGGTACTGCCTCATTTAGATTGATCGTATAATAACCCTCGTACTGCATTTCACCGGATGCCACCTTTGTCCGCTGCTGCAAATCGGATGCATCGGTAAAATCCGTCACAACATACACATCATATGTCGTTTTCGGGCCTGTCGCATAGAAAGAAACCGCCTTCAATGTCTCGTTCTTTCCGGCCGTATAGACATTTGCAAAATAAGCCTCCGGCCTGTCGTCAAATCCCATCGTGCCGACCTCACCCATCAGATCTGACTGATAGATCTTGTCGTAATTGTCACTGTTTCCAAGCTTCGTATATACTACGCTGTTCATACCGATATTGGTATCATAATAAGAGATATAAAAGAATCCCTCGTCACCAAAATCCTGCCCCCAGCTATTCTTGCAGATAAATGCGCCGTCTCCCACCGGTTCTGTATTAAAATATTCCTTCGGATAGTTGTCATCCCAGCCAACGATCACCACGTCATGATTCGGCGTCTGATCTCCATCATAATAATAGGAACTGCGGTTTCTGTTATAGTAATAAGAACTACTCGTTGCATTCTTCATATCACAGTAAATAACCGTTTCCACACCGCCATATTTGTATACGGATGATTTGATCGCCTCGTAATTCTTGTCCTTCAGGATGATGGCTTCTTCCAGATGCTTTACCGCCGACAATCCATTTACCGTCTGGTTATCACCATACGGATCATCTTCCTCAAGCACCGGTCCCTGCCATGCCGCAAGATAGGCTATACTCATATAATATTCGCCACCGTCAAATGGGCTGACATTAAAGCTGTTATTCATTGCCATATGATCAACAGAAAATACCAGATTTTCAGCCGGACGGATCGTACTTTCCAGTGCCGCAAGTGATGCAAATGCCCAGCAGGTTCCATAGATACCCTGATCTCTTACAAGAGATACACGATCATGTTCTCTCATATCATATGCTGCCGGAAGCTTTTCTTCCTCGGCAATCTTTTTTAACACCACGGCATTTGTCTCCAGATTGATATTACAACTGTAGTTTAATGCCTCGCAGATCTCATTCACCGGCACATAGATGATATCATCCTTTTTCTCTGGCTTGTCGATTGCCTGTATTGCATTTCCATTGATATTTACCACATCCGAATCACCATAGACCTTTACCAGACTGTCTCCTTTGGAAAATGTGATCGTCCCATTTTCATATGCATTCACATGGCAATCCAGTTTATCGGTAAATGTCGCGATAGGGAGCATCAGCTGCAAATGGTCACTGAAATACGGCTGATACTCCGCTTCTGTGATCCTGCTGTCATTTATATATAATATAATGCCCTTTCCATTTGCATTCGTCACAATCTCTTTCAACATAGTTTCTGCGGCAGCACCCGCTTCTTCCGTCTTCTCAATGCTTACATCCGGATGTCTCAGAAAACCCAGATACAGAAATACCCCCAGAATAACAACCGCTGCCACGATCAAATACTTTTTCAACTCTGTCTCACTTTCTCTTTGGCGGCTTCGGTCCCATGAACTGATAGAAATATGATTTGATCATACCATTGTAGATCTTACGATTCTTATCCGCCTTTCTTCCTATATATTTCTCCGCCTCACTGTATGACGTGATCAGGAACATCGACCAGTCATCCAGTCGTCTGAAGCTTTCCCCGATCGTCTTATATAATTCAGGAAGATCCTCCCGATCCTCGAGACGTTCACCATATGGCGGATTCGTGATGATAAAGCCATATTTTTTCGGATGCCTGAGATCCTTTACATCTCTCTGTTGGAAATGGATATGTTCATCCACTCCCGCTGCTCTGGCATTCTCCATCGCACACTTCACCATTTCATTATCCAGATCATATCCCTGAATATTCATCTTCACATCACGGTCGATCATATCATTTGCTTCATCGATCGCATTGTACCACATCTTCTTGTCGCCGACCTTCGCCCACTCAGAAGCCAGAAAGTCTCTGTCAATTCCCGGTGCGATCCTTGCTCCGATCATAGCTGCCTCGATCGGAAATGTTCCGCTTCCACAGAATGGGTCAACCAGTACACGATCCTTATTCCATGGTGTAAGCATGATCAGTGCCGACGCCAGAGTTTCCGATATCGGTGCTTTGCCAACCAGTTTCCTATAGCCACGCTTATGAAGGGATATTCCTGATGTATCAAGTCCTATCGTAACAATATCCTTAAATATAAATACACGAACCGGATATTCTGCTCCATCTTCCGTGAACCATGATACATGGTAGGTCTGTTTCAAACGTTCTACCATAGCTTTCTTCACGATGGACTGGATATCAGATGGGCTGAACAGCGCACTCTTCACGGAATTTGCCTTTGCCACCCAGAATTTGCCATCTTTCGGAATATATTCTTCCCACGGGATTGCTTTTGTTTTTTCAAAAAGCTCGTCAAATGTGACTGCTTTAAACTCACCTGCTTTGAGAAGGATTCTCTCTGTCGTACGAAGGAACATATTAGCCTGTGCAATTCCCTCCGCATCTGCAAGAAAAGTCACCTTGCCGTCTTCTACTTTGCTGATTTCGTATCCCAGATCAAGAATCTCACGCTTCAGCACTGCCTCCATACCAAAATGACACGGAGCAATCAATTCCATATATTTCATCCGAGCCTCATTTCTTTGACGATATTTCCATCAAAATCTTTGATTGTAAAAACTTTGTCCTCCAGAACCGCATAAGTCGGCGGGTTTCCCTCTTTCGGAATAGATACGGAACCCGGATTCAAAAGAATATAATTGTCTCTCTGCTCTGCTTTCAGCACATGTGTATGTCCATGGATCAGGATATCTCCCGGACAAAACGGCGGAAGATTATTTTCATTATAGACATGTCCATGTGTCGCATAAAAAGTCAGCCCGTCGATTGCCAGAATGCAATAATCTGCCATCACAGGAAATTCCAATACCATCTGGTCCACTTCAGCCTCACAGTTTCCACGTACTGCATAAATCTCCTGCTTCATACCGTTGAGCATTTTGATCACTTCTTTCGGAGCATACTCCTTCGGAAGATCATTTCTCGGCCCATGATAAAGCAGATCGCCCAGTAATACCAGGCGTTCTGCCTGTTCTTTTTTATATGTTTCGAGCATTTTCCGGCAGTAATACGCCGAACCATGCACATCTGATGCAAACATGTATTTCATATAAATTCTCCTCTGCTCTGTTGGTTCTGACCCGCACTCTCTGCACGGTCTGCGCCAACAATTATTCTTTACAGTCTACCTTATCATGGTTATCTGGAAATTACAAGATTTCTTCCTCTGTATGCCGCAAATCCGCCTATGACTGACCGTGTTCTATATCCTCTGCGCACAAAGTCTCTCGCTGCTGCCATACTCGCACCACCCCTGTCACAGTAAAAAACAAGCAGTTTCTCTTTTGGAAAATCATATTCCCCCTCCAGTTCTCCATACGGAACATTGACTGCTCCTTTTACATGGCTCTTGTTATAAGAGCCTGCATCCCGCAGATCTATAATCAACGCATCCGAACGCCCGACATAATAATCAAGCATCTTCGCAGAAATCGTTTCAATCGGAAACATGACAAACCGTCCTTTTTTATTTATCATATGGCTCCGTCGTTTTATATGTGCCGGTCCGCACGCTGCCTCAGCCTCTGTTAACCTGTTTTTTCACCCGAAAAAGAGGCCGACATCTGTCAGCCCCTTTAATAAGAAGGGAAAAACTTACCTGCAGTTTTCTTTAGTATCTGTCAGAATAATCATCCTGTGTTTTGTCGTATGCATCATATGCATTGGAAGTTTTGTTCTTTGAGCTGTTTCTGGAAGCGTTCTTTGAGCTGTTTTTTCCGCAGTTCTGGCTGTCCATTGCATTTCTGCTGTTGGAAGTTTTATCAGTCGTATAGTTTTTTGCCTTGTTTTCACTCTCATAATTTTTTGCCATTTGTACATTCCTCCTGGTTCATTTTGTAGTGTAACTTCATTACACCAGTTATTGTTCCTCGAACTTGAAAGTTTATTCAAAATTTTACGAAATAATATTAGTCTTTCCAATATTATCTATTTCTGTTTTATATTATAAAATGGCAAAGAGAAAGACCCGGTAGGGGAGCTACCAGGCCTTTCAAGGGGAGTATAAATAATTAAATAAGGGGTTATGTAAAAAAGAATTTTTGAAGGGTAAATTCTTTTTACACTGATGATTATAATATAAATTATTTAAAAAAGCAACAACATTTCGTCAATAAGTTACACTTACTTTTCCAGCCTTTTAATTTAAAAAGTCTAATTTGCCAGAATTTTTCCAGCTGTTTTCTTGATATGCGTCATTAGTTCTCCACCTATAAGTGAAATGAAAAATATAACAACTATTCTACAAAATGTATATGAATAACACCCCAGCGCTGATGATAACCAGTTATGTCCCATAAACAACCGTAAAACAACATATTCAAGCGGATCATGGAACAAATATATATAGAACAGATTTCTTGTAACAATTTTCCAGCCTTTTGTTTTTGTAATATTTTTAAATATCCTTGATAAGATATCTGCCAACAGGAAAGTATGCACAGATCCACAAAGAATAACAAAAAATTCATTAAGAATTCCATATCTTTTGCTGCCAAATTCTATTACCGTCAATATAATATAAGCAAGAACCGTTTTCTTAATATTCCATAATCCGCGTTCCTGACGTTCCTTCTCAAATACAAATCCCAATGCAAACCAGAAGATATAACTCAGTCCGGTTTTCATTTTCAACACATCAAACGGTATATAGCTATATGTCAGCTGTATCAGTCCCGCAATCATCAGCAGTAAATATCTACTGTCACAGCCAAGTTTTATGGTTATTTTTTCTATAAGCACAAAAATAATAAGACACCAGAATAACGCTGTTAAAAACCACAAATGCCCTGCATCCTGACCGGACAAAAGCCCCTGCATAGCCTGCAAAACAGACTCACGACTATAAAAGTGACCAATATATTTGACTGGTAACATAAACAGCCATCCATATACAAAATATGGAATTATCAATCTTTTAATCTTTGACTGAACAACAGCGTCAAATCTTCCCAACGGTCTAAGTGCCAATACAGCACCGGATAACATAAAGAATAATGGCATATGAAATCCATATACCCATCTGGACAAATATCTGAAAAATTGCATTACAGGAGAGTAATATGCGGCATTAATGTTTTCCGGCAACGCATATGCAACACCTCCAAATGTAGTATGGATTCTCAAATAGGCACTATGACCAATAACAACAAAAATTGTTGCAACCAATCTCAGCCAATCATAAATTTCTACCCGGGCACTGCCGGTCCCCCGATTTTGAACTTTTGTTTGAACGCTCATCATGCGCAAATCTCCTTCACAATCTTTAGTATTTGTATACCTTCCTGTCCCTGTCAGACCCATAAATATACACGTTTAATACTATATCATACCCTTCTCATTTTTCAAGAAAAATCCGTCAATAAGTTCCTGCTGATTACCTGTGAACAGCAACTTCCCATAGTGATCTCGCTGTGTTATAATTATCTGGAATTTGAGTTTATCTGCACTCAGCAGATAAGAAAGCGAGGGTAAAGTGGAGAGAAAAATCATCCAAGTAGAGGAGAAAGTACCTGTTAATCTGTTGATTCCCCTAAGTATCCAGCACATGTTTGCCATGTTCGGCGCCTCTGTTCTGGTTCCGTTTATGTTTGGGATCAACCCGGCCATCGTTCTTCTGATGAACGGTGTCGGAACACTTTTATTTATTCTTATCACAAAGGGCAAGGCACCTGCATATCTGGGTTCCAGTTTTGCATTCCTGTCACCGGGACTTCTGGTTGCATCAAAATTCGGTTTTCAGTATGCGCTGGGCGGTTTTGTGGTTCTCGGTATCTGCGGAATGATCGTTGCGCTGATCATCCGTCAGTGTGGAACGAACTGGATCGACATTGTTCTTCCGACCGCAGCTATGGGACCGGTTGTTGCACTGATCGGTCTGGAACTTGCCGGAAGCGCTGCCAGCACAGCCGGTCTTCTGGACGAAAGTATTGATATGAAAAATGTGATTGTATTTCTGATCACACTGGGAGTTGCTGTATTCGGCCAGATCCTCTTCCGCGGTTTCCTGTCCGTTATTCCGATCCTGATCGCAATCATCGCAGGTTATGTTGCCGCAGTTGCATGTGGCATTCTTGATTTCACTGCAGTAAAAGAAGCTGCATTTTTTGCACTTCCGAATTTTCAGGCACCGAAATTTAATCTGGAAGCAATCCTTACCATTCTTCCGGCACTGCTTCTTGTAACTTCCGAACACATCGGACATCAGATCGTAACAAGCAAGATCGTAGGCAAAGATCTTCTGAAAGATCCGGGACTTCACCGTTCTCTTTTTGCAGACTTCTTTTCCACTACACTTTCCGGATGTCTCGGTTCCGTACCGACTACAACATACGGAGAAAACATCGGTGTCATGGCAATGACAAAAGTCTACAGTGTACAGGTTATCGGAGGCGCTGCAGTTCTTTCCATCTGCTGTTCCTTCCTCGGCAAACTTGCCGCCCTGATCAACACGATCCCGGGACCTGTTATCGGCGGAATTTCATTCCTGCTGTATGGTATGATCGGAACTTCCGGTCTGCGTATGCTGGTTGACAATCAGGTAGATTACAGCAAATCCCGTAATCTGGCGCTGACCTCTGTTGTTTTCATCGTCGGTCTTTCCGGAATCGCACTGAACCTCGGAAATGTCAAGCTTACCGGAATGGTTCTCGCATGTGTGGTTGCCATGATCCTTAGCCTTATTTTCTATATTCTTGACAAATTACATCTTACTAACGACTTATAATTGGAGCAAAAAATGAAATCGTATCATCAGAAATTTATATCCGATCATCCATATGAATCCGTACCAATGGCGGAAATCTCCGGATTTCCCGTACGTCCGGGTATCTATGATCTGAACGGAGCCACTCCGCTTCAAAACGGAGTGAATTTTACTATTCATACCTGCGGCGGAACTTCCTGTGAACTGCTTCTGTTCCACCGCGCGCAGGAAGAGCCTTTTGCCGTCATTCCATTCCCGGATGCCTACAAGATCGGTGATGTCTATTCCATGATCGTCTATGGACTCAATATCGAAGAATTTGAGTATGCATATCGTGTAGATGGTCCTTATCGTCCGGAAAAAGGGCTTCTCTTCGACAAAAACAATATCCTTCTGGATCCTTATGCAAAAGCTGTCGCAGGACAGCGTACGTGGGGAATTCGCTGGGATCACAACTATCATGCACGAGTTGTCCGCGACCGTTTTGACTGGGGCGATACTCCACAATCAAAAAAAGAGCTCTGCGACCTGATCATCTACGAATTACATGTGCGTGATTTTACACATCATCCGTCTTCAGGTGTCAAACACAGAGGTACTTTTTCCGGTCTGATGGAAAAAATTCCATACCTTAAAGAACTCGGGATCAATGCAGTAGAACTCATGCCGATCTTTGAGTTTGACGAAACCATGAATTCCCGTACTGTTGACGGCAAACAGCTTCTTGAATGCTGGGGTTACAACACTGTCGGCTTCTTTGCACAGAACAGTAGCTATGCTGCAGCCAATGAGCACAATCAGGAAGGTACCGAACTCAAGACTCTGATTCGAGAACTTCATGCCAACGGTATTGAAGTCATCTTAGATGTTGTATTTAACCATACCGCTGAGGGCAACGAAAAGGGCAAAACCATCAGTTTTAAGGGACTGGACAATAATATTTATTACATGCTCACTCCAGACGGAAATTATTACAATTTCAGTGGCTGTGGCAACACTCTGAACTGTAACCATCCGGTTGTTCAGCAGCTCATTCTGGAATGCCTGCGCTACTGGACTATCAATTATCGTGTCGATGGTTTTCGTTTTGATCTTGCAAGTATTCTCGGACGAAATGAAGATGGTTCACCAATGAACAATCCACCACTTCTCCGTACTCTTGCAAACGATCCGATTCTCAGCAATGTCAAGCTGATTGCAGAAGCATGGGATGCCGGCGGACTTTATCAGGTAGGAAGTTTCCCTGCAAGCGGCCGTTGGGCAGAATGGAATGGCCGTTACAGAGATGCCCTTCGAAGTTTTCTGAAGGGTGAGTGCTGGAATGCGTGGGATGCCGCATGGAGTATTTCCGGATCCGGAGATCTCTATGGAGGATTTTATGATCATAATCACAGTAATTATGCCGGTTATAATTCCTGTGTCAATTTCCTTACCTGCCATGACGGATTTACGCTTTATGATCTTTATTCCTATAATGAAAAGCACAACGAGGCAAATGGCTGGAACAACACCGATGGTGCTGACGACAACCGGAGCTGGAACTGTGGTGTGGAAGGTGACACGGATGATCCGGAAGTGCTCGCACTTCGCAGCCGTATGATCCGCAACGCCTGTGCTGTACTGATGTGCAGCCGCGGAACGCCGATGTTCCTTTCCGGAGATGAATTCGGCAATACAAAATTTGGCAACAACAACAGCTACTGTCAGGACAATATTACTTCCTGGCTTGACTGGCGAATGCTGGAAAAGAATAGAGATTTGTTTGAATTTTTCAAATTTATGATTGCATTCCGTAAACAGCATCCTGTCATCCACAAACAGCTTCCTACTTCTGTCTGTGGCATGGATCCGATCCATACACACAATGTAAATGCTGATCAGACAGATATTCCGCGTGATGCACGTACATTCTGTGTAAGCTTTGCAGGATATGATAAGGAAAAAGGACACGATGATCTGATCTATATTGCGGTCAATACTTTCTGGGAAGATGTTACGATCACTCTTCCGGACCTTCACGGACGTGGTGCATGGCATCTGAATGTCAACACTTACGGTGACGGCAATGGAAAATACTGCTATCCGGATGAGGAAGCAGCGCGGATCAATCACCGCTTTGTGATGAGACCGAGGAGCGTGGCCGTGTTTACAGGGAAAGATTATTAGGACCTGTTTCCGGAAATACAGCCTTCATGGTGTAGTATTCGATAAAGGGCTATAAACAATATAACTCTGCACAAGATATGCTGACGGCTTCAGAGTCCGGAAGTACTAATGATATGTTCTGTCTGCTAAATACATGCATCAAAAATATATAACTCGCTGACGCTCAGACAATATATTTTTGATACATAACGCAGACATTCCATCTCAAAGTACTTCCATGAACTCTTGCAGAAGTCAGACAATCTTTGTGCAGAGTTTTTGTTTTACAGCCAGTTATCGAGAAATCTCCACCATCCTCCCTGTATTTTCGGAGTCTCAGGGAAGCCCCGGGGCCGCGTTCCGCTACCCCAGATAAAGTACGGGGAAAACCTGATAGATAAAAAGAAAGACTCCAGCGTGCGAGCTGCATGTTAGTATCCTCTGGAGCTGGCTCGCTTGAAGAACTTCGTTCAGATACCGGATTATGCAGGGCTTTGTGTTGATACATAAAATATCGCTGTTTGAGCATCTGCGATGCGAGTTCGATATTTTATGTATCGTTTTTAACAAAGTTCTGTATATCCTGGTATCTTAGAAGTTCTGATTTGAGCCAGTTCCAGAAGATACTTCACATGCAGCCCCTCCTGGAGTCTTAATTTTATCCCCCTCTTCTCACCGGGAATCCTTGATCACTTTTTTATCTGTCCATAATATGCATTCGCCCCGTGTTTCCTGTAGTAATGTTTATCCTGCAGTTCCTGCGGTGCTGGTTTTACCTGCGGATTGATCAGTTCACAGCGGCATGCCATCTTCGCCACTTCCTCAAGCACAACTGCATTGTGAACTGCCTCATGTGCATCTTTGCCCCATGTAAACGGTCCATGATTCTTGCAAAGTACTGCCGGAACAGCTTCATAATCAAGGTCTTTGAAATAATCTGCGATCAGCACACCCGTATTCTTTTCGTATGCTTCCTCAATCTCTTCTTTTGTCAGATTCCGCACGCACGGAACTTCTCCGTAAATATAATCTGCATGGGTTGTGCCATAGCACGGAATTGATCTTCCTGCCTGTGCCCAGCTCGTCGCCCATTCTGAATGTGTATGTACGATTCCACCGATCTCCGGAAACGCATTATAAAGGACCACATGCGTCGGTGTATCTGAAGAAGGATTATATTCACCTTCAACTTTGTTTCCATTCAGGTCAACAACTACCATATCTTCCGGTCTGAGTTTATCATATTCCACACCACTCGGCTTGATCACGAACAGTCCCTTTTCACGGTCAATGCCACTGACATTTCCCCATGTAAAAGTAACCAGTCCGTATTTCGGAAGATCCATGTTTGCTTTGTAAACTTCTTCTTTTAATTTCTCAAGCATTTATTTTCTCCTTTACAAAGAACGTAAATCGCCATTCATTTCTTTCACAGCAACTTACGTTCTTAATCTTCATTTTGTCTTATTACCAGATTTTTGATTCTACCGCTGCTCTCTCGATCGGCAGTCCCTTCAGATATCTGTCCATAAATTCATTAAATCCTTTGACACCTTCCGGTTCCGGATCCAGTGTGCTTCCTTCATTTCCTGCAAATACACGGTTGTCCAGGAACTCATCCAGAGTCTCGCCGTCCTTCCTGTCCACAAGGTAAGCAGCCAGAAGTGCAATACCCCAGGCACCGCCCTCACCTGCTGTTGACATAACAGATACCGGTGCATTCACTGCATCTGCAAGAATCTGCTGTCCTACACCTTTGGTCTTGAACAGTCCGCCGTGTCCTAAAAGTCTGTCGATCTTGACATGCTCCTGATCGATCAGGATATTTAGACCTACCCGCATTGCTCCGAGACAGGTATAAAGATTCGTTCTCATAAAGTTTGCAAGTGTGAATTTGCTTTCAGGAGAACGTACAAACAACGGTCTTCCTTCTTCAAATCCTGTCATATGCTCTCCTGAGAAATAACAGTAGGACAAAAGTCCACCACAGTCCGGATCACCCTCCAGAGCTTTATTATAAAGAGTTCCAAACAGTTTGTTCATATCCACTTCCATACCCATTGCTTCTGCAAATTCTTTAAATACATTTACCCATGCATTCAGATCAGAAGTACAGTTGTTGGAATGTGCCATGGCAACTGCATCACCAGCCGGTGTTGTTACCATATCGATCTCTTTGTATGGTTTGGAAAGTGCTTTTTCCAGAACGATCATGGCAAATACAGAAGTACCTGCGGAAACATTACCAGTGCGCTGTTTTACACTGTTGGTCGCTACCATACCGGTTCCTGCATCACCTTCCGGTGGGCACATCGGAATACCTGCTTTCAGTTTGCCTGACGGATCAAGGAATCTTGCACCTTCTTCGGTCAGAGTACCGGCATCCTGTCCTGCAACCATGACTTCCGGCATGATATCACGGAGTTTCCACGGAAATCCATAAGGCTCTACCAGTTTGTCAAATTTCTCAACCATATCCTGGTTGTAATCTTTTGTCGTGGAGTCAATCGGAAACATACCTGCCGCATCACCAATACCAAGAACTCTTTTTCCGGTCAGCAAACGATGTACATATGCTTCTAATGTGCACATATAATCAATGTCTTTTACATGCTC
>ENA-OWPL01001635-OWPL01001635.1-human-gut-metagenome-genome-assembly--contig:-NODE-1635-length-12694-cov-3.795712_pt1 | contig 12694 bp, 15 predicted proteins | sample MGYA00248263_ERZ651844 | MGnify/ENA primary metagenome ERZ651844 (study PRJEB26924, sample SAMEA4378256) | human gut metagenome | biome: human gut; feature: human-associated habitat; material: faeces... | reverse complement strand
AATCACAGCCACGGCTGTAGTAAGCCGTCAGCATATTCGCCGCCATAGACTTCCCGAATCTTCGTGGACGGCTGACGCAGATATATTTTTGTGTAGTCCGTAAAACGCTGTTTGTATACTGAATCAATTCTGACTTATCCACATAGATCTTGGAATTCAGCACCTCTTGGAAATCGACATTTCCCGGATTCAAGTAAACACCCATTGCATTTCCCTCCTTGCTGTGTTTTCAATTTCTTTACCTTTATTATACCACAGCAGAGGGGAAAAAGCAACTTTTTCATACACAAAAAGCTCCGGATTTTCCCGCCACTTAGGACGATCCGGAGCTTTCTCATTGTGACATGTTCTTTCTGCTACTTAGCAGAAGTACGTATTGGTTGAACCCTTCTTCTTTCCTCTGGTCAGATGCGGCAGCATTCCCTGATTGTACAGCTTGCTGACGGCTCTTCCCACTCTGCACTTATCTCCACGAGACAGCTGCTGGTATAGTCCGGGACGGTTCATTTCAATGATGTCCCGGACACGCAGCTGCTTTCCATGGGTGCTTCTGCATCGGATGACACAAGTAATTGCCATCTGTGCTAACTTCTTGTTGGTGTAGTTATAAGTAAGTACGAAAATCTGCTTCATAAAAATAGCCCCTTTCAAAATTCCACGTTGATTTCTTCGCCGTCTTCTGCAAGCTTCTGGAAAAGTGCTGCTTTCGCCTGTTCCTGCCGCAGCTTCTCATGAGAGATGACCTTGACTCTTTGCCCGATGATGCCTTTCGGAAAGGAGAGTCCTTTCTCCTGCAGAAGCGGCTGCAGCTCTTCTTCGTTGATCGTCACGGTTCCTTTATTGGTGTAACAGCCGTTCTGGTCAATTCCCAGAATCGTCAGCGTGTATTGTTCAAAGTCGTTCAATTTCTCAATTGCGGTCACCAGTGCTTCGGTACATGCAATGGGAGCTTCAAATTGATATGTCATGATGACAGTTCCTTTCTGTTGTCGTTGAAATATGCTTTTGTTTCCTCATCTATGAAAACACCGTGCTGAAAGTTCACGGTGATGGTTTCTTTGCTGATCTGAATGTCCCGGAGCACAGCCTCTTTCAGTGCAGCTGCCTCCGGCGATTTTTCAGTACACATGTAGTTTGTAAATTTTTGAACGATCTCCCGGTATGTTGCATCATCCACCGCAGAGATTGGATTGTCCAAAGCATTCAGCTGCTGTTTCAGCTGCTGGAGTTCCTGTTCGTTTTTCTCAATGGAACACAGGATGGTCTCTGTTGCCCGTCCCTGTTCCAGGTATGCCATCAGGTTGGCGTTTCTCTTTCCTCCATTATCTGCATCGGTCCCAGGCTTTGCCTTTTGTAGGTGTAAACGGCATCATTCACCGGACCAAAGGCTTCATCGATCTTCGGATAGCAAAACCGGTAGCCGTAGCTGACAACGCCGTCGATGCTGATCTTTGCCTTGACACGGTTTTTCTCCGGTGTGACCAAGTATCCTTCATCCAGAAGAACACGAACTGCGGTTTTTTTATCGGTGGCTCCGATCTGTTCCAGAATCTGTTCAAAGGTGGACTCCAAGATCTCCACCTTTATCGGCTTCTTTTTCCGATCCAGTGTCCACTTGATGCCATCCAACTTTTTGTAGCTGCAGGAGATATAATTGAAGATACGGCATACCAGGTTTTTGCCCGGATGTGCCTCTTCAGTGATATCACCATGCAGAAGCACACACATCTGTTTTAGGATCTCCGTATTGGTCTGAATGCCTAGTGTATTTAACATCGCAGATGTTGTTACGATCATGGCGTAGTTCATAGCGAGCCGTTCTGACAGGCTGCATGTTTCCGGAAACAGTTCCAGCAGCTCTTCACGCACATCTTGAAACTGCTGTAAGATCTCCGCACTGTCTGATGCAAGAAGATGCTCTGCCAGCAGAGAACCTATATAGCCGTAGTTTTTGCCTGTAAATGCCTTGATCTGTTCCGAATGTACCCCATCTACTGTGTAGGTCAGTCCATCCAGTGTGATCACTCGAGCAATAATTCCTAAGTTGTCTCGTTCTGCATTCACAAGGTAAGTTTCTGAGCTGAACAACGCAGTACACACCCAGCTGTTCCTGTATTTTAACTGGGCATTGCTGTCAAGCCGAAGTTTTTCCTGCCCTTGTGTAAAAGCATAGATGAAGTTAGAGATACTGATCGCATTGTGAATCGTGCTTTCATCATAGGCGATCGGCACACCGTGATGTTTTCCCAGCATGCTGTGCAAAGCGTTTGCCGTTCCGTAGAATGCTGTAAAGACGTTTTCGTCGTCCGGTGAACTGTACAAAGAGGCTGCAAGCTTTAAGGCGGTCGTTTTTCCGGTAGAGGAAGTTCCCACCAGTGACACGCCAAAACAATCCGCAGGCAGCTTTTCTGTGATCCTCAGGTAGGCAAGCAGTGTGGATGCCGCTGCTGCACAAAGTACAAACTGCAGTGACGGCATAGGGAGTATCAGACGGTTCAGTTCTGCAAGATAATCCTCCGGTGACATCTCCAGATGTGCCCGCAGCACAGGCGGGCTGTGAGCTGCACCGCACCAGTGCAGTGTATTGCTGTCCTTCCATCCCAGGACCTGTCTGGCATCCTCTACCGGTAACGCTGCCACAGCAGCCTGCAGGTACATGCTCATCGCTTCATAAGCTCCGAAAGTACGATCCACCGCAACGCCGATGCGGAACAGTGTCGCACAGATCTTGTCCGGCAGAAGTGCTTCAAACGGGATCCGATGAATTACGCCCTCATATTGTATATCCAGAAAGTGCCGGTGTTTTTCATCTGCCGCAACACAGAGAAGCTCAAAGTGGTCTGCCAGCCATCTTACCTGTGTATGGCTGGCGAGATCTGCAAATCCTACTTCGGTGTGCAGCACGGTGAAGCTGGTTGCATTTACACCTTTTCCGACCACAAACTCCAGTGCGTACTTTCGCAGACGCATCCATTCATGAAGGTCGATAGATGCACTTCCGAACCGCTCCAACTCGAACTCGACTGGAATCGGGGTAAACTCGATCATGATGTTATACGTCCCGAAATTTAACATATAATTCCAAGAATGGAAGAAATGTCGAATTATCAGTATCCATGGGAGAAAATCTTTCAGGACTGTGCGGATTTGATCACTGTACAGATCAGAGACGGCAAAAATGTTCCGGAAACCTTTCCGCAGTTGTATCAGCTTTTTGAGAAATGGTATACAGAGCGTGAAAAGAAAGTACCGGAACAGCGTCACTTCATTCGCAAAATGCGGGAAGGGCTGGGCGTTGAGAACGGAAAGAAGAAGATCCAGCCGTATTTGTACGCCTTTGTCGGAAAGCATGACAAGATGTCACTGGATCTTCTGGCAGAGGGAACAACACTTTCCATGGTGTCCAACGTATCCTGGCTGTTTGTTCGACTGCGAAGCAAGATCAGCAGCACGACCGACAAGAAAAACGCACACTTTTACTATCTCTCCCGCAAGCTAAAGGAAAAGTTTCCGCAGGACATCCTCTTTCTCTCCTTTGACGTGGACACCCTTGTGATATTATGTAAAGATGAGAAATCGAAAAATCAGATACAGTCCCATTTCCATTCCATCGAAGAGGAGCAGTCTGTATGAACGGCAAAAAAAGAGGACCAAAACCCAGGTATGAGGAAGAAGACGTTCTGGAAGCGATGGCTGTGTATTTCTATGAACATATGGTTGTCCGGAAGGAAGACCTTTCTGTCTTTACAATGGATGCCATTTATGATGACATTCAGCACGATGCTTCCCAGTCGATCCTGTATCGCAATGTAGCATTTCCCAAGTACAGCCGGATGCGGAAAATGCTGATCGACCATCTTTCAGCGTATGGATTGTATCAGGAGAAAGAACGGCTGACTGCTGCTGTGGCAAGCCGGATCATAGAAACTTATGAGATCGATGCAGAGAAAGAGGACATGGATGTGCTTCTCTCCAATCACTATACGCTGACCACGTATGGCGGTCCGGTCATCACCTGCATTGCAAAGCTTCCTGCGGTGGAAGCACTGGACACGCTGGCGAGGATCGAAAGCAAGGAAAAACAGAAGTCCCTGACCTGGAGCAGAATCAACATGCTCCGCAAACTGTGTCAAAAAATCAAAAAAAGAAATGCCGATGTGATCTTAGCAGTGATCCCGCAGTACAACAAAGCGATTTACCTGAATCAAAACGGCAGGATCGATAAGCACATCAACAACATCAATCCGTTATGTGATACGCTTCTCTTCTTTGTCAAGGACACACCGGAGGGCAGAGCGTTTGTAAAGGAACAGAAATTTCTCGTTTTCCCATTTCTCTCACCAGAGGAAGAACTGCAGTAAAAAAATGCGGGTAATCCTTTTATCCCGGTGCAGCACCGCACGCCTCAGCGGATTCGCTTTTCGCTTGTGCTGCGGTTCGTCGGGCAGTAAAAAAAATCCAAGTCATGCGTATGGCTTGGATTTTTTTGTTGGATTACTCGTATTGGCTCGCTTGTATCGGTTCGTTAGTACTCTTCCGCCAACAGCATGGTGCAGTGCTCACCATCATCGATGATGTACACTTTTGCTGTGACCGGCTTTTTCGCCTCCACAATGTACGTCATCTCAAACTGCGGCTGCTCTGAGGTATGGTGCACGATCTGCAAACCGTTCTCCTCGCCGAGCCGAAACACCTGCAGGTAGTCTTTCGGTTCGGGCATGTTGTCCACTGCATCCCAAAGAAACATTTGCAAGTACAGCGGTATCTCCGCATCCACGCCTCGTGTCAAGTACCTGTCTTTTGATTTTTCAAACATCTTTTCTGCTCCTTTACTTTGGAATCAAACATCTCGTACAGCTCACCTCGCCGCATGGGAATGGTTTCTGTCAACTCCACTACGCCAAACCCCATATCCAGCACAATGTCAAAATCATAGGGTCGCACATGAATCGCTTTCACAAACTGCTGAATGAATGTGCGGAACTCTTCGGTATTTCGTTTTAGCTCTTTCCACTGGGTATACAGGTATGCAACATCTTCATAGGCGATAGGCTCCAGCAGCTTTAGCTCGCACAGTCTGGTTTCCAGCTTTGTTTTCTCGTTTTCCAGCCGTTCCGCTCGCTGGAGCAAGTCATCTGTAAAGATGCCTTTTTCGATTGCCTTAGTAATGTTGGCAAGGCTTTCCTGCACTTCATTGTACTGCTGCAAAACATCTGTATGATATTTGTCATAGCTACTGTTGAACTTCTGCACTTGTTGATTTACCTTAGCAACCGCTTTTCTCAGATTTTTTGGTTTTAACCGTTCGCCGATCAGCACAGCAATGTAGGCATCCAGGTAGTCCTTATTCAGTTCCTTGTTATTGCAAGCTGCACGATGGGTATTGCATCTATAGGTGGCAAGCCGTGTCTTACTCCTGCCGCTGAATCGCAGATTTCCGATCATCCGCTTGCCACAGACATCACAAACCAGTTTTCCAGTCAGCAGGTAAAACTCTTTGCTGTGATAGCGTCCTGTGTTTCGTTTATTCTTCGTCTTGATCCGCTGCACCTGTGCAAACAACTTTTTCCCGATGATTGCAGGGCAGCCGCCTTCAATGCGGATATAGCTGTCCTTTTGAGCGTGGTTATTTCGTTTTCCGTCTGCTCTTGCCGCTGCTTTATTGAACACAAAAACACCAGTGTACTTCTCATTGCTGAGTATCTCATAAAGACTGTTCTTTCCGAACATCTTCCCACGTTTTGTCTTGTACCCATGGGCATTGAGCCGGTCGATGATCTCACTGTAACCATAGCCATCCGCAAACATTTGAAAGATGATTTTTACTGCCTGTGCTTCCGATTCATTGATAATCAGATGCCGGTTTTCATCCAGATCGTATCCCAGCGGAGGACAGCCGCCTGTGTGTTTGCACTGCAGGGCAGTCTCATTCATGCCCTTCATAACTTCCCGTGCCAGATTCTTGCTGTAGTATTCCGACATGCCCTCTAAGACGGCTTCCATCATAATGCTCTCCGGGGAATCATCCATGCGTTCCAGCACACTGCAAAGCTTGACGTGGTTCTTCTTTAGCTTCTTCTTGTAGATAGCACTGTCGTATCTGTCACGGCTAAATCTGTCCAGCTTATGCACCAGAACGATGTCAAACAATCCCTTGCCGCTGTCTACGATCATCTGCTGAAACTGCGGTCGGTTATCTGTTGTCGCTGATCTCGCCTCATCGGTATAGGTGGAAACGACCTGCCAGTGGTTCTGTTTGCAAAATTGATTCATAGCTCGTATCTGTGCATCAATGGATTCGCTTCGTTGATTGTCACTGGAAAATCGGGCGTATTGAGCTACTTTTGGGACGCTTAGCATGTTACCACCTCAACAGGCAGATAGATGTCCTCACCGTAGCTTTCATCAATGATTCTGACACCATGCAAAAACATGCTTTCATCCAGGAAAAGTATTTCTACAAACTCCACTTCACCAATTGGAAAGCTTGTAAATTCTTCCGGTTCCAGCACGATAAAGCAGCCAATGTCATCCAGATTTTCTACTTGGTATTCCTGCATCATTGCTTCTGCTTTTTCCCGAATGTGCATTTGCAAAGCAGCATTTGTAATGCAACTCATATCCTGCAAGCTGGTTACTTTTATCATTCAATCACCTCCATCTCATAAGGTTCTAACGTCCATTCTCTTCTGACTGCCGGCGTGAGCGGATGGCAGGCATTTCTTCCGATCTGGTACATCTTGCCAGCATGCTGCTTTATCAATTCCAGCAGGTATTTCTGCCGCTCTCTAACTCGTAAAGTATTCTTCCCGATTGTGCCCCAGGCAATGATGATTGCATCGCTCATTGCAGCGTACTGTTCAATCACGTCATCTGCTTCATCATCGATCAGCTCATCATCGCCATTGAAACGCAGGCACAATTTTTCCATGATCCTGCTGTACAAGTTTACAATGTTGACACTGCCGAAGCCGAGCTTACTGACATTGTTCAAAACGAGCATTGTTGTCATGTCAAAATTGATGGTATCCGCTGTGTTGGGATTGATCATGATGACCATTGCGGTTGGTTTCTCGCTGTCCCATTCTTTCCGCAAAAGCAAAGCGATCTTTGTCATCTGAAAAGATCGCTTTGCTTTTGATGATCGTAGTTTCTTCCAACATCAAATTTCTCCCTCCAATTTTGTTTCAAAAAAAGAGGCTCAGCGTCATGCCAAGCCTCCCACGAACAGAATTTTTACTTACTCTTCTTGACCAGTGCCAGCAGCTCTACACCGCAGGCAACGCCCGCCAGAAACATTTCAATTGCAATCGGCATTGATGTACTTCACCTCCTCCCGTTCCTGCATTTCGATGGCGATCCCGATGCCGCCGATCACCAGTGTCAGTACCAGTCCTGCGATAAATTCCTTCATGTCAAATTCCTCCAATTTTTCGTTTTGATTTATGCTTCACACTGTAACAGTGCTTTCGCCTCGGTCAGTGCCTCTTCCATTGCCTCTGTGTCCATAAGCAGTTCTTCGATCTCGTCCGGATCATAGCCGACTTCCAGCAACAATTCTACTTCTTCTGAAACGCCAAATGTGCCGCAGTATTCCAACAGCAGTTCTTCCCGCTCATCTTCCATCCACCATTTTGCGTAATCCAGTTGATCCCAATTGTACGGGTTGAACATAGTGTGGATGTAGTCCTGCATTTCAAAATCACTTCTGTTGAGTTTTTCGTTCGGAGTGATTTCTAGGATTTCACCCTCAGCTGTTTCGACCTCACAAGCTTTTTCTGCTATGTGGACTTTTTGCAGAGCATTATCCAAAATGCTCTTTGTGCTGGCATAGACGTACAATCCCAGTGCAGGAAAATGATAAACCGTCAACGGATTATTGCCTTTTACCAGAAACAATGTGTTGTCGTTTCTGAGGACTGTAAAGACAAAACTGCCCTCCACCAGTTCTGCCATGCGTTTGATGTTTTCCGTGTCAAGGTTCTGTTCCTGTTCCAGAAGCTGCACGGCGACGTAGCTGTCGGTTTCGATCGGTGTCGTTGGGAGATGCTGTTCCCGGCGAAGTTCCCTGTCGTTGTACAGCACGCCGTTGTGGGCGAGGGCGAACGCCTCTTTGCCGCAGTGCCCCTCGAACGGGTGGTTGTTGCAGTTGCGCTTCTCGCTGCCCTGGGTTGTGAACCGGGTGTGTCCGATGACTGCCCTCGTGTCCCTGGGAAAGAACAGCTTGACCTTGTGTGCCGGTTTGGGCTTTTTGTAGGTGATGATGCTCCTGTCCCGGATGTAGGCGATGCCCGTTGCGTCTGTGCCACGGACTTCCGCAGACACCGAGAGGTAGTGTATCAGCTTTTTCAAAACAGCATTGCTCACTTTTCCTTTGTAATCTAAGAATCCAAACACTGCACACATGTTACATCTCCTCGCTTTCTGCTACCATTTCATTGACATACAGTCTTCTCTCTTTCAGATACTGGATCAGTTCCGTTTCCCGAATGGAGCTTACAAACTCCGACCTGCTCATGGCATCGATGCCTTCCTCAGACAAAGAAATCGCCGCATCACAGATGTGGTTGACCATCTGCAATGTGGCGATGAATGTGTTGTATTTGAGTGTTCCTCGGAACAGGCGAAATTCGATTGTGTGGTAGTTGTTCAGATTAACTGCAACGTATCTGCCGTTGCCGCCATTTTTCGCTTTCTCCAGTATCTGCTTACCCGTTTTCTCAAAGCCAAATCTTGCACTCCAGCGGCTCATGTTATAGCTGCTCCGGCGGCTGAACGTGAACAGTTCATTCCAGTGCTTTTCCACGAAAAACAGGATCCGGCTGATGACATCTTCCTGTTCTGCTTGATTGTCGCCAAAAGCATTTCGATTGACGTGAACGTGCAGACCGCAAGTCGATGTCTGATGGGAACGATAGCCCATGGAAACAGCTTCCTGAAGGAGTCCTTTCCAGTTCATGGATTCTGTGTGATAATCCAGCGTCATGGGGTGACTTACAATCTCAAAGCCATCTTCCAGAGAACCATCCGACTTGATGTAGATGTTTTCCTCGTGCACGTTGGCGATGCTTTTGAGGCTGGCGGCGTTATCGTTATCTTTGCCACCTTCATCGACTTCCAGTTCCACGCCAAAGTATCGCTTTCCGTTTCCGTAGAAAATGGGTGTGGGCTTGTAACCGTACTCTTCGATCTCATCCTCAAACTCGTCGAAGCATCTTTCGCAGTAGGGCAGGTCGCTGTGCCAGCAGACAATGCTTTCCGGAACGATCTGTCCGCAGGATTCGCAGCGGTAGTAGTGGGCATCAAAACAGTCCTGGCAGAGGCAGGTATCTTCATCGGAGACGCTGTTCTGTTCCCAGATCGTCTCGCCGCAATGGTCGCAGGTGACGCAGTGTTCCTCGACACAGTCATCGCAGAGCAGTTCATCGTCTACCGGTGTGCCCTCTTCATCTGCAAGTTCTCTTCCACAGTAGTCACAGATTCTTACTTCTTCCATTTCAAGTTCCTCCAAAAACAAAAATTCCGGTAAGGCTGAAAGAATTTACCTTACCGGAATTATAATATATATTTGAGGTTTGGGGTTGATACGGGCTTTACTGCATTTTCAGGATAACCCCATACTGCACCTGCGTATTTTATTTTTAGCAAATTTTGCATGGTAAAACAGCTGTCGCATTGTCGCACAGTTTCTTCGGAAAAGAGAGAATCTCAAGCTTAGGACACAGCCAAAAAAGCACTGGAAGCAACAGGAATTTACCGGAATAACAGGAATCTACAGGAAAACCGTAATACAGTAATGTTTTTCTGTCGCACTGTCGCACTATTTTTTCACAAGTGAATTTCAAAACACAGCGACAAAAAATGCGTCGGATATTGTTCTTCCTGACCCTGCATTGAACAAAAGTGCATATTTCTGAGAAAACAAAAAAGCCGTAAATACGTGCAATTACGTATCTACGGCTTTTTTCGCTGCGTTTTTTTACTTTAAAAATACGCATTTCTTCGTGGTGGATCACACAAAACAACATGCGAACATTTCACTCTGCTTCCACCGTGCAGAGAAAAATCAAAAAGTTCGCATAATATTGCATCTGGTGGAGGCGATGCTTACAGTGGTAAAATCACTTATTTGCAACCTTTCACAATGGGAAAAGTCCGAAACTGCGTGGATTTCTTGTGCTTTCTACTTAATCGCTTTAACTGGGTTACGATGCTAATGGGTTTAACTTAGTTACGGTCATTCATTGGTTAGGCAAACCAAAAATCAATCCAGCAGCCCTACCACAACCTGTCGCTGTGTTCCGTCATCGGTACAGGTGATGATGGTGATTCTATCATCACCGAAATCATCAAGCACCCAAACAGCATCCGGATCGACGATTTTGCTTTCGGTCACAGTGTAATGATACGTCTGCTTTTGCTTGTCATACAGCGTGATTTCCATGCCGATCTCCACATTTTTCAAGTTGTTGAAATATTCCTTGTACAGTGTGCTGCTGTGCCCGGCAATGCAGTAATTGCCCTTGTCAAAATCGCCGCTGTCCTTGAAATGCCCTGCCGCTTTGGCGAGCGTTTCATTGTCAATCCCTTCTAAAATGGGGGCTTTGATGTTCAGATCTGCAATTTCCACAACTGGATTGTTTTTCATCAGCATTTGTTTTTGATAAAGCCGGTAGCACTTTCTCACACCGAAAAATCCAAGGATGCTGACACCAATCAAAACTGCAAGCAGTCCTGAGAGAAACATCCCCCACTGCTTTTTGCTCTTACTCATCCTCTTTCCGCTTGAGGATACCCGATGCCTTCACCGCACCGAATCCGAATGCCATGAACAGTGCCGCACCCACGCACAGGAGCCAGTTTGTCATGGAATTGTTTCCGGTCTGAGGCAGGTTGACTTCTGCGTTGGAAGAATCTGTACCGGTGCCGGTCTTCGGGTCAACGGTGTAAATGTCCAACACATTGCCGTTTAAGTCGGTCAGCGTGATCTCATACGCATTCTCCGAGCGTGCAGTGATTTCTGCATTTACGGCGATCACTCCCGTTTTTTTCAGATAATCGTTGAGTGCCCAACTGCAAAGATCTTCGTCCGCAATGTTGGTCACGCTTGTGGTAGCCGCTGTTGTGATCGTGGTTGCCGATGTTGCGGCAGTGGATTCTGTGTTGGAAGTACTGGTGGTCATAGTTGTTTCGCTTGCGGTAGTGCTTTCCTTTGTTGTTGTGGTTGTTTGAGTTGCGGAAGTCGTTCCGTTTGTAGTAGCAGTAGTTGCCTTGGTCGCAGAAGTTGTTCCAGTTGTTGCGATTGTTTCATTTGTAGTAACAGTGCTTGCCTTGGTTGCTACAGTTGTTTCGTTTGTAGTAGTTTCCCCAGTTGTTGCACTTGTGGTAGTAGTTTCTTCGGTTGTTGTAGTTGTTCCGTTTGTAGTAGTAGTTCCCTCAGTTGTTGCAGTTGTTTCGTTTGTGGTAACAGTGCTTGCCTCGGTTGTTACAGTCGTTTCGTTTGTGATAGTAGTTTCTTCAGTTGTTACAGTCGTTTCGTTTGTAGTAGTTTCTTCGGTTGTTGCGGTTGTTTCGTTTTTGGTAGTAGTTTCTTCAATTGTTGCGGTCGTTTCGTTTGTGGTAGCAGTTGCCTTAGTTGTCGCAGTTGTTCCGCTGGTAACAGTCGTTGCCTTGGTCGCAGAAGTCGTTCCGCTGGTGGCAGTCGTTGCCTTGGTCGCAGAAGTCGTTCCGCTGGTGGCAGTTGTTGCCTTGGTCGTGGAAGTCGTTTCGTTTGTAGTAGTCGTTGTTGTTGTCGTAGTAGTTGTGGTGGTGGTCGTTGTTGTCGTTGTTGTCTGTGCATTTACCACAACTGTGCCGGTTACGACATTATAGTTCTCGCTGTCCTCCGGCGTAAACTTCCACGTCAGAGTGTTTTCTCCGGCAGTCAGTGCTTTGATCTCGCTGATAATTTCCGCCAGACCCTTGGTATTGTTTCCGCTGAGAATCAGCTTCAGCTCGCTCACAAGGTCGCCCTCGGTGTGGCTGTCACCGTCCACGGTCACTTTCACTGTCGGGTCAGCCTTTGCCACCAGGAAATTCAAGGTCAAGTTTGCGGTGTTGCCATTTTTCGCGGTAAATGTAAAGGTCACGTCCTTACCGTCCGTGTACGCCTTTGCAGGCTTGCCGGAAAGCTTACTGCCGTCCAGCTGCATGCCGTCCAGCATGGTGGAACCAGTTGCAACCTTGACGGAAACGCCGCCTACGGCATCCGCATTTTTCACGTAATCCTGCAAGTTAATTTCGTCCATGTCCTGACCGTAAACGCACTTGATCTGCGTGGTCGCTGTGGCAACCTGAACCGGAACAGGTTTTACCGTTGCCGACAGTTCTACCTCTTTGGCAGCTTCTGCGTCGGTTTCGTCAGACAGGAAATACTTTTTGCAGTTCTCACAGGTCCAGTACTCCACGTTTCCGGCTTCGGTGTAAGTCGCATCCTTGGCAGCGGTTTTGACGAGAGAATGACGATATTTTACCTTTTCAGATGCATCTCCGAAAGCGTCTTTGGTCAGCGTAGAATCGCAGAAAACCGTAATTTCAGGCAATTTGCCACAGTTATCAAATACACCAATTCCGATGCTTGTGACACTCCTCGGAATTTCGATGCTGGTTAAGCTGGTACAGTCGGAAAACGCAAAGTCTCCGATACTGGTGACAC
>ENA-OWPL01001632-OWPL01001632.1-human-gut-metagenome-genome-assembly--contig:-NODE-1632-length-12709-cov-2.761340_pt1 | contig 12709 bp, 15 predicted proteins | sample MGYA00248263_ERZ651844 | MGnify/ENA primary metagenome ERZ651844 (study PRJEB26924, sample SAMEA4378256) | human gut metagenome | biome: human gut; feature: human-associated habitat; material: faeces... | reverse complement strand
GCTCGAGCCGATGATCGACACGACTTCCTTCTCGTGCACCTCCAGCGAGATGTCGGAGAATACTGTGAAGTCACCGTAGCTCTTCGTTACGTTTTCAAATCTCAACAGTGCGTCACTCATGGTAGTTACCTCTTAGCTTTCTGCAGATAGTTGAGCTTTTTGCTCAGTTTCTTGCCGGCGTACTCAATGAGCGTGTTGATGGCAAAGTAGAACACGCCGATGATCAGGTAGTACACCAGCGCCTCGCCGTATTTGGCGACGATCTGGCGCGTGACCAGCAGCAGATCCAGCACGCCGATCATGCCCAGCAGCGTCGACGCCTTGATCATCTCTGTGGCGGAGTTGATCCACGGCGGGATCATCTGCACCACCGCCTGCGGCAGCAGGATGTTGAAAAAGATTTGCGGGAACGTCAGGCCGATGGCGCGGCCGGCCTCGATCTGCCCCTTCGGGATGGCCTGCAGCGCGCCGCGCGTGAGCTCGGTCATCTGCGCGGCGGAGAACATCGTCAGCGCGACGGCGCCGGCCGTGTTCTGCTGCATCTGGAAGCCGAAGAACATTTTGAGCACGGCGTTGACAAAGTAATACACCACGAAGATCGTGACCAGAACCGGCAGACCGCGCATGATGTCCACGTAGATGCGGAACAGCCACTGCCAGCGCTTTTTGCAGTAGGTCAGCACGACGCCCATCGCAATGCCCAGAATGGTGCCGAGTACGATGGCGATCAGCGAGATGTAGACCGTGTTGCCGAGTGCCGTGAGGACGTTGCCCCAGAGATTGGATATGTTTTGGAAGTACTTCATACGGACCTCCCCTACAGGAACAGTTTCTCGACCCGACGCAGAATGAACGCGATCAGGTAGCAGGCCGCCACATACAAAATGCCCGTTGTCAGCCAGACTTCAAAGACACGGAACGTCTGCGTGGTGAGGACCTTCGAGATGTACGTCAGCTCGCCGACCGTGATGGCCGAGGCGATGGATGTGTCCTTAAACAGCGAAATAAGGTAGTTGCCCATGGACGGAAGGACTTTTTTCATCATGATGGGCAATTCAATTTCTATTTTAATAACCGTTCCGCTCAAACCGATGGCCTGACCGGCCTCGATGATCCCCTTCGGGATCGCTTCCAGTCCGGCGCGGAACACTTCCTCCATGTAGGCGGAGGAATACAGAGCCAACGTGATGACGAAAGAGGGGACCTTGGGGATGTTGATGCCGATCGTCGGCATACCGAAATAGGTGATGTAGACGAGGATCAGAATCGGCGTGTTTCGGAAGATCGTGACAAAGATCTGCACGAGCTTGCGGGCAATCTTGGATTTGGAGACAGCGGCAAAGGCCAGCAGCAGGCCGATGATGGTACCGACTGTGATCGCGATGATCGCCATGAGCAGGCCGAAGCCAAGACCCTCCAGCATGGGGACAATATTCTTTTCGATAACTGTCCAGTTAAAATTGTAATTCATAGCGTTCTCCATCCGAAGCTTTGGAAAAATGCGGATCGCAAGGGCGATCCGCACCTTCCAAAATTCTGTTTACATAGGGATGCGGCTGCGCTGTGCTCAGCAGTACATAGCCGGCTTGCCGGTCTTGGGCGGGTCGAGCTTCACGCCGAACCACTGCTCAAATGCGTCGATGTAGGACTGGTAGGTCGCACCGCTCATGGCGTCCTGCAGCACGGTGTTGACATAGTTGAGCCAGACCTGGTCGCCCTTCTGGACGCCGGCACCGTAGTTCTGCGGGCGGCCGGCGATGCCGGTGGCGATGTAGTTGCTGTCGAGGGAAGCCTGATACTTGGCGTTGGACATGTCGCACACGGCGACGTCGCAGCGGCCGGAGGCCAGATAAAGCAGCGCCTGATCCTCATACTGGTCGACGGTGTAGTTGTCGTGGCCGGCAAAGACGTCGGCGACGATGTCCTCGGCAAAGCTGTTCTGCAGGATGGCGACGGTCACCTTCGTGCCGCTGTCCATGGCTGCGAGCAGCTGCTCGCCGGTCTTGTACTTGCTGTTGGTGTGCAGCAGAGCCTCACAGCCCTCGGTGTAGTACGGGATGGTGAACTCGATCTGCTGGGCTCTCTCGGCGCTGATGGTCATGAACTGGAAGCAGATGTCCACGTTGCCGTTGACCAGGTTCGGAACGCGCTCGTCAGAGGACTGCTCGACGAACTTGACCTTTTCCGGATCGCCGAAGAGAGAGTTGGCAACGATCTTCGCCATGGAGACGTCGAAGCCGCAGAGGTTGCCGTTGTCGTCATAGAAGTGCCACGGGGCGTTGGTGCTGCCGGTGCCGACGATCAAATAACCGCGATCGAGGACTTCCTGCAGCTTGCTGCTGCCGCTGGCAGTGCCGCCGTTGCCGCCGCTGCCGCATGCCGTGCAGGCGGCGACCATCAGGATGGCCATGAGCAGCGCGAGAATGGATCTGAGCTTTTTCTTCATTTGTTTTCCTCCTATTTTTATAATATGAAGTGGTTTTCACATCATTTTTCTGTGTTTGCTCGTGGTTTTCGGGGTGTCGTGCCGGTTCAGAGCTTTTCGGCGATGATCTCGATCTCGACTGAGGCGTTCGTGGGCAGAGAGCCCACGCCGATGGCGCTTCTGGCATGGCGGCCGTGCTCACCGTAGAGCGCCTCCAGCAGTTCAGATGCACCGTTGACGACGGCGGGCTGGTCGCCGAAGTCGGGCACACCGTTGACCCAGCCGTGCACGCGCACGATGCGGATATGGTCAAGGTCTGCCACCGTGGCGATCGCGCTCAGGCAATTGACCGCGCTGATCTTGGCCGATTCATAGGCGTCCGCGATGCTGACGTCGCCGCCGACCTTACCGGCGTAGAGCAGCTTGCCGTCGACCCAGGCCGTCTGGCCGGATGCATAGATCAGGTTTCCCGCCGTCTGCACCGGAAGATATGCTGCGACCGGCGCCGGGCATGCGGGCAGCTTCAGGCCCATGGCCTGGAGCTTTTGTTCCACATTGGACATTGGAATCGTCTCCTCTCTCAAGCCGTATAATACTTGGCGCAGAAGCGGCGGATGCGTGCGATCGCCTCCGTCAGATCCGCGTCGCTGCAGGTGTAGGCGATGCGCACGAAGCCCTCGCCGCATGCGCCGAAGGCGCTGCCGGGGATGCAGACGACGCGCTCCTCGTCAAGCAGACGGTTACAGAAATCCTCACTGCTCATGCCGAAAGCACGGATGTCGGCAAAGACATAGAATGCGCCCGTGGGGTCGTTGCTGTTCATGCCGGGAATGGCGGCCAGACCTTCCAGCAGCGTCGCGCGGCGGCGCGCGAAGATGTCGCGCAGCTGCGTGCACAGCTCCGGATGGTCAAGTGCGGCAACCGCGGCGTACTGACCGATGGCATTTGCGCAGGCGTTGAAGTTTTCCTGACATTTGGTCATGCGGTCGACGATCTCCGCGGGGCCTGCCAGATAGCCGATGCGCCAGCCGGTCATGGCGTAGGATTTTGAGAAGCTGTTGATCACCACGCAGCGGTCCTTCATGCCGGGCAGCTCCGCGATGGACAGGTACGGCTCCGTGCCGTAGAGCAGGGTGTTGTAAACCTCGTCGGCGATGATGAGCAGGTCGTGCTTTTTGGCGATCGCGGCGATCTGCTCCATGTCCGCGCGGGACATGACGCTGCCGGTGGGGTTGTTGGGCGAATTGATCATGAGCGCCTTGGTGCGCGGGGTGATGCGCTGCTCGATGGCCTCGGGCTGCATCGTGAAATTGTGCTCCAGATCCGTCGGGACGCGCACGGCCTCACCGCCGCAGTAGCGCACCTGCGCCACATAGTTGAGCCACTGGGGATCCTGAATGAGCACCTCGTCGCCGGGATTGAGCAGCACCAGAAACAGCAGGGACAGCGCGCCCATGCCGCCGTTGGTGATGATGATCTCAGTCGCGGGGTCGTAGCCGACGCCCTTCAGGTTCGACTTTTCCGCAATGGCGCGGCGCAGCGCCAAAGTGCCGGCGTTCGGCGTGTAATGCGTGATGCCCTTTTCGAGCGCCTCGTTTCCGGCGCGGCACACGAGCTCCGGCGTGGCCATGTCCGGCTCGCCGATGCCCATGCTGATGACGTTGTCCATCGTGGAGGCCTTGTCAAACATGGCGCGGATGGCGCCCTGCCGGAGCGTTTTGGCCTTCTCATTGATCCAGTCCATCGGAATCGCCCTCCTCTCAGCGCTGCACGCGGCCGGTGCCGTCGCCGCCGGCCAGCTTCTCGACGTCGGAGACGTCGACGCGGTTGAAGTCGCCGATGACGCTGTGCTTGAGGCAGGAGGCCGCGACTGCGAACTCCAGCGCCTGCTGGCGGTCGGCGTAGTGGTTCAGGCCGTAGATCAGGCCGCCGGCAAACGAATCGCCGCCGCCGACACGGTCGATGATGTCGCGGATCTCGTATTTCTTCGAGACGTAGAAGTGCTCGCCGTCGTTCAGGCAGGCGGCCCAGCCGTTGTAGTCGGCGCTGTGGCTCTCGCGCAGCGTGATGGCGATCATCTTCATGTTCGGGAACGCGGAGAGCACCTTGCTGCCGAGCATACGGTATTTCTCGCGGTCGAGCGAGCCGGACTCGACGTCCACGTCCGCCGTGATGCCGAGCGACTTCTGCACGTCCTCCTCGTTTGCGATGGCGACGTCCACGGACTCGGCCAGCTTGTTCATGACCTCGGACGCGGCCTTGCCGTATTTCCAGAGATTCTTGCGGTAGTTAAGGTCGCAGGAGACGGTGATGCCGCGCTTTTTCGCCTCGGCGACCGATTCGAGCGAGAGCTCCATGGCTGTCTCCGAGATGGCCGGAGTGATGCCGGTGATGTGGAACCAGTCCACGCCGTCAAACGCCTTGTCCCAGTCGATGTCGCCGGGCTTGGCCAGCGCGATGGCGGAGTAGGCGCGGTCATAGACGACCTTGCTCGGCAGCTGGTTTGCACCGCCCTGCAGGTAGTAGATGCCCATACGGCCCTCGCCGCGCAGGATGCGGGAGGTGTCCACGCCGAAATAGCGCAGCTCGCGGATGCACGCCTCGGCAATGTCGTTTTTCGGCAGCACGGTCAAAAATGCGGCGTCCATTCCGTAGTTTGCCAGCGACACCGCCACGTTTGCCTCGCCGCCGCCGAACGTGGCTTCCAGACTCGGGCTCTGGAAGAAGCGCTCGTGGCCGGGCGCTTTCAGGCGCAGCATGATTTCACCGAATGTCAGTACCTTCATTTGATCTTCTCCTTATTTCTGCAGCAGGTGGACCGCGAAGCCGCCGAACTCCTCTTTGAGGTAGATGGCGGTCATGCGCTCGCCCTTGTATTTTGCGGTAGACGGATCGCACACGAAGCCGCGCTTTTCCAGCTCCGCCACGGCGGCCGGCAGCGCATTGGTGCGGATGGCAATGTGGCCGTTTCTGCCCAGATACATGGACTTCATGACCTCAATGCCGGTCGAGGCAAAGTTGGAGGAATTGCCGGCCTTGACCGGCAGACCGAACGCCCGGTTCAGCGCCTCGCAGACGGCCATGGAGGCGTCCGCGCTCTCACAGTTGATGCCGATGTGCGCGACCTCAAAGCCGAGCAGCGCTTCCTTCGCCTGCGCGCACAGCTCCGTGATCTTGTCAAAGTTACCGGCTGCGATATCCGCCTTCGGGCAGACCCAGCTGCCGCCGACCGCGTGCACATAGGGCGCCGCGATGAACTCGCCCAGATTCTGCGCATTCACGCCGCCGGTCGGGATGAAGCGGATGCCGCCGAACGGGCCGGACAGAGACTTCATCGCCGTCAGGCCACCGTAGACATTTGCCGGGAAGAACTTCACCACGCGCAGCCCCAGCTTCATGGCTGCCATGATCTCCGTCGGCGTGACGCAGCCGGGCGTTACGGCGATGCCGTGCTCGACGCACCAGCTCACGACCTCCGGATCAAAGCCCGGCGCCACGATGAATTTCGCGCCGCACGCTACGGCCTGCTCGCACTGCGCGAGCGTGATGACCGTGCCCGCGCCGACGAGCATATCCGGGCACTGCTCACTCACTGCGCGGATCGAATCCGCCGCCGCCGCCGTGCGGAACGTGATCTCCATCACGTCCACGCCGCCGGCCAGAAGCGCCCTGGCGGTGGGGACTGCATCTTTCGCGTCGTCCAGCACGACGACCGGCACGATGCCGCTCTGCTCCAGTCTCTTTAAAACGTCCATCAGGTTACACAGTCCTTTCACAAAAAATAAAAGAATTTTTGTAATTTTTGTATTTTAGAATCATGCTATAAATTTATTTAATCATTGTTTCTGACATTCGTCAATAAATTTTTAAGATAATATTCGTTGAATAAAAGTTTTTTTACTATGTGTTCAGAAAACAAGACGCTTTTTGTGGAAAATGTCTGTTTTCCGAACGATTTCGTTTACTATTTGTCAAGGCGTCGTGGACCATAAGACATTTTTTGTAGAGAGCACTATCTTTTTGCGCGAAAATGTGGTATAACGATTTCCGGGATTCAAAATTTTATTTTGGGGGAGAAGGACCAACGCATGCTTTCTTATCAGGCAAACAAAGAGTGGCTGCATAAACTGATGGATCTATTGGAGGCACATTTCGGGCCGGATGTCGAGTTTGTGCTCCACGATTTGACGCTCGATTATGAACACACGATCGTGGACATCCGCAACGGGCACATCACTGGGCGCGAGATCGGCGGCACCGGAGATATTCTGGGACTGGAATACATCCGAAATGCGTCCGAGGATAACGGAACCTACTATAACTTCATTGAATATACCAAAGAGGGCAAGACGCTGCGCTCGTCGACGCTGTTTCTCCGTGATGAAGACGGCAATCCCTCTGTGTGCATCGCCATCAACGAGGATATCACCAAGAGTCTGGAACTCGAGCGCTATCTCCACAGCCGCAACCGGGTCGATACCGACCAACCGAATGAAGACAAATATCGCGGCGATGTCAACGATATGCTCCAGCACCTGATGGATCAGGCGCAGCTCATGGTGGGCAAAAACTCTGCCCACATGACCAAGGAGGATAAGCTCCGCTATCTGGAGTTTCTCGACAAGCATGGTGCATTTCTGATTACTTACTCCAATGCGCAGGTTTGCAAGGCGCTGAACATCTCGCAGTTTTCGCTCTATAATTACCTGCGTATGATCCGCGGCGGAAAAGACGGCGCGGCCGAGCCGCTGCCCATGGGCAAATGAATTGCAGACGCAAAAAACCGGCGGACAGCGATTTGCTGTCCGCCGGTTTTCCATTGCGGCAAAAAACCTCCGCGCCGGATGGCGCGGAGGTTTTTGCATCAGTATATAAGACCGAATTACTTGAGTTCGACAGAAGCGCCGACTTCCTCGAGCTTCTTCTTGAGCTCCTCGGCCTCGTCCTTGGAGACCTGCTCCTTGATGGCGCAGGGGATGCCCTCGACCTTCGCCTTGGCTTCCGCCAGGCCCAGGTTGGTGATCTCACGGACGGCCTTGATGACCTTGATCTTCTGATCGCCGAAGCCGGTCAGAACGACGTCAAACTCGGTCTTCTCCTCGGCGGCAGCAGCAGCGCCGGCCACCGGAGCGGCGGCAACAGCAGCAGCGGCGGAAACGCCGAACACATCTTCGATCTCGTGCACGAGCTCGGACAGCTCGAGGACGGACATAGCCTTGATCTCTTCGATCATAGCAGTGACTTTTTCGCTAGCCATGGTAATTTTCCTCCTAAATAGTTAAGTGAAGTGGTCGCCTTATTCGGCGGCGGGAGCTTCGGCCTCGGCAGCCGGTGCGGCAGCACCGCCCATCTGCTCGACGACCTGGTTCAGGCAAACGGCCAGACCCGTGATGGGTGCCAGCATCGTGCCCAGGACCTTGGAGTACAGCGCATCCTTGTTCTGGAGCTGCGCGATCTCCGCGATCTCAGCGTCACTGAGGACCTTGCCCTCAAGGAACGCGCCCTTGACGATGAACTTCTTGTCCTTCGCCATCTTCTCGCTCATGTCGTGGATCATGCGGATCGGGACGATCGGGTCTGCCGTGCTGGTAGCGAGCGAAGTCGTACCGTTGAGCAGATCGCTCATCGCCTCGAGACCGGCGTCCTTGAGCGCAAAGCGGGTCAGGGTGTTCTTGACGACGGAATACTCCACGTCATTCTGACGCAGCTCGGTGCGCAGCTTGGTGTCTTCATCGACGGTGATGCCCTTGTAGTCGACGAACACGCCGGCGCTGGCGCTGTTGAGCCGTTCAGCCAGAGCGGCGACGATCGCCTGCTTCTCACTGAGAACTTTTGCGTTCGGCATAGTGTGTTTTCACCTCCGTGTGAAAGATACACGCCCAAAAAAAATTCCCGCGGCCAAAGCCCCGGAAACAGAATAGAAACATCGTGATAGATGCATCCTCGGCAGGATTTCCGCGGTCAAGCCACCTGCTGTCTTTGGAGCGCTCCAATATAATACCAGACGTCTGCGCGCGTGTCAAGCATTTTTGCGGGGGAAAATGCATTTTCTCCTGCCGTGTGTGCGCTTTTTAAAAAGCGAGATGGCCCCCGGAGGAGTACCGGAGACCATCTCAAAAATCCCACAAAAAACTTTTACCCTAAACTGCTATGGTCAATCTAACAAATATACTCACAAAAGTCAAGCCTCACTTGTGACAAAGCGAGGCGTCTGCGCATTTTGCACACAGGCGTGTAAGTCTGCTGCATATGCCGCAAAACCGCACATTTTTTTCACCAGCGGATATCAGCAAGCCCTTCGCCGAGGGTCATACCGCAGCGGCCGTGGCCAGGATAGAGCGTGAGCTCGGGCGGCAGCGTGCGCAGAAACGGCACGGTCTGCTCGCCGAGCACGGCGGCGTCGCCGCCGCGCAGCCGCGTGATGACCGCGCAGCCCGGCACGATCGTGTCGCCGCTGAAAAATGCCTGCGCGCCGATGCGGTAGCATGCGCTGCCGCGTGAGTGCCCGGGCGTGGCGTAGCCTTCGATGTGCAGCGCGCCCCAGTCGAGCGAGACGCGCTCGGCAAAGGTCATGTCGGGGGCATAGGTCTCGGTCTTGAGGTGCAGCCCGCGCAGAAAATCGCGCGCCGGCGCGCCGCGCGACACGCTCAGCGCCGCGAGCAGCACGGGCGTCGTGTTGCCGGGGTTGCGCAGCCAGACGGTGCAGTGATCCTGCCAGAGGGTGCGCGCCGAGAGCGCGCGCTGCATCCGGCCGAGGCCGGAGGTGTGGTCGACGTGCTCGTGTGTGAGCACCAGCAGCACCCGATAGCCCTGCAGCCGCGCCATCGTCTCGGCGTCCGGCCACGGGTCGAGCACGATCGCGTCGCGCCCCTGCGTGACGATGTACATGTTCGAGCCGATCGGCGGGAAGGGGATACGTTGGATCTGCATACGGCTCAGTCCTCCGCAGGCAGGTCGAGCAGCCTGCGGCTGAGCGGCAGCTCCGACGGGAGACTGTTTTCGAGCGTGACGGTGCCGTGCGTGCCGCCGCGGATCCAGCCGCGGCGCACGAGCTGGCGCTGCGTCTCACGCGCCGTGCCGTCGCTGCCGTCGTAGAGCGCGACGCCGCCGAGGGCGGCGCGGATCGCGCGGCGGGCAAACGGGAAGTGTGTGCAGCCGAGCACGACCGCGTCCACATGCCCGGCGTAGGGGCCGAGCTGCCGCGCCAGATATGCCGTGAGCGCGGGGGAGTCGAGCTCGCCGCGCTCGACAAACCCGACCAGTTCCGGACACGGCAGCGGCAGGATCTCGGCGCTGGCGGCGCAGCGCTGCATGAGCGCCGCGAATTTCTCCTCCCGCAGCGTCAGCGGTGTCGCCAGCACGAGCACGTGCCGGTGCTGCGCCGCGGCGGGCTTGAGCGCCGGCTCGATGCCGATGACCGGGATGTCCGAAAAAGCGGCGCGCAGCGTGCCGATGGCAGCGCTTGTGGCCGTGTTGCAGGCGATGACGGCGGCCTTGATGCCGCGCGCATACAGCCGGGCGATGACGCTCTGCGTCAGCTCGCGCACCTCCGCGGCCGGGCGCACGCCGTAGGGCGCGTTTGCCGAGTCGCCGAAGTACAAAAAGTCCTCTCCCGGCATTCGCTGCACGAGTGCGCGCAGAACGCTGATGCCGCCGAGGCCGGAGTCAAATACCGCCACGGGCAGCTCCGTTCGCTCCATCACGCGCACCTCCTTTCAAAAATCAGCACAGAATGCCACCATTGTACCACAAACGGGATGATTATCAAGTCAGACCAGCGACAGTACCTGCCGCGCGGCATAGCCCTCGCTGCGCAGCGCGCCGTCGAGCAGCTCGTAGCGCGTGATGTCCAGACGCACCGCGTGCAGCATTGCGGGCATCTGCTGCAGCTGCTGCAGCTGCTTTGCCAGCGCCGCGTGGCACTCCTGCTCGCCGTCCTTGGTCAGGTCGCCGGACACGAGAAGGATGTCGGGCTTGTCCGCGCGGACACGCTCGAGCATCTCGTGAAGGACGGATGAACTCTCCTTGAGCAGCTTGCGGTCGCTGTTGAACGCATGCTCAAAGTCCTCCGTGTCTGCGATCATATCCGGCGAGAGATAGTGCAGGTCGGACATGACGGCGATCCTCAGGTTCATGTCCTGCGGCTTTTCCGCCGCAAGCGCCGGAACCGTCAGCGTGAAGACAAGGACTACCGCCAGCAGCAGCGACAGCAGTCTGCTTCCATTGTGCATTTTGGTTTTCATTTCTTCCTCCTGTTAATATAGTCTCCTACATATGCGCGGCGCAGGGCCGCACAACTGTATTCCTTCCCACCGTGTAAAATCTGCAGCCGCCCTTGTGTAAAAGCAGCTGTAACACGGCATCTTAACTGTATCATGCCGGAGGCCCGATTGCAACCAAAATACAGCAGCAAATGCGAAAAAGCGCAGGCGGCAGCAGGCGGGACCCGATGCGTTTGGAAGGGTTCATCTCTTCCTCCTGTAACATTCAAGATTTTGGCGCTTACAAGCTCACGTCTCTGTTTTACACAGCGCGTGTAAAGTCTAAAACCGCAGCCGTGTAAAGTTCCCGTGCCGCAAAGCGGTGAAGATTTTACATTCCTGCCTTGACAAGCCGGCGGTTTCGTCCTATCATGAAGTGAACAAACACGGGGAGCCGCTCGGCTGAGAGTAAGCATCCGCTTAGACCCGCACACCTGATTTGGATAATGCCAACGTAGGGATTCATACTGCCGGACCGCAACAGCAGCACTCTTTACGGGCGCTGCTGTTTTTTTACACCCCGAAAGGAGCTTATAGCTATGGAACAGATCCTCAAGACCATGCTGGAAAACGTGCGCGCGAAAACACCGCTCGTGCACAACATCACAAACTACGTCACCGTCAACGACGTCGCAAACGTCCTGCTGGCGGCCGGCGGCTCGCCGATCATGTCCGACGACGCAGACGATGTCGAGGACATCACGAGCATCTGCGGCGGCCTGAACATCAACATCGGCACGCTCAACAAAAACACCATCCCCTCCATGTTCCTCGCCGGCAGGAAGGCGAACGAGCTCGGGCACATCGTCCTGCTCGACCCCGTGGGCGCGGGCGCGAGCCGCCTGCGCACCGATACGGCCAACCGCCTCATGCGCGAGGTGCGCTTTGACGCCGTGCGCGGCAACATCTCCGAGATCAAGACCCTCTGCACCGGCAGCGGCACGACCAAGGGCGTGGACGCCGATGCGGTCGACGCCGTGACGGAGGCAAATCTCGACGACGGCGTGGCACTGGTCAAGGCGTTCGCCAGGCAGACCGGCTGCATCATCGCCGTGACCGGCGCGATCGACCTCGTGAGCGACGGCGAGCGCTGCTGGTGCATCCGCAACGGCCGCGCGGAGATGAGCCGCATCACCGGCACGGGCTGCCAGCTCTCGGCGCTGACGACGGCGTTTCTCGTCGCCAACCCCGAGCACAAGCTGGAAGCCGCGGCTGCCGCCGTGTGCACGATGGGGCTCGCGGGCGAGATCGCCTGGGCAAACATGCAGCCCGGCGACGGCAACAGCACCTACCGCAACCGCATCATCGACGCGATCTGCAACATGACCGGCGACACGCTGGAGGAAGGAGCCAAGTATGAACTGCGATAATGCTTCCCTGCTGCTCTATGCAGTGACCGACCGCTCGTGGCTGCACGGCCAGACGCTCTATGCGCAGGCTGAGCAGGCGCTGCAGGGCGGCGCAACGTTTTTGCAGCTGCGCGAGAAGGAACTCGACGAGGCACATTTCAAAGAAGAAGCCATTGCGCTCAAGGCGCTGTGTAAACAGTACGGCGTGCCGTTCGTGCTCGACGACAACGTGGCGCTCGCCATCGAAACGGACGCCGACGGCGTGCACGTCGGACAGAGCGACATGGCGGCCGGAAAAGTGCGCGCACTCATCGGTCCGGACAAGATCCTCGGCGTGTCGGCGCAGACCGTGGAGGATGCGCTGCTGGCCGAGCGCGAGGGCGCGGACTATCTCGGCGTGGGCGCCGTGTTCCCGACCGGGACAAAGACCGACGCCAACGCCGTGAGCTATGACACCCTGCGCGAGATCTGCGCGGCCGTGTCCATCCCCGTCATCGCCATCGGCGGCATCACGAGAGACAACGTCGCCCGGCTTTCCGGCAGCGGCATCGTCGGCGTCGCCGTCGTGAGCGCGATCTTCGCACAGCCGGATATCCCCGCCGCCACGCGCGCGCTCAAGACCGCCGTGCGCGCAGCGCTGGAGCTTTGACCCCCCTCTGCGCACAGGCGCAGAT
>ENA-OWPL01001622-OWPL01001622.1-human-gut-metagenome-genome-assembly--contig:-NODE-1622-length-12755-cov-58.088661_pt1 | contig 12755 bp, 9 predicted proteins | sample MGYA00248263_ERZ651844 | MGnify/ENA primary metagenome ERZ651844 (study PRJEB26924, sample SAMEA4378256) | human gut metagenome | biome: human gut; feature: human-associated habitat; material: faeces... | reverse complement strand
ACTAACCCTTTAAAACATTTATCATTATGGGTAAAGTAAAAGTTAAGAAAGCGGACGTCTGGATAGACATGACTCCTATGTCGGACGTGATGGTCCTCTTGCTGACATTCTTCATGTTGACATCAACATTCGTGAAGAACGAGGCAGTGAAGGTCGTTACTCCGGGTTCGGTATCTGAAATCAAGGTGCCGGAGTCGAATGTCTTGACAGTACTCTGCGACAAGGACGGCCGAATCTTCGTAGGTATGGACAATCCTCGAAGAATGGGCGAGCTCGTTCAGGGCATGGCTGACCAGTATGGTGTACAGCTCACCAAGAAGCAGTTTGAGACTGCTCAGGGTGCTGCCACTATCGGTGTCAATATGCAGGATCTCGCATCCGCTCTGAACCAGGAAGACAGATTGAATGAATTCCAGGCTACAAAGGGTATCCCCACTGATAGCGTGGACGGTAAGATGAGCCAGTTCCAGGATTGGATAAAGATGGCTCGCGATAACAACGGCTCGGATATGAAGCTCGCCATCAAGGCGGACGCAGGCACTCCGTACAAGGTCATCAAGAAGATGATGTCGGAGCTCCAGGACATGAGCGAGAACCGTTACTATCTCATTACCGCGCTTAAATCAAAATCGGAGGACTAAGACATGGCAAAGAAAAAAGCAAGCAGACAGAAAAAGATGCAGACCCGCGTGGACTTCACGCCTATGGTGGACATGATGATGCTTCTTATCACGTTCTTCATGCTCTGTACATCTTTGGCTAAGCCTCAGACTATGAACCTTACCATGCCTTCTAACGACGAGAATATCTCTGATAAGGATCGTAACGCTGCTAAGGCATCACAGACCGTCACTATTTATGTGTGTGGTAACGACAAAATCTATCACGTGGATGGCTTGCCTAAGTATGATGACCCTAACTGTCTGAAGGAAACATCATGGGGCCAGAAGGGTATCCGCTCGGTGCTCTTCAACCACATCACAGAGGACGGTTCGCAGCCTGTTAAGGATATCATGATGGCAAAGGACGCTCTTGACAAGAAGAAGCTCGCTAACCCCGCTGCTTATCCGGAGGAAGTGTATGACGCTGCTCTGACTAAGATCAAGAAGGGTGAGCTTGAGACAGGCAAGGTGCCGACAATGACCATCATTATCAAGTGTACAGACGAGGCATCTTACAAGAACATGGTGGATGCTTTGGACGAGATGACTATCTGCAGTATTGGTACATACGTCATTGACAAGATCAATGAGCAGGACGCTAAGCTCCTTGCCTCAAAAGGTATCAAGTAAATGACTATTAATTAAAGAAAGGACTAAGAAATGTCAAAAATAGATTTGATATCCAATGAATGGACTGACCTTGTATTCGAGGGCAGAAACCAGGCATATGGAGCCTATAAGTTGCGCAAGGGCACTGCCAAGCGTAATGTTTGGGCGTTAATCATCGTAGGCCTTGCTGCAGCACTCCTCTATCTCGGACTCCAACTTCAGAAAATGGCAGAAGCAAACAAGAAGGTCGAGAACACTCAGGCCGTTGAGCTTGCCAAGCTGAACACAGAGAAGAAGGAAGCCAAGGTTGAGAAGAAGGAAATCATCAAGCAAGAGCCTGAAAAGGTTGTTGAGCAGGTTAAGTCTTCAGTTAAGTTCACCGCTCCTATCATCAAGAAGGATAGCGAGGTGAAGGAAGAGGACGAGATCAAGCTCGATGAGGTACAGAAGAGCGACAAGGCTGTCGGCGCCTTCACTGTTGAGGGTAACGACGAGGTAGGTGGCGCTGTGCTCAAGGCTAAGGAAGATATCGCTGCTCCGGAGCCTCCGAAGCACGTGGTTGAGGAGACTAAGATCTTCACCGTAGTAGAGCAGATGCCTATGTTCCCCGGCGGCGACGGAGCTCTTATGGGTTACCTCCGCGACAATATCCACTACCCGACTGTTGCTGCTGAGAACGGCGTGCAGGGTCGTGTCGTTGTGGGCTTCGTCGTAGAGCGTGACGGTTCTATCACCGACGTTAATATCCTCCGTGGCGTTGACCCGTCACTTGACCGTGAGGCTATGCGCGTGGTGAAGAGCATGCCGAAGTGGACTCCTGGTAAGCAGAACGGTTCTGCCGTTCGCGTTAAGTATCAGTTTCCTGTAACGTTCCGTCTGCAGTAATGCAGCCTGAAACATCAAGGCTTACAACCACAAATTGAAATGAACACTACAAAATCTTACCGAAACATGTAGGATTGGAATGCGAATAGCCACCCTTGTGGCTTCCACGGCTTTGCTGAGGAAGCCGCAAGGGTGGTTCGATTTAAACAAAAAACAACAAACACCCTGAGATAAACATTAAAACGCCGATGCGATTTGAGAAGTAAAGTATATCACCAAGAGATTAGAAAAGCAACTCATTAATCGGCACAAACAACATGGATATGAAAAAAATAGCAAATACTATATATATAATGACTGTCGCCATCATGGTTTTACTTATGGCGGCATGCACACAGAAGAAGCCAAACAAGGACGGACGTACAGACACAACAACGTCCGGCAAGATAACATTTGCCTGCGACGAAAGCTTCAGCCCCATCATCGAAGAGCAGAAAGAAGTGTACGAGGCATTATATCCTAACACCAAATTAGTGCCCGACTACATCCCCGAAGTGGACGGCGTAAACCTCTTGCTCAAGAATAAGGTATGGCTGACCATCGCAGCACGCAACTTCACAGAGAAGGAGAAAGCCTATCTTAAGGGCCTCAACCAGATACCTGAGGCTGTGCCTCTCGCATACGATGGCATGGCGCTGATATGCAATAACAACAACCTCGACTCATGCATTACCGTCAAGGACGTTAAGCGAATCCTCACAGGACAGGTAACAAACTGGAACCAAGTGAATAAAGGTTCGAAGCTGGGCGAGATTTGGGTATGCTTCGATAACAAGCGTTCAAGCGCTGTCAGCTATTGTGTAGACTCTATCCTCGGTGGCAAGACCATCGACAATCCCAATATCTTCGCAGCCAAGAACTCAAAGGACGTTATTGACTACGTGGCACGCACACCGAACGCCATCGGAATCATCGGATCGAACTGGCTGAACGACAAGCGCGACACCACCAACACTACGTGGAACAAAGCCATAACCGTAATGTCGGTTTCGAAGCTTGACGTAGCCACACCAATGAACTCATGGAAGCCTTATCAGGCATGGCTCCTCAACGGACGCTATCCGTTCGTGCGCACCATCTACGCCCTGCTCAATGACGGCAGAAGAGGACTTCCCTGGGGATTCGCCCACTTCATAGAATCGCCACGCGGTCAGCTCATCATCTTCAAGTCGGGTCTGCTGCCTACAAGAGGAGAGATAACCATCAGGGACGTGAACGTCAGCAATTAAGCAAAAAGGTGCTGACAGAAGTTAAACAAAGGTAAAATCCTACATATACACAATAGTTTCGCGCAATCAGCGTTTAAACTATAACACATTCCTTGCGTCAATGCACAAAAGGAAAGAAGCGGCAATACAAGAGAACAGCAAAACTAAATGTAGAACATTCTTAAAAAGAAAAAGGAATTATGAAAACAATACAATATCTCGTAGCAGGAGCCATGATGCTCAGCATCTCAGCTCCGTCAATGGCACAGGACGTTAAGTCACAGGTTACAGCCATCACAAAAGTAGTAGTAGACGCCAAGGGTGACGTCAACGCCACAAAGGCTCAGGTGAAGGACTTCATGAAGGCCAACAAGAAGAACGCAGAAGCTCTTGCAGGTCTCGGACGCGCTTTCCTCACAGCCAAGAATTATGAGCAGGCTAAGGTTTACGCCGACATGGCTATGAAGTTCGGCAAGAACGACGCAGCTGGCTATATCCTCCGCGGCGACATTGCCTCAGCAGAGGACAACGGTGGTGAAGCAGCATCTTACTATGAGATGGCCACACAGCAGGCTCCGCAGGAACCCTCTGCATACGTAAAGTACGCCCGTGTTTACCAGAAGGTAGACCCGCAGGGTGCAGTAGCTATGCTTGAGAAGCTCCGCTCTGTTAAGCCTGACTATCCTGTTGATGCAGCTGCTGGTTATATGTACTCTTCAAACAACCAGTTGAAGTCGGCAATGAGCTACTACGACAAGGTTCAGAACCCTGCAACACTTGAAGACTACATCCTCTTCGACTATGCTTCTACAGCATACGTACTCGACGAGTTTGAGAAGGCTCAGAACCTCGCAGACGCAGGTATCCAGAAGTATCCGCAGTACAGCTCATTCAACCGTATCGGTCTCTTCGCAGCAGACAAGCAGAAGAAGTATGCAGAGGCAGTGACATACGGCAAGAATCTCTTCGCCGCTACTGACACCATCAAGTACACTGCTGCTGACTATAGCTACTATGCTGACGCTCTCATCAACACTGGCGACACACAGGCAGCTGTCGACGCTTACAAGAAGATTTCAGAGGTTGACCCTGAGAACAAGGAAGTGAACAAGCTCATCGCCATGGCATACTCAAAGAGCAAGCAGTTCAATGAGGCTGTAGCAGCTTACAACAAGTATCTTGAGGTTATGGGTGACGAAATCACATACAAGGACTACGACAGCTTCGCAGACATCTATTTGGAGCAGGCTGAAGCAGCTACAACAGACGCAGACAAGGACGTAGCTTACAAGAACGCTGCCGACATGTACGGCAAAATTGCAGAAAAGTTCGACTATGCTGCCATCTACGCTGTAAACAAGCAGGCTACTGTTTATCACCTCATCAACCCGGACGTAAAGGCTGGTATCGCTCTCCCCTACTACAAGAAGCTCGCCGAGCTGGTAGAGGCAAAGGCAGACAAGACTGATTCTGACGTTAACAAGCTCGCCACAGCTTACACTTACCTCGCCGTTCACTATATCCAGAACGACAAGAAGACAGAGGCTAAGCACTGGGCTGCCAAGCTGCTTGAGATTCGTCCTGACGATCCCAACGCAACACAGATCATGAACATCAAGTAAGGTGTTGTTAGGGTTCTCGGACAGAACAGCAATGTTCAGACAGAACACTTATCATTACTAAAATAACAAGAGATTGCTCAGTTGAGGGTTATACATCCTCACCGAGCAATCTCTTTTTTTGTTTACGTTAAAGGAATGGGTAAACAGGAATTTAGCGGTGCGTTGCACCGAATTTTGAATTAGGAGTTTTGAATTTTGAATAATTCTCGGCTTCGCCTGCGATTTTGAATTATTCAATTTTGAATTGATAGGGGGAAAATGCTGTGTCACTTAATGTTATCCCACCAATTCAAAATATAATAATTCATAATGCGCCATGGCGCACAATTCCTAATTCAAAATTCAAAACTCCTAATTCGGACGGCGTCCGCCGTCCGATAAACTGTAATTTATATTACAATGCAAAACGAGGAGGATATGGCATATTCCCAAATAGACCTTGCTTACATTCCTATATACAGCAAACGCGCCCAGAACCTTTCGGATTCTGGGCGCGTTGTTAGTTTTGTTGCTTGGTCAAGCCACTCGATTAGTCGAGCTGAGCGAGCTTGTTGTCAGAGCCGAGCACGTCAATGATCTTGTGCTTGTACATCTGCTCCATGAGGTCGCGAGCGGGACCGCAGTACTTACGCGGGTCGAACTCACCTGGCTTGTCGTGGAATACCTTGCGAACAGCAGCGGTGAATGCGAGACGTGAATCAGAGTCGATGTTGATCTTGCAAACAGCGCTCTTAGAAGCCTTGCGGAGCTGCTCCTCAGGAATACCAACAGCGTCGGGCAACTTGCCACCGTACTCGTTGATCATGTCAACATACTCCTGGGGAACTGAAGAAGAACCGTGGAGAACGATTGGGAATCCAGGAATCTTCTCCATGATCTCGTCGAGGATGTCGAATGCCAATGGAGGAGGAACGAGCTTGCCGGTCTTCGGGTCGCGTGTGCACTGCTCCGGTGTGAACTTGTAAGCACCGTGAGAAGTACCGATAGAGATAGCGAGTGAGTCAACACCTGTGCGGCTTACGAAGTCGATAACCTCCTCAGGCTTTGTATAGTGGCATACGTCTGAAGAAACCTCGTCCTCAACACCTGCCAATACACCGAGCTCACCCTCTACAGTTACGTCGAACTGATGAGCGTACTCTACAACCTTCTTTGTGAGGGCGATGTTGTCCTCGTAAGAGAGAGCTGAACCGTCGATCATTACTGAAGAGAAACCGAGGTCTACGCAGCTCTTGCAAAGCTCGAAGCTGTCTCCGTGGTCGAGGTGAAGAACGATCTCAGGATGGTTGCAGCCAAGCTCCTTAGCATACTCAACGGCACCCTCTGCCATGTAGCGGAGAAGAGTCTCGTTAGCGTAGTTGCGGGCACCCTTAGAAACCTGAAGGATAACCGGCGACTTGAGCTCTGAAGAAGCCTTGATGATGGCCTGGAGCTGCTCGAGGTTGTTGAAGTTGAATGCAGGGATAGCATAACCACCCTTGATGGCTCTTGCGAACATATCACGAGTGTTCACCAAGCCCAATTCTTTGTAGTTTACCATAATTGTATAAAAAATAGTTTTTATAAAACGTTTATATATATCGTTTTTTTACTAAGTGCAAAGTTAACATATTAATTTGTCACTACAAAGTTAACATTCATTTTTTTACATTACATTAGTATTTCTGCTATCCCCAGTTTACATTTCATAAACATTACGATTGGAATAAAAAGCGCATATAGGTAGTAAATATCAGAACAAATGATTGGATAATCGGAACATTATCACTACATTTGCAGCGTGTGGATATACGTAACAAGACCATACTAAAACAAAATATCAAGAAAACTATATCATATTTTTTATAACTTAAATCAAGAAACATGGGAAAAGGTTTTTCTAAACAGAATTGGATGTGGGGCTTCTTCGGAGCCGCCGCATGTTCCATGCTATCATTTTCCTCCTCGGCTTATGCAGGCACTGCCTACAAGAAGAGCCCTGAGGTGCTTATGCAGCAGTATGGAAGTATAACCATCAAGGGTGTCGTAAAGGATGCCAATGGCGAACCTGTCATCGGAGCATCTGTGAAGATGGTAGGCGGCAAGGCAGGAACCATCACCGACATAGACGGACGCTTCGCCATGCAGGTGAAGCCGGGAGCAAGCGTAGAGGTATCATACATCGGATATCTGCCTGAGACGTTCAAGGCCATTCAGAACGCCAAGGACTTTAACATCACACTCCGTGAGGACAGCAAAATGCTGAACGAGGTGGTTGCCATCGGTTATGGCACAGCCACAAAGAAGAAGGACCTTTCTGCTGCCATCGGCGTTGTCAGCAACGTAGACGAACTCGCCGTACGCCCTGTCACCTCTACAGAGGGCATGCTTCAGGGACAGCTTGCCGGTGTGACCGTAACAGCTGACGGCGGCGACCCGACAGCCAATCCCAACATCGTAATCCGTGGCCAAGGCTCGCAGAACGGCGACAACGTGCTGTGGGTGGTTGACGGAGTGCCCGGCGCTCCCATCGCTTCACTTAACGACATCGAGTCTATCGTAGTGCTCAAGGACGCCGCTTCGGCTGCCATCTACGGTGCACAGTCCGGAGCGGGCGGCGTAGTGCTCGTAACCACAAAGAAAGCCAAGAAGGGCCAGACATCCATCTCGTACGACGGCATGGTGGGCATCCGCAACGCCATGAACCTCCCCACTCCGCTCAACGCCGAGCAGGAGATAGAGATGCGCAAGCGCTCGTATGCCAGTGCAGGAATGAATCTGCCCACTGGTTGGGACGTTACGAAGAACCCGTGGGTGGGCACCACACGCACCAACTGGATGGACGAGGTGTTCCGCACCGCCTTCTATCAGCGCCACAACGTAGCGCTCAGCACCGGCAACGAGACATCCACCAACCGCCTCTCATTCGCTTACGACAACGATGAGGGTATCATGCGCTACACTTTCAACAAAAACCTTGCACTCCACTACACCGGCAAGTATCAGCTCAACAAGTGGGTATCCATCAGCGAAGACTTCGTATGGAAGAACACGGAGAACCGCACCACTGCCACAAACGAAGGCTACACCGGACCTATCCTCTCCGCCATCTACATGCCTGCCAGCGCCACCGTATACAGTCCGTTCACACAGAGCGGATTCGGAGGCACCACAACGGAGGATCCTGCATACATAGCCAAGTACGGATCTTTCGCTGACATCCACGGCGATGCTGTCAATCCGATAAACACTCTCTCATCTAAGAATATCTTCAACCGCACCAACGACGCATGGTCTACCACATCACTGGAAATCGGCAACGTCATTCCTGGACTGAAGTTCGTGAGCCGCTTCACATACAATCTTCAGACCAACTACTACAAGCAGTTCTCACCGCGTCGTGACGAGGTGGGCAAGCCTGACGGTGCCAACTCTCTCGACGAGAGCACATACCGCACCGACCAGTGGAAGACGGAGAACACGCTTACTTATGACAACACCTTCGGCAAGCACACCGTAGGCGCCCTCTTCTCCACCACCGCCGACCACTACAACGTGCGCGGCTTCGAGGTAAACGGCAAGACATTCGCTGACGAGTCGGCTTACCTGCAGTATCTCGCTTACGCCGGATCAGTATCTGCCAAGGACTATCTCACCGGTCCAGACGCCAACGTCTCGCTCATCGGCCGCTTGGCTTACTCTTACGACGACCGCTACTTCCTCACCGCTTCTTGGCGCCGCGACTATGCCGGCCGTCTGCCCAAGACAAAGAACCACGGCGACTTCCCCGCTGTCACAGCAGGTTGGAAGATCTCCAACGAGTCGTTCTTCCCGAAGAATGACGTAGTATCGCTCTTGAAGCTCCGCGCTTCTTGGGGTCGTGTGGGCAACCTCGGTTCCATCGGCTACAACTATCGCTCGGCTCTGCTCTCAAAGAACTCATGGCAGGAGCAGGCACAGTACGGTGTCGAGAAAAACAAGTTGTGGGATACATTCATCTATAACTCTATAGCTCTCAACAACAACCTTACTTGGGAGACATCTGAGCAGTTCGACCTTGGTCTTGACATCAACATGTTCAACGACCGCTTGGCTATGCAATTCGACTGGTACGAGAAGCGCACCTTTGACCTCATCCAGACACAATCAATGAACTGGCCCAGCTCTATCGGTCTGGACGCCATGCTCGTCAATCAGGGCGAGGTTCGCAACCGTGGCTTCGAGGCATCCATTAACTGGAACGACCGCATCAACAAGGACTGGTCATACTTCGTAAGCGGCAACTTCTCATGGCTGAAGAACTGGGTTAGCGACATAGGCGTGAAGGACGCTGAAGGCAACAAGGGCGTATGGACCGGCGACGGCTCGTTCCGCATCATTCCTTACTGCTATCAGGACGCAGAGGGTCAGCCTCTCGGTTCCTTCTATCTTATCAAGAGCGCAGGCATCTTCCAGAGCGACGCAGAAGCAGCTGCATACGTCGACAAGGACGGCAACCGCATCCAGCCCAACGCAAAGGCTGGCGACCTGAAGTTCATCGACAAGAACGGCGACGGCAAGATCACCGATGACGACCGCCAGTACTGTGGCTCTGCCACTCCGAAGTACACCTTCTCGCTCTCAGGCGGCTTCACATGGAAGGACCTCTCGTTCTCTGCAATGCTCCAGGGCGTGGCTGGTGCCAAGGCCATGAACGTGGCTAAGTGTATGACTCTCTCTGACGTTGAGGGCAACTTCAACCGCGACTCGCGCATCCTCGACGCATGGAGCGAGACCAACCGCGGCTCTGACATTCCGCGCCTCTCGAAGAACGATCCTAACGGCAACTTCTCTACAGCTTCTGACTGGTACTTGGAGAACGCTTCTTACCTGCGTCTGAAGAACGTGACCGTAAGCTACGACCTCACCAATCTTCTCCGCAAGTGCGCTCATCTCAACAGCCGCAGCAGCCGCCTCAGCGTTTACGTCAGCGGTGAGAATCTCTTCACCATCACCGACTATACGGGCATAGATCCCGAGTGTGGCGGATGGGACGCTATGAAGTATCCGGTGGCACGTACTTTCTCATTCGGCGTGAAACTTACTTACTAATCCTACAAAAAGCAATATCTATGAAAGCAAAATATTTATTGACTGCCGTGCTTTCTGCGGCACTGCTTAGTTCGTGTAGCGATTTCCTCGACGTACAGAAGGAAGGCGACCCTACCACGACACTATATTTCACTAATGACGACCAGGCCATTGACGCCGTGGACGCTCTCTATGCCCCCATCCATCAGGAGGGACTGTTCGGTCGCGAAATGTTCTGGGAGCAGGGTGGCGCATGCGACATCGTTTGGGGACGTACCCGCAACTACAACACTCTCGCCACACTCCAGTACACCGGCGAGGAGAGTCCGCTGAAGGGCACTTACGAGCGTCTGATGAACATAGTGTCGCGCTCCAACTGGGTGGTCGACCAGCTTCTGAAGAAGGAATCGTCAAAGGCGCTCACCAATGTGGAGAAGCGCTCACTCGGCGAGGCTTACTTCATGCGTGCCTTCAGCCATTTCTACGTGGCTTACCGTTACGGCACAGACAAGCAGGGCGTGCCATTCACACGCTATGAGGACTATCCCGGCGGATACGACAACTCCATCCCCAAGCAGCAGGCTTCTGTAGTGGACAACTACAAGCTCATCATCGAAGACCTCGACAACGCCATCAAGTACCTGCCCAAGTTTGAGGAATACGACATCGACAACCGCGGTCGTGCACACAAGGCTGCAGCCGTGGCATACAAGGCCAAGGTTTACGCATACTGGGCAACATGGGACAAGACACAGTGGGAGAACGTCATAAAGATGGTCAACTCTCTGGAGAGCGACTACGGTCGCGACCTCGCTCCTGAGTTTGCTGATGTCTTCTCTTCAGACTTTGCCAACTACTGGACCAAGGAGTATCTCTTCGGCATCGCCGGAACCGGTGGCGACACCCCCGGTGGTTCTGAATTCCCCGGCGTAATCCTTGAGAACAAGGGATGGGGCATCTATAACGGTTGGGGCCAGATAAAGCCCTCTTTAGACATCTTCGAGGAAATGCTTAAGGACGGTGCCAGCAACGCCCGCATCACCCGCTCTGTCCTCGAATACGGACAGGAGTTCCAGTTCTTCGGCGAGACACGCAAGTTCTTCTCTACATCAGACGTCGAGTCGGGCTTCATGATCAACAAGTATATGGATCCGTTCAAGCACGAGGACGCCACAAAGGCATACGTCAGCTCCAACGGCAACTGGCCTACAGCCCGCGTAAACCTTCCGCTCGTCCGCTTCGCAGACATGCTGTTGCTCCGTGCCGAGGCTTACCTCGCCACCGGTCATGCTGACAAGGCTGCAACGGACATCAACCGCATCCGTACACGCTCTCACCTCACGCCGCTCACCGGCAACGCCACATGGACCGACCTCTATCACGAGCGCCGCTGCGAGCTTGCCTTCGAGTTCACCGACCACCTCTACGACCTGAAGCGCTGGTATCACTCTGGTGACGCAGAAATAAAGGATTGCGCATCGAAGGAGCTCAACGCTCATCCGCGTGCCCGCCACTATGCAGACCGTTCTGACTGGAACAGCACATTCACCGTAGGCGACTATGAGGACTATCAGAACAAGAGCACATATCAGGACTATATGATAGCCTTCCCCTACCCGTCAACCGAAATCACAAAGTCGGGTGGCGCTCTGAAGCAGAACGAGGGCTACACCAAGTAAGAAAGCCGAGCGTAATGATACGCTACAGATAAAGACTCCGCATGGCGATGAAAGATTGCCGTGCGGAGTTTTTTTATGTAACAGCCTCGTTATTCGGAATATTTTATCTACTTTTGTAAAAACAATAAAACCAGAAAGTTATGTTTATACATGTAGCCAACCCGATTTACGACTCCGTGTTCAAATATATCATGGAGGACGAGCGCATAGCCAAGACCATGCTGTCGGCTTTGCTGAAGAAAGAAGTGGTGTACGTGACGGTACGTCCGCATGAATACAGCAACACCACACGCGACACGCTCTCTATGTTCCGCATTGACTTTGCAGCTACCGTTCGTGAGCGCGAAGGCGATGTGGAGAAGGACCGTGTTGTGCTGATTGAGCTGCAGAAGACGTGGCTCAATACCGAAACACTGCGTTTCCGCCAGTATCTCGGAGCACAATACAGCAACAAGAGCAACATACGCGAAGAAGACGAGAAAGGCTTTGCTTACCCGATGGTGGCTGTATATCTCCTCGGACACCGTGTCGGAAATATCAACGAACCGATAGTATACGTCAATCACGACGTGTTCGACTATAACGGCAACATCGTGAAGGAAGGCAGCGAAGAGCCCTTCGTGGAGAGTCTCACCCATAACAGTATCATCGTTCAGATACCGCTTCTGCACGGCAATGTGAACAATCGTCTCGAGAAGGTACTCAGCGTGTTCGACCAAACCCAGGTGGAGGGCAACACGCAGCAGGTGCTCAAGATAGACGAGGACAAGTATGCCGACGACAACGACATGCTGTACGTGCTGCATAAGCTCACAGCTGCCGCTGCCAACTCTGAGATGCGACAGGATATGAACGTCGAGGACGAATACTATAAGGCCATTGAGGATCGCGACACTGCCATCATGCAGCGAGACAAAATACTGAAGGAACAAGAGGAACAGCTTTCGCAGCAGAGCGAACAACTATCTCAGCAGAGCGAACAGCTTTCGCAGCAGAGCGAACAACTATCGCAGCAGAGCGAACAACTATCGCAGCAGAGCG